>ENA-UOOK01000972-UOOK01000972.1-fermentation-metagenome-genome-assembly--contig:-NODE-972-length-38602-cov-9.294575_pt1 | contig 38602 bp, 32 predicted proteins | sample MGYA00245777_ERZ724023 | MGnify/ENA primary metagenome ERZ724023 (study PRJEB28704, sample SAMN03018312) | fermentation metagenome | biome: anthropogenic terrestrial biome; feature: soil; material...
GTTATTACTATATTAAACGTGGGGAGAAAGGATCTATTCTTTCCGCTACCATACTATATTTGATTTCCTCCCTGGTATTTATGTGGGATAGGTTATTTCGAGGATTTATTTTTAACAATAATCGTGCCAAAGATACTTCCCTATTATCCGTAGCAGCGATCTTCTTTATCCCATGTTTTCTATGGGTTATTGGCAATTATATGGTAAGCTCCATAAATGAAGGCGAAGGCTCTTTACGAAGTGTATACATTGGGACAGCCTATGCTTTAACACCATACTTTTTATTAACACCTTTTACCTTACTGTCCACCTACCTATTAACCTTAAATGAAAAGTTCATCGTTCAATTTTCCGCAGGATTTTTTATATGCTGGTCTGGGGTGATTTTGTTTTTAGGTGTTATGCAAATTCATAATTATACAGTCAAAGAAGCGATAAAGAATATACTAATTACTTTATTTTTCATGATGATGGCGGTAATAGCATTTGCAGTCTTATATATTATCTGGAAACAGGTGTTTGAGTTCTTTAGTGAAGTAGGAGGAGAGGTGATGTATCGTGCGTTATATTAAGATGGGAATTTTAATATTGTCCGTACTATTATTGGTTGTTGTTACAGCACAGGCAGCTGGAAAAAGGGAAGCGAAGTATGAATTTAACGTTCCGGATACATCTACAGTTGAAATAAATTCTAACCGGCATACACGTGCAGAAATAACAGAGGATAAAATACAGAGCATAGTAACGCTGGATAAGTTCGAGAAAAAGCTGGAGAACGATACGTTAGAAATTTGGTTTAATGAAAAGGCTGCCTCGATTCGTATCGTGGATAAGCGAAGCGGTTACATATGGGGTTTCGTAGGAGTTGAGAAGCCGGATGATCTAAATAAATCATGGTTTGAAATGGCAAATTCACTTTGTACCATAGAATACTATGATAAAAAGGAAGCAGAGAAAAAAGTCAGCCTTTCATCTTCCGAAATTAAAAAAGAGTATCAATGGAATGCAGATTCATTGGAATGTAAATTAAATGCAGAAAAACTTGGTATTGAGTTAGCCTTTACGATGACGCTGAACGAGGATCATCTGACATTTTCTGTTTTGAATGACAGCCTGAAGGAAAGTGGAGATTCTAAAATCAAAGCCTTATATTTTGTCCCATTCCTGGGAACAACGCGGGAAGCAGAAATGAATGGTTATATGTTTGTCCCGGATGGATCCGGAGCTTTGATACGGTATGGTGCTGCGATGGCATACTCTTCTGGATTCTCTAAAAAAGTTTATGGTGCTGATATCGGTATTGATTTATTAGAGTCGGCAAGCGGTATGATGGCTTCAAGAAGTGATGATTACTTAGTAGACGAGCCGCAGATTTTAATGCCTATCTATGGTATGGTTCATGGACCGGAGCAAAATGGTATATTAGCAGTTTTAGAAGAAGGGGAAGAATATGCAACTATTACAGCGAATACATCCGGTATCACAACAAATTACAACTGGGTTGGTGCAAGATTTGATTACAGGCAAAGCTATATGCACCCGACAACCAAAGCAGGTAACGGTATCTATAAGCCGCAGGAGCTGGCCAATCAAATGAATCCTAAAATCAGCTTCTATTTTCTTACCGGGACGGATGCAGATTATTCCGGAATGGCTGTCTACTACCGCGGGCTGCTGGAGGAAAAGGGTATATTAAAAGCGGAACGTGTCGATAATACAATCCCTCTGCGCCTAGATATCATTGGTGCGGATATTAAAAAAGGATTTCTGTATAATCCGCTGAAAGTCTTTACGACAACCCAGGAAGCACAGCAAATATTGTCCGAGCTTGAAGAGGAAGGAATTGGCAATATTACGATGGCATATATGGGATGGCAGGATGGCGGAATGAACGGAGCAAAGTATTCGGAGCTTTCTTTTGAGTCAAACGTTGGTAATAAAAATGATTTCATAGCTTTAAAAGAAAAGCTTGAGGAGAAGAACGGAAGATTCTATTTATACCTAAATCCCATAACTGCAAATAAAGACCAAATAAATAAAGCAAGGCAATCCTTGGTAACCTTATCAAAGAGCTATGCGAAAATTAAGCGGGCGGATAATCAATTGATGTTTCCGGAATCATTTTTTATAAAACCATCGGTTGCAATTGATTTTATAAAAAATAGCAGAGAAAAGTTAGATGCATTTCCGTTTGCTTATGATAATATCGGTTACCGGCTATATGCGGATTATACGAGAAACCACTGGGTTACAAGAGAGGAAACGGAGGAATTATTTAAGGAATCGATGTCGATGCAGCAGGATAGTCTGGCCTTATATAATCCAAACCAGTACTTGTGGAATAATACATCCGAATATTTTGATATACCAATGGTGAACAGTCAATATTTATATGAGACGGATACGGTTCCTTTCCTGCAGATTGTTTTAAAAGGTAATATTGATTATTATGCACCCTATGCGAATCAGGGCTTTTATTCCACCAATAGTATTCTAAAAATGATTGAATACGGTGCTTATCCATCGTTTGTTGTAACGGAATCCCTAAACTATGAACTTACGGATACGCCTCAGGTGGATCGTTTCACGGTTAACTTCGATGATTGGAAATCTTCCATTATAAACATTTATCAAAAAATTAATGAAGCTTTACTACCAGTGGAAGGTGCCAAAATAATCGATCATAAGGTTATGGTACCCGGCATCGTAAGGGTTTCGTATGATAATGGAATCAATCTTTATGTAAACTATACGGCTGAGGATTCCGTGGTTGAGAATGAAACAATACCGGCACATGGATTTTCAGTGGTAGAAAGGTAGGATACAAAGAATGAAAAGTAAAAAGAAAAAACACTCTCTAACAATAAAACAGCGAAATTCTTTGACGGGGTATCTGTTCTTTTCACCGTGGATCATTGGATTCCTTGTTTTTACCTTGTATCCTGTTATATATTCCATAAGACTTAGTCTGAACGAATTAAATATAACAACAAACGGTATATTAATGAAATTTAAGGGGTTGTACTACTACAACGAGGCGATTAATGTAGATACTTCATTTAAAACATATCTAATAGACGAGGTATGCTTTACGCTGTGCGCAACTCCGATTATTATCGTTTTTTCCTTAATTATAGCTCTGCTTTTAAATAAAAAATATCCGCTTCTTTCATTTTTCAGAGGTGTGTTTTTCCTGCCGGTTATCATTATGAGCGGCCCGGTGATCAGTGAATTATTATCGAAGTATATAATAGATTTATCTACTTTTAATCCGCTTATTCATCAATTTCTAATGGGACTTCCAGGCTTTGTCAGAAACCCGATCATCTTTGCATTACATAATCTGGTTTTCTTCCTATGGTTCTCGGGAGTTCCAATCCTTATTTTTTTAGCAGGATTACAAAAAGTAAGTAGTGAAATATATGAAGCAGCTTCCATTGATGGTGCAACCGCTTGGGAAAAGTTTTGGAAGATTACGGTACCGTTTGTAAAGCCGATGGCTATGGTAAATGCCATTTATACGGTTATGGAATTAGCAAATAGCAGCAATAATAAGGTAAATCTTAAAATTGACAGTCATTTACTGGAGGTTGGCCGGCCTTACAGCTTTTCCGCCGCAATGTCCTGGATACATTTTGGTGTTACATTAATTCTTTTATTACTGGTTTATTTGGTATTTGAGGGCTTTGGAAGGAGGGAAAAGGCTTGAAAGTTTCGAAAAAAATAGCATCCGATAAGGTTGAGTTTACCCAGCATACCGTAAGAAAAATTCTTTTAGGCTCGAAAGAAAAAAAGGGAATCGTTAATCTTATCGTATATTTTGCAATCCTGGGGGGAATAGGATTTTTATTCTTATATCCTGTACTATATATGATAATTAATAGCTTTAAATCGCCGGAAGACTTGGTTGATCCCGCAATCAACTGGATACCGACCAGTCTGTACTTTGGTAACTATGTGAAGGCATATGCAACTTTGGATTTCATGAATACATTTAAAAATTCATTACTGATGTCAATCATACCTGCCATAATTCAAACAATTGCGACTGCTGTTATCGGTTATGGTTTGGCTCGATTTGAATTCCCGCTAAAGAAGCTATGGTTTACCTTAATTGTAGCTACCTTTATTATTCCGGCACAAGTTACCTTGATACCACGTTATATGATGTTTAGTAAATATGGCATGATTAATACTCCATGGCCAAATTTGCTTCCAGCTGCGGTAGGACAAGGATTAAAAAGTGCAATCTTTATACTGATATTTTTTCAGTTTTTTAACAGTTATCCGAAATCATTGGATGAAGCAGCAGAGCTTGACGGAGCAGGAAAATTCCGCGTATTTTCTACAATCGCTGTACCTATGGCAAAGCCTGCGATCGTCGTATCTTTACTGTTTTCTTTCGTATGGTATTGGAATGAAACCTCGCAATCTTCTTTATTCTTTGGATCAGTGATAAAAACATTACCAATGAAGCTTGGAAATTTTGCGGCAGCCTATGAACAAGTATATAATCCAAACGATGCGGACGTTTATAGTGCGATTAATGAATCCATAAGCCTTACAGGAACATTTCTTTCCATCTTACCTTTGCTTATTCTTTACTTTATTCTGCAAAAACAGTTTGTGGAAAGTGTGGAACGTTCCGGAATTACAGGTGAGTAAAAACAAAAGATAAATACGATTTGAGTGCCATTAGGACTTATATATATTCATTTGGCTGCCTTACCTGACTTTGAATGCAGTCAGCCGGTCTTAGCCAAACTGAATATATATGCGTTCCTATTCATGCCCATGGTTTTTATGTGACTTATGACTCTCAAAACAAATATAGTTAGAAAGGTTTTTGACCCTAAAATCAATATCGAAATACGAAGTGAGGTTAAAGAGTGAAAGATTTTTCAAATTTTTCACAACGTGAATTTCAATTCATGTGGTAAGTTTGTGCCTGCGGTGCATCCACAAACTTGTATATACGTATTGTCTCGTAAACGAGCCAACAAAAGTGGCACAGAAAAGAGGTAAACAATGAAGAAAAAATGGTGGCATAGTTCCGTTGTGTATCAGATTTATCCTAGAAGTTTTCAGGATAGCAATGGGGATGGAATAGGAGACTTGAAGGGGATTATTAACAGGCTGGATTACCTGGAAAATTTGGGGATTGATGTTATTTGGCTTAGTCCTGTATTTAAGTCCCCGAATGATGATAATGGTTATGATATCAGTGATTATGAAGATATCATGGATGATTTCGGAACCATGGAGGATATGGAACTTCTTTTGGCAGAAGCTAATAAAAGAAACATTAAGATACTAATGGATTTGGTAGCAAATCATACCTCGGATGAACACCGGTGGTTTATTGAATCCAGAAAATCGAGGGATAATCAATATAGAGATTATTATATCTGGAGAGATCCTGTGGATGGGCATGAACCGAATGATTTAGGTTCTACCTTTTCCGGAAGTGCGTGGGAATGGGATGAAACTACAAAACAATATTATTTACATTTGTTTAGTAAAAGGCAGCCGGATTTAAATTGGGAAAATCCAAAGGTTCGTGAAGAATGCTGGAAATATATGAATTTCTGGATCGATAAAGGCATTGGCGGTTTCCGTATGGATGTAATTGAATTAATTGGGAAAGTACCCGATAAAGGAATCACTAGTAACGGACCCAAGCTCCATGAATATATCAGAGAAATGAATAAGCAGACCTTTGGAGATAAGGATTTACTTACCGTAGGGGAATGCTGGGGTGTGTCACCCGAAACAGCTAAGATGTACTCTAATCCGGATGGCAGTGAATTGAGTATGGTTTTTCAATTCGAACATATTGGTCTGGATCAGGTACCTGGCAAAGAGAAATGGGATCTGCAGCCAATAAAATTAAGTGATTTAAAAAGAGTATTCAATAAGTGGCAAACAGCATTTCATAATGATGGATGGAATAGTCTGTTCTGGAATAATCATGATTTGCCTAGAATTGTATCAAGATGGGGAAATGATAAAGAATATCGTGAAGAAAGTGCAAAAATGCTTGCAACTTTATTACATGGCATGAAGGGAACTCCTTATATTTACCAGGGTGAAGAATTAGGAATGACGAATGTAAAATTTGCAAATATCGATCAATATAAAGATATCGAGACGCTGAACATGTATAAAGACCGCCGGAATAAAGGATATCTTCACGAAGACATTATGGAATCGATCTATGCAAAAGGCCGTGATAATGCAAGAACGCCGATGCAATGGAGTGATGAAATCAACGGAGGTTTTACAACCGCTACCCCGTGGATTGAAGCTAATCCGAATTATGTTGAAATAAACGCCAAGAATCAAGTAAATGATCCCGATTCTATCTATAATTATTATAAAAAATTAATTCAGCTTAGAAAAGAAAATGAAGTGATTGTTTACGGAGAATTTGAATTATTACTTGCAGATGATAACAATATATTTGCATATAAAAGAGTATTAAATGATTCTATGATTTTGGTGATATGTAACTTTACGAAAGACCCGGTGGAATATACCCTTCCTCCAGAGATTGAAAAAAGTGAAAAAAATATATTAATTGCAAATTATAAAGATAATTTATCCGACAATAAATTAAGGCCATATGAAGCCAGAATGTATAAAATTATTATAAAACATGCGGGAAATGATAATCCTGAGTAAGATCAGGAAAAATAAACTATGAAATGAAGAGCTCTTGGCGATATAAAAACCAAGAGCTCTCATCCTCTTCTCATCATTTATGTATTTTTACATCACAACCATTAAGCCCATTCCCAGTCGGTTAACCATTTTCCGTATGTGTTAGACCACAAACGTTTTTGAAGTTTACCATCTACATATCGATAAAACCATGTTGTTTCCTCTGCACACGGAACTATGGACACATACTGCGAATTATTACTGGTTGCTATATTCTCCGCAACAGAGGCCGTCATCCCATTAGATATTGATAATAATACTAAAGTTGTTATAAGATATACGAAACTTTTCTTCACTTTCATTGTAGCCCTCCTCTATTTTTCCTTAATAGTAAATGATGAGAATGGTTCGTCAGTTATATTATAAATATTAGTCATATATATTCCATCTGAGTATAATGAATAACTTCCATCTTTGTTATCTATCAGGTAGGAGTTACTCCCATTAATTATGAACATTTCTGAATCATTAAAGTTTGGCGGATGATCAATATATGGCTGTACAATAAATGAAAACGATAAGAAAAATGATACCAGCATAAGGATACAAATACACCAGTTTGCAGACTTTTGCAACCAATTCATTGGCTTATAGCAGTCTACTAATTGAAATCGTTGCCTAATCTTTCTTCCACTGTTTGAGCTAGCAAAACCAATGCCAACACTGGAAAGCTTCTGATGATGCTTCAAGCTGGATTGATATTTTACAACTTTAAGTATGGTTTCTAAATATTGAGTACGTGATTTTTCGCTTAACTGCCTCGCCAGAGACAAATCGGTCTTTAGTTCTAATAAATGATCAGTATTTCTTTTTAAGAGATATAGGAATGGATTCCACCAAAACACCGAATAAATTATGTTAAGTAGAAACTTAATCCACAAATCCTTGTTTATGTAATGAGTCAACTCATGCCGAAGGATATATTCCAACTCAGTATCAGTAAAAGGAATATTGGGAAGATATATCACAGGCTTGAAAAGGCCTGTAAGCAAGGGGGTACTTAATAATGAGGTTTGAATAACTTTCACTTTACGCATTGAATTACCTGACAAAATAATTTTACTGACTAGCACTGATACTTTATTATCTACTGTTTCTGGTTTGGTTTGAATGTGTTTACGGAATCTTCTGAAGTGAATATAATGTAGAACCGTTTTTATCCAGAGTGTAACAGTACCAGCAATCCACACCAACAGCAATATGGTATAAACATGCACGGTGAAACCTCTAAATGTTAACAAAGGTATATTTAAGAATCCCATTATTTTAGGTAAAATGATCTTGGAATGTATTACTTTTGTAAATGGTAGTTCAACGGAAGTAAATAGGCGAATGATACTTAAAACTGAAATAAATAATAATGGGAAAAAGTACATATATATTATAATAGGCCTTCGCCTTTGTAAGACAGATCCCAATAGGATAAAAACGCTACTCCATATGAATGCCATAAAAAGTGAAAAAACTGATATGCTCACTAAGCCTTTCGCCTCCGTTTGTTCAGCAAATCCTGTAATTCATCTATGACAGAATCGTCAATATCTTCATCCTCGACTAATGTAGAAAATAGTTCACCTAATGATAGGTTTGTATTCTTAAACTGCTGTTTTAACAATGCTTTTTCATATTCTTCTCTTGAAACCGATGGCGAATAAGTACGCCCATAGTTCTTTCCTGTCTTGGTAAATCCATCGACAATGATAGCTTCTTTTTCTAGTAATTTGTTCAATAAAACATGGATGGAACTTGCCTTCCATGAGCGTTCAGGAGAAAGGTTAATAATTTCTGTTCTTGTAAGTGGGCGGTTTTGAGTCCACATGAGTTTTAAAATCTCAAGTTCATTCTTTGTTAGGTTATTAATAAGAATCCCTACTTTCATATTATTATTAGTAAAACAGTTAACCACTAATATTAGTTTATGATTTAGTTATAAGAATGTCAATAGAAAATAAATACAAAAATAGAATTTAGTATTGACAGATATTAACATATATGATATTATACAGTCATATTACAAATCACTGTTTAATCACTGGTATTTATGGTTAACTAAATTGTTACTATGGCTGAAATTATTAAGACAGCCAGCTTATATGATATGCAAGGGAGTGTCAACTCATGTATAAGAGATTTGCGTACAGCTGAGTTGATAGAAAGGAGTGATTCCAATGGACAAGTTATTCTGTTACGCTAGCTAGAGTACACAAACCGATTGACGATCTTCTATAGCATGACTCATAATAGAATTATTGAGTTCATCGAAACCTAAGGAAAAAGCTTATAGGCAACTATAAAAAAGTAACACATATTTATTCAAGGGTTTTACGGTGGCCTTGTGAAAATAGCATCGTAAAAATACATATTCATAGGAGGGAACAATATAATGAAAAAGATTATATCTAGTGCTTTAGCTGTTTGCTTATTATGCTCTATTACCGCTTCTGCAAAAGCGGCAACAAATACTACATACGCCAGTACACCTAGTGCGAAAGGTACAGGATCAATAACCATCTCATCTAAATCAGCAACTGCAAAAACCTCTGCAACCGCTGATTCCAATGCTCAAATCAATGGCGTAAGTGTGACAGCAACGTTTGAGTATGGGGTGGGTAATGAAATAGAAACAGTTTCTAAACAGGATGGCGTAGATGGTGATTCGAAATCCGTAACAGTGACGGCACCTTATACATATGTCACTGCAATTTCAGCAACAGGCGACCACTATTATGCTGCATACAATAGGAAAACTGGTGAAGGAGAATCTGCTTCTTGGAGCAGCTATATAACTCCCTAAAGTGGTAGAGTGAGGTTGAATGCGATGCCTCCAACGAGGATTTTTATCGTAAACACAAAAGTCTGATTTTATAAACAAAAGGGAAGCTTAAGTGTGTGGAGGGGATTTAGTCCTTCCCACACACTAAGAAGCTGGGAGGATTAGCCATTGAATTATACTTTTAAAGTGAAGATTTTTTTAGCAATATTAACACTGACCATGGCATTGCTGTCAGGATGCTCCCCCAAAATCTTATATGAAAACCGCTATATAAAAGGACAGGATCAACAGTTTTATTACCATTGCAATGAGAGTGCACAGCCTATGGCAGAAAGTGAGAATGGCTACTATTTTTTTGGCGGCAACTATTTATACTTTGTCGATAAAGCAAATATGACACCGGTTATTGTTTGCAATAAGCCAAATTGTCTGCATAATGAGGAAACCGATCCAACCAAAATACTTTATTGTAATGCTTTTTTTGAGGGGGCAAAATCATTATTCTATTACAATGGATCGCTATACATATTTGTAACGCATACCACCATAACCCATGAAAGTGAATTTTTGAAGGTATCGCTTGATGGTACACGAAGAAAAACATTGTTTCGGGTTGATGGTAGTATTAGTTCATCCGCTTTGCACAGAGGAGTTTTATATTACGCAGCGCAGGTGTGGGATGCGAACGGACAGACTATCATGAGGGTGAGCGCTGCCAAATTGAATGGAAAAAGCAAGGAAATATATAAAGAAACGTTTGGCTATGGGAATGTGAATGACATAATATGCTATGGTAATTACGTATATTTTAACACCTTTAATTATACTGAGGATGGAAGATTTGAAAAAATGGTGCGGCATAACATATTGACTGAGGAAACCGAAGTATTATTTGACAATCCTAATATGGTTTCTATAGGAAAGCCTTCCTTTATAAATGATAAAATGTATTATAGAAAAACTAAGACGAGAATTCCCGACATGTCACTCGAGTATCAGGAAGGATTTTTGGCTGATTTAGATGGAAGCAATGCAAACAATAATTTTGACCCCGGCTTTCCGGTTGATGTAAATTCCGATGGGCAGTATTTGTATGCTCGTGATATTGAATGGAGTCCTTTCAGTAAGCCGGTAGATGAGCAGCAGCTTACGATATATACGATTGATGGTGAAGTGGTGAACAATGTTCCAACAGGTTCCTTTGGGCGTATCCAAAGATTAATTCCTGGCGGCAAAGAGCATATGTTTTTACAACAAGAAGATAATGATTTTTTAAGAATATATTATGCGGAGAAGAGTCAGATATCTACGGGCAATATAGAATGGAAGCTATTATTTGAAATTGAGCGGGAAAAGATGTATCCTGTAGTTACAGGTATTTCATAAGAAATGGAGAGGCATCAATATGACGTTATCCTTTGAAGGTTTGTCAAAAAAGTACAAGGATACTATTGCATTGGACAGCTTTAGTGCAGAGCTGTCGGAGGGTGTCTATGGGTTGCTTGGGCCAAATGGTGCTGGTAAATCTACTTTAATGAATATTATCTCCGGAAATATAAGTGCCAGTTCAGGACATTGCTTGTGGAACGGTCAAAATATCACAGTCTTAGGTAAAAAGTTCTTCAATGTGCTAGGTTATATGCCGCAACAGCAGAATTTGTATCATAATTTTACTGCCAGGCAATTTCTATGGTATATGGCTGCACTAAAAGGTCTGACACGCAGACAAGCATCTGAAAAAATTGAGTTTCTTTTAGGATTGCTTCATTTACAAGACAACGCACATAAGAAACTAGGTGCATTTTCGGGTGGAATGAGACAACGGATACTCATTGCACAATCTCTTCTTAATGACCCGCAATTGCTTATTTTAGATGAACCAACGGTGGGACTTGATCCAATGGAACGGGTAAGCATTCGGAATTTTATCAGTGAGATTTCAGTGAATAAAATTGTAATCTTTGCCACTCATGTTGTTAGCGACATTGAAAATATTGCAAAAGAGATTATATTTCTTAAGCAAGGTCGGCTAATTTTAAAAGATACTCCACATGACATCCTACGTTCTATGTCGTCAAAAGCATGGCAATGTTGCATTCCAGCCAAAGAGATTGAAGAAATCCAGCGCAATTATGTTGTCACGAATGTGGTATCACAGATGGACGGCACTCTTTGCGTAACCATAATGTCAGATTTTTGTCCACAAGACTTTGGGTGGACAACCACCGTACCAACTTTAGAAAGTGTGTACTTGTACATATTTAATGAGGTTAACAATGCGAATCTTTGTAGGTGAATTAATCAAAAATTTTTTTAATAAGACCATATGGTTTCTTTTGCTTTCTTTTCTGGCATTATCTGTTTTTTTGTTTGCACAAAAAGCTCATTCGGTAACAAAGATTAATAGTGACCTTATCGATTGCTATTCCGACATACCAGTGGAAGATGCTATTATACTTGCACGTAATCAAAGAGAAACGAACGATTTAATAATGGCACTGCAGAATTTCCGCTCAATTTATCAGGATGAAAAGCTTATCGAGGAAGCTTTTTTGGAATATGTCAACACATTTTATGGGGACGATGTTGCGATCTCGGAGTTTTTGAAAACGCAGGATGAGGTTGACGTGGCTGGGCTTGCAATAGAAAATGTGCAGTTATACTATTTGATTACTCAATTAGAGTATATTGAATCCTATTATGACTTTATTTCATCTATGGAGCAGCGCACCCAGGACATGCTAAAATCTTCACTCTTTAATACTAAGAAATCATTTGCGCTTCGTAATATTTTAAAAACACAGTCTGATTTTGAAAATATGAAAACAATTAAATTGTCGGTAGGTAATGATTCCGGTATCGTGACTGTGTCAAATTTTATATATGCGGACATCTTATTAATTGCGTTTGTTTTTGTGTTGTGTTACTATATTTTTTCTGTGGAACGTGAACAAGGGCTTTTAAAAATACTTAAGGTCACGGTTAGGGGACGTTTGCCCGTTATATTTTCTAAAATTATTATATTACTATTATTGACGATTATGGGGTTCTCGGTAATTTATGGATCCGTGATATTTATGGCAGATAAAATGCTGGGTTTCGGAGATTTGTCAAGATATATTCAGTCCATAAGTGCTTTTCGGGATTGCCCTGTTGCCCTTACGGTAGGCGGGTATCTTTTATGCTTTCTGTCCATAAAGCTTTCGGTGATACTCTTAGTTGCACTCATTCTTGCACTTTTTTTTCAACTTAGTAAATCTTCGACACTTATATATTTATTGATTCTGGGATTCTCCTGCGTAGAGTATTTACTTTATATATTGATACATCCAGCATCGGTACTAAATCTTTTGAAATATATTAATATTTTTTCCTTCCTCGATACTTTTAGTATGTTTAAGATTTACACAAACATCAATTTATTCGGGTATCCGTGTGGCAGGGTGTTTCTTACGATTGTTTCAGCAATAATTGCTCTTATTTTGTTAACAGTAATTAATTTAAAGCTATTTACCTTGAGATGGCAAGGCTTTACAATGCCTCAGTTTATACATAAACTCTTTCAACGTAAGAAAAAAAGTTCTGGTTCCGTTAGTTTGCTATATCATGAGTTCTATAAAACCTTTTTTACCAGTAAGCGATTTATTGCTATTATAGCATTATTGGTTATTTCGTATGCCTCCGTTGATCAGTCACCTTTATATATGGACAGAGAAACTTCAAGCTATCTCACTTTTATAAACAAGTATGAAGGCGTGCTGACAAAAGAAAAAACCAGCTTAATTCAAGAAGAAATCAAGTATATAAATAGTATTCCGAATCGGATGGTTACAATAAGTGAAGATTATAAAAATGGTGATATTACAAAAGAAAAATATCAGAAAGAATTTAATTTGCTACAATTTGATTTTGAAAAAAACATCGGTTTTTCGCGCTTTGAAAAGCAATTCGAATACCTCGACTCGTTAAACCTTTCGTCAAAGCCGGGGATTGTCTCCGAGGTATCTTCAGATTATCTGTTTAACAATGTTAAAAGAGATTATATTTATGCTATTTATATCATTATCTTAATTATTATCTGTACTAGCTGTATTTTTCCAATAGATTCGCAAAGTGGGATGGAGAATATTTTACGTTGCACCGTAGGCGGAGAGAAAAAACTTTTTTATATAAAAACATTGACGGCAACCCTGATCTCAACCATCCTATTTATATGGATTAATTTCGTGCGCTATTTAAATATGTTTTTAAAATATAGAATTTCTGATGTTAGGCTACCAATACAAAGCATACAAAAATATGCAAATATAGATGTTGAGATCAGCATTGCAGGCTTTATTATCTTCGTTTCTTTGTTAACACTATTGACAGTTGTGATGATAACCCAGATAATTATTTTGCTGTCTCTTTTGTTAAGAAAACAATCCTTAGTTATACTATGCGCATCTGTTCTTTTCTTGATTCCCCTGTTACTGGGATATATTGGGATTCCGACTTTTGACTTTTTAAGCATTAATAACTCGTTTCAACTATATCAGACAATTGCTGATAGCGCGCTAAATAAAGCAAATATCATGTATTTTATGGCAGTCGGCCTGATATCGATTGGAGTGACCTTAATTAATGTCAGCATATACAGAAAAAAGATATAATTTGCATTTTCTTTTTTTCCATGCTTTACATCGTACCACTTTGATAGACAAAATAGACCAGCTTAGCAATAAGCAGGTTTTTGTAGAGCTTAATAAGATTGTTGCTTCTATTGGGGATGCACATACATCCATAAATATCTGGGATGGATACAGTTACCCACTTCAATTTTGGATATTTGACGGGAAAATCTATATAGTAAATGCTGATACAAGCCTTGAAGATATGATGTTTTCACAGATCTTAAAAATAGATGGTACTGATATTAACATAGTGATTGAAAAACTTACATCACTGATATCCCATGAAAATGAGAGCTGGGTATTGGCAATGCTTCCAAACTATCTTCAGTTACCTGTATATATATATGGTCTGGGCATCATTCAGAATGAGAAGGAGGCTGTATTTACAGTACAAAAAGATGGCGAGGTGCAGGATTTCACTGTTTCTGCACTTGAATACGGTCAAAGTGCCAATTTTGTTAATAAAAAGATTAAGGATGCTCTTATTGGTAAATACGATAAATACTATGATTTTGAATATTTACCCGATCACAAGGCCCTCTATTTTGAATATAACGTTTGTGCTGATATGGATAATCAAAAATTTTCTGATTTTAACAAGGAGATGTTTGATTTTATTGAGGAAAATGACGTAAATCGAATTATTATTGATTTAAGAAGCAATACCGGTGGAAATTCTGAAATACTTAATCCATTTACCATACGTCTCAGAAAGTATATTGTTGCAAACACGAATATTAAGGTTAACATATTGGTAGGGCGTAATACCTTTTCATCGGGTATGTTTGCAATATACAGAGTAAAACAGTCGGCTCCGGAAGCTATTTCTGTAGGTGAGCCCACAGGCGGCGCACTGGATTGTTATGGAGAAGTAAAAACTATGTATCTGCCTAATTCCCAAATTCCAATTGGCTACAGCACCAAGTATTTTGAGTTTAGTAAGTCCTTCAGCTATAAAAATGATGGGATAGGAACATTTCTGCCTGACATCTCGATTCAGCCTACAATAGAAGATTATAAGAACGGAACGGATGTTGTACTTAATTATGCATTGACGAACTGAATATTAAATACGGAAGAAGATTATTAAAACTGTAAACAGAAATGATACAAAATATGGGGCAGGAGCTCTTTTTATTTGTATTCTTAAAACATTTATACTATAATAGAAAGAAAGATTTTGTAATAAAAAATGCAAACAGAATAATTACGGATGGATATTCCGGAATCATGTAACACTGTGGAAGAAACATTTCATGGGTACAATGTTATATAAGGTTATCCGTCGTATTGTTCGATACAATTTATATAATAATATAGAAACAAATGAAGAGTAACGATAGATACATAGTGGAGGTATAAGGATGAAGCAAGAAAATGTAAAAGAAGGAGAAATAAAGGAGCTTGAGATCTTAGAATTTAAAGCAGGTGGCAATTCTTATGGGGTGAATATCAATGAAATCAAAGAAATCCTTCCCTATCGTCAGAAACCAACCCCTATACCAAACGCCCATCCATACATTGAGGGTATGGTAATGCCAAGGGATTTTATTATTCCGATTATTAACTTAGGGAAGAGCTTGCAATTATCAAATCAAAGCCGCTCGAACGAAGAAATGTTAATGGTTACAGGAATCAATGATTTAAATATTGGTTTCCATGTGGACAAGGTTCAAGGGATTCATAGAATATTTAGTAATGAGATTAAAGAGCCCGGTAAAAATCTAAGCACGAAGGTAAAAGATGTAGTGACCGGAACCTTTGAACGAAAGAATACAGTAATTGAACTTTTGGATTTGAGAAAGCTTATAACAATAATTAATCCGGATGTTCTTAATCAGTAATTAATAATGATACAATCATCATTACAAAGGAAAAATGGATGGTGCTCAAATGGCAAAGTGCAGGATATGTAATGCAGATATTGACGAGGGATCCATGTATTGCAAGGATTGTCTGGAAAAGGAACAGCTGAAATCAAAGGAGTCCTATTTAGACAGTTTATTAAGTTCTGTAATGAAGAATGCGCAACCAAATAAACCGAGTATGAGGAATCAAAAGAATACCGATAGGAAAGAACAAAGGGCGATCGATACGGAAAAGCAAAAGGACAGTGTTGCGGGAGAGCAAAGTACGATCGATCTAAAAGAACAAAGTGCGATTGATGCAAAAAAGCAAAAGGACAGTGTTGCGGGAGAGCAAAGTACGATCGATTTGAATGAACAAAGAACGATTGATGCAAAAGAACAAAAGGGTAATGGTGTGGAAGAACATAAGACAATTGATACAAAAGAGCAAAAGAACATTGCTATGGAAGGACAAAAGAACACAGCTATGGATGAACGAAAGACAATTAATATGAAAAAGAATATTGATATGGATGAACGGAATATGGAGCAGGCGGAAGATTCTATTGTAGATGAATATTTGCAGGCATTTAATTCAGACGCTTCGGATGATTTGCATGATTTTGAGCAATTTAATATCGAGGATGATTTAGAGAACGCGGATGGCTTTATGAACTTTGCTGATCAGAAGAATTCGGACGATAAAATTGTTATTCAGGATAAAGATTTATTCGGGGATCTAAAAGATGCTGAAGAGCCGGATAGTAATATTATGCCGAATGAGATAGACAATTTCACGGAAGAAGATCCAACTCTTTATGATTTGTTAAATGAACTGGATCAATCGAATTCTGATAAGAAAGAGGAGGATGGATTCGAAGAAGCCGCCGCTCCTCCGGAGAAGGATAAGATTCCTATGCCTGGTGAGGAAGAAATGGATAGTTTAAATCAAGGAACGGATGAGCAGAATTTCATAGATTCTGCTTCAGGAATGAACGACCAGAATTTCATAGATTCGAATCCGGAAACAAATGCTTCCGGAGATAGTGAGGAAACTATTGATGACGAGATATTAAGTCTCTTGAATCAAATGAGTGTTGATGATCCTGTTGCATTAGAGATTTCCAACTTATTAAACGGGGCTAACGATACCGTGCAGAGCGTTGCTGATACAGTTTCCGGTGATGTTAATGATACGGCTCCCAGTGATGTGGGAGAAGTATTTTCCGATGCATTAACCGCAGTATCATCACTGAAGGATCAGGATTCCGATGCGGTACAAAGCAGCATCGAGAATAAAACGGATAAAAATAAAAAGGTCAAGAAGGAAAAATTCAAAAAACTGTTCGTTCAGCCTGAAGCAGAGCAGGGTAGCAAAGCAAAGGAACCGGAAAAGAAGAACGGATTGTTTGCACGGATTTTTGTTAAAAATTCGGACAAGAAGGCAAATAAAGAAAAGAAAGAGAAAGAGATAGCTCCCGGCACAGAGGATAAGGAAGAAACCTCTATGGCAGATGATCCGGTTAAAAGAAAGACTGCTGCAGGGAAAGCCCCCAAGAAAGAAGTTAAGAAATCCGCTAAGAAAGCGAAGAAGAAAGCAAAAACTCCGCCAGCAAAGCAGGAGGAAAGGGAAGAAAGCGAATCCTTTGGCAAAAAGGCGGCAGCTGCGAAAGCCAATAAAAATGGAAAAGAAAGTACGAAGCAAAAAGCAGAGAGCCTAAAGCAGAAAAGAGCAAGTAAGAAAAAGGCAAAAGAAGTGAAGAAGGCAGTTAACGAGGTAGAAGTTGATCATGGACATATTAATCCGGTTGCAGCGTCTTTCGTTATGGTCACTTTTGCACTTTTAACCGCGCTATTGCTCTCTGGTACAAAGGCTTTTGCATACAGCAATGGCATTAAGAATGCGACATACTATTTTAACACACATAAATATACACAGGCCTATGATGAAGTCTATGGCATGGATATGAAGGATGAAGATGTTGAAATTTATAATAAGATTCAGACGGTTATGTATGTTAATAAGCAGCTGAATTCTTATAATAATTTCTACGCTGTTAAAAAATATCCGGAGGCGCTGGATTCTCTGTTAAAAGGGTTAAAACGGTATGATAAATATATTGAGTTGGCAACCATGTATGGAATTGAAAGTGATATGGATTATGTCAGAGATCAGATTTTAGCCGAACTCAGGAATAAATTCAATCTGAGTGAAGAGGAAGCGATGCAAATTACATTCATAGAAAATGAAACAGAATACAGTAAGCAAGTGTATGACATTATAGCAGAGAGTGGGAATAACTGACAGCTGCTTTGAAAGAGGAATAGAAATGATTGCAATGATTGATTATGATGCAGGTAATCTAAAAAGTGTGGAGAAAGCCTTTGCTTCCTTTGGCAAAAAACCGGTGATTACCAGAGACCGGCAGATTTTATTAGCGGCGGATAAAGTGATTCTGCCGGGTGTAGGAAACTTCGGGGATGCTATGGAAAAACTGTGCCATTATCAATTGGTAGAGGTGATTAAGGAAATTGCAGCGAAGGGAACTCCGTTTTTGGGCATTTGCCTTGGATTACAGCTTTTGTTTGAACGAAGTGATGAATGCAGGGACGTGGAAGGACTATCCATACTACCGGGAGAAATATTTCGTATTCCGGATAGCGAAGGTCTGAAGATCCCTCATATCGGATGGAATTCTCTATCCATCCGGCCGGGCGCAAGATTATTTCAGGGAATCGCCGATCAATCCTATGTTTATTTTGTTCATTCTTATTATTTGAAAGCTAAGAATGAGGCAGATGTGGCAGCAACTACACATTATGGCACGCTGATTCATGCCTCCGTGGAGAGGAAAAATGTATTTGGCTGTCAGTTTCATCCGGAAAAGAGTGGGGATGTCGGTCTTAAAATATTAAGAAACTTTGCATCTCTATAGGAATTGATGCTATGGGTGATTAAATTGCAGGTAGGAGAGATGAAATGTTTACAAAAAGGATTATTCCCTGTCTGGATGTTCATGACGGGCGGGTTGTGAAAGGTGTTAATTTTGTTAATTTCCGGGATGCAGGAGATCCGGTGGAAGTAGCAGCTGCGTATGATAAAGCAGGTGCGGATGAATTAGTATTTCTGGATATATCTGCTTCTTCGGATGCAAGAGCAATTAAATTAGATATGGTCCGCAGAGTTGCTGACAAAGTATTTATTCCATTTACCGTTGGTGGAGGGATAAGAACCGTAGAAGATTTTAAAATGATTCTAAGAGAGGGTGCGGATAAAGTAGCCGTTAATACCGCAGCAATTATGAATCCGGACTTAATTCGCGCAGCAGCGGATAAGTTTGGAAGTCAATGTGTTGTACTGGCTATTGATGCAAAACGAAGAGAAGATGGATCCGGTTGGAATATCTATAAGAATGGCGGTCGTGCGGATATGGGAATGGATGCGGTGGAATGGGCTGTGAAAGCCTGTGAATTGGGCGCCGGTGAAATTTTATTGACCAGTATGGATCGTGATGGCACGAAGAATGGATATGATCTGGAATTAACCAGAGCTATCTCAGAGAGAGTATCGGTTCCTGTCATAGCCTCCGGAGGTGCCGGAACGATGGAGCATTTTTATGATGTACTGACTGCCGGCAAAGCAGATGCAGCTTTGGCAGCCTCCTTATTTCACTACAAGGAATTAGAAATTATGGAATTGAAGCATTATTTGAAAGAGAAGGGACTTAGTATCCGACTATAATAAATTTGTTTTTCGTTCATTAGAAAAGAGGAAATCACTTGGGCGCTATTAATAATGATTGGCTGGAGGCCATCGGTAATGAATTTAAGAAACCATATTATGCAGATTTGTACCGTTTTGTAAGATCAGAATATATGCATTATGTCATCTATCCCAAAGCGGATGATATATTTAATGCTTTTCATTTTACTCCGTTAAGCAAGGTGAAGGTTGTTATCCTGGGACAGGATCCTTATCATAACGAAGGGCAAGCTCATGGACTGTGTTTTTCGGTCAAGCAGGAGGTTGAGATTCCGCCGTCGCTTGTTAATATCTATAAGGAGCTGCAGGATGATCTGGGATGCTATATCCCCAATAACGGCTGTCTGGAGAAATGGGCAAGGCAAGGGGTTCTATTGCTGAATACAGTTCTGACAGTCCGCGCTCATCGTGCTAACTCCCATCAGGGAAAGGGCTGGGAGCAGTTTACGGATGCGGTTATTCAGGCGGTAAATGCGCAGGATCGGCCGATTGTGTTTATCCTATGGGGCAGGCCGGCGCAGATGAAGAAAAGTATGCTGAATAATCCGAAGCATCTAATACTGGAAGCGTCACATCCAAGTCCCTTATCCGCCTTTCGCGGTTTCTTCGGAAGCAGACCGTTTAGTAAAACGAATCAGTTCCTCATACATAACGGTATCGAACCGATTGACTGGCAGATTGAGAATATATAATTTCGACAAATGTATCCGATTCGGAGACGCTTTCGCTTCAAATACTCCTTATTGGATATCATTTGTCAAAATCATATCATGAACGAAAAGAACGTTTTTTATTATATTATAGACTAATAAATATCACGTCTCACGTACATCAAATTGATCTCTTGATTTATCTATTTTCCTGTGTTTTGTTCATGTTCTTTACCGCAGTAGATAGCATCAGCTTAATTCGGTTTAGCTGATTTACTTCACTGGCACCGGGATCGTAATCGACAGCAACAATATTTGCTTCCGGATGGAGTCTTCGAATTTCCTTAATGACACCCTTCCCGACGATATGGTTCGGGAGACATCCAAATGGCTGTGTGCATACGATATTATGTACGCCGGAATGAATTAGTTCCATCATTTCACCGGTTAAAAACCAGCCTTCGCCGGTTTGGTTTCCGGTGGATACAATGGGGTTGGCATACTCTGCCAGGTTTTGTATCGGTACAGGAGGATGGAAACGATTGCTTTTTTCTAACGCAATTTTAGCCTCTTTTCGAAGGTGTTCCATTGCCCAGATAGCGAGATTACCAATCCGTGCCGAGGACTTTTTCTTACCCAGGTATTTTGCCTTAAAATTACTATTATAGGCACAGTACATAAAGAAATCCATAAGATCGGGTACAACTGCTTCCGCACCCTCTGACTCCAATAGTTCAACCAGATAATTGTTGGCAGCAGGGAGAAATTTTACTAAGATTTCTCCGACAATACCAACCCTTGGTTTCTTAAGTGTCTCATCGAGCGGTAAGGTATCAAAATCATGGACAATTCCGCGGATGTTTTTCTTATATTCTTTCCAGTTGCCTCCATTTTCAAGGCTCTTGATACAGATAGCAAGCCATTTTTTATGAAGGGCGTTAGCGGAACCCGGCACCTTCTCATAGGGCCTGGTCCGATAGAGAACTCTCATAAATACATCGCCATAGACCAAAGATTCTGCGGAGGTTATTAACAGCCTCGGCGTGATCTTCAGACCGGGATTTCTCTCCAGGCCGGATGCGCTGAGGGAGATGACCGGAATCTGTGTCATCCCTGCATTCTCCAAGGCTCTTCGGATAAATCCGATGTAGTTCGTAGCACGGCATCCTCCACCGGTTTGTGTGATCATGACAGCAACCTTATTTAAATCATATTTTCCCGACAGCAGGGCATCCATAATCTGACCGACAACCATTAAGGAGGGGTAGCAGGCGTCGTTGTTGACATACTGCAATCCGACATCTACGGAACGCCGGTTATCGTTTGGAAGAACGACAACATGATACCCTCCGCTGCGCAGTGCCGGTTCCAGCAGGTCAAAATGGATCGGTGACATCTGCGGAGCAAGAATCGTATAGTTCTCTTTCATTTTCTCCGTAAAGATAACCCGGTGATGGGCTGCATCTGCCATATGGGGCTCGATATGCTTGGTTTCCCGATCCTTAATCGCAGACAGCAGGGAGCGGATACGAATCCTTGCGGCACCTAAGTTATTTACTTCATCAATTTTTAACACGGTATAGATTTTGTCTGATTTTGTCAAAATGTCCCTTACCTGGTCCGTTGTAACGGCGTCCAGCCCGCAGCCGAAGGAATTCAGCTGAATTAATTCCAGATTGGACTGGGTTCGGACAAAGGAGGCAGCGGCATATAATCTGGAGTGATACATCCACTGATCCACGACGATGGTCGGGCGGTCCACTTTTCCTAAGTGGGAGACGGAGTCTTCCGTTAATACAGCCACGCCGAAGGAATTAATCAGCTCAGGAATACCATGATTGATTTCAGGATCAATGTGGTAGGGCCGTCCGGCAAGAACGATACCTTTTCGGCCGGAGGCTTTCAGATAAGCTAAGGTTTCTTCCCCTTTCTTTTGTATGTCCTCTCTTGCGGCCGCAAGCTCTTTCCAGGCAGCGTCGAATGCCTCCATAACTTCTTCCTTGGTAATTCCCGGTTTTGCTGTGAAAATTTCAACCAGACGGGCAGATAAAATCTTATCATTTTCAAAGGACATGAAAGGATTCTCAAAGACAATGTCAGAATTCTTTAATTCCTCTACGTTGTTCTTAATATTTTCCGGGTAGGAGGTTACGATAGGGCAATTGAAATGGTTGTTTGCTCCATCAATTTCCTTTCGTTCAAGCGGAATACAGGGATAAAAAATATAGGTCAAGCCCTGATTTAGCAGCCATTTGATATGACCATGGGCAAGCTTTGCAGGGTAACACTCCGATTCACTGGGGATGGACTCGATTCCCAGTTCATATATTTTATGGCTGGAAGCAGGAGATAATACAATCCGGTACCCAAGCTTTGTAAAGAAGGTGTGCCAGAAAGGATAGTTTTCATACATATTCAGCACTCTTGGTATTCCGACAGTTCCCCTTACTGCTTCCTCTTCGGTGAGGGAAGAATAGGAAAAATACCGCTCCATCTTATATTCAAACAGGTTCGGAATATGATCCGCATTCTTTTCTTTACCAATTCCCCGCTCGCATCGGTTACCGGTGATAAAGCGCCTGCCCCCGGTAAATTTATTAATTGTCAATAAGCAGTTATTGGCACAACGGCCGCAGCGGGCAATTGAAGTTTCATATTTTAATTCATTGATCTGGTCGATGGAAAGCATCGTCGTTTCTTCTCCGCTATAATGCTCCCTTGCAATCAAAGCTGCTCCAAAGGCGCCCATGATGCCGGCAATGTCCGGGCGGACGGCTTCGATACCGGAGATTTTCTCAAAGCTGCGCAGTACGGCATCGTTGTAGAAGGTACCGCCCTGTACGACCATCTTGGCCCCAAGATCTTTCGGATTGGTAAGTTTGATTACTTTAAATAATGCATTCTTGATAACGGAATAAGCCAGACCGGAGGAAATATCTGCAACCGTTGCGCCTTCCTTCTGTGCCTGTTTAACCTTTGAGTTCATAAATACTGTACATCTGCTTCCGAGATCAATGGGATTCTTAGCAAACAGTGCAACCTTGGCAAAGTCTTCTATTTCATAATTCAGGGATTTCGCAAAGGTTTCAATAAAGGAACCGCATCCGGAGGAGCAGGCTTCATTGAGAAGTACATTATCAACGGTATTGTTTTTGATTTTAATACATTTCATATCCTGACCACCGATGTCCAGGATGCAGTCAACATCAGGCTCGAAGAAAGCGGCGGCATGGTAATGCGCCACGGTTTCAACCTCACCCTCATCCAGTACCAGAGCTGCTTTGATTAAAGCTTCTCCGTAACCGGTAGAGCAGGAGCGTACAATTTTCACATTTTTAGGAAGTATCTCATAGATTTCCTTCAGGGACCGTATGGCGGTTTTTAGAGGGCTTCCATTATTATTACTATAGAAGGAATACAATAAGGAACCATCTTCTCCGACGATTGCTACTTTTGTTGTAGTAGAGCCGGCATCAATTCCAAGAAAACAATTTCCTTCATACTCTGCCAGATTCCCCTTCTTAACGGTATGCTTTGCATGTCTTTCTTTAAATGCTTCATAGTCTGCCTCATCGGCGAATAAAGGCTCCATTCGGTTTACTTCAAAATCCATTTTGATTCCGTGGGATAATTTATCATGTAAGGATGAAATATCGGTTGTAATTTCCGGATTTGCATTCATTGCGGCACCGATTGCAGCGAACAGATGGGAATGCTCCGGCGCAATTACCTGATCATCGCTTAACTTTAAGGTACGGATAAATGCTTTCTTAAGCTCCGTCAAGAAATGCAAAGGTCCGCCCAGAAAAGCAACATTACCGCGGATCGGTTTACCGCAGGCAAGCCCGCTGATCGTCTGGTTCACAACGGCCTGAAAGACAGAGATAGAAAGATCCGGTTTTGTAGCACCTTCATTGATTAGGGGCTGAATATCGGACTTGGCAAATACACCGCATCTGGCTGCGATCGGATAGATGATCTGATAGCTCTTCGCATATTCATTCAGACCGGCAGCATCCGTATTTAACAGACTTGCCATTTGGTCAATAAAGGATCCGGTACCGCCCGCACATATCCCGTTCATCCTTTGATCAATCCCGTTGGTAAAGTAAATGATTTTCGCATCCTCTCCGCCAAGCTCGATTGCAACATCGGTCTGCGGGGCATAATCCTGAAGTGCTGTGGATACCGCAATAACCTCCTGTACAAAGGGAACTCCCATATGCTTTGAGATAGTTAAGCCGCCGGAACCGGTAATTACCGGAGCTACCTTTAAGTCACCCAAAGCATCCAATGCCTTTTTCATGAGACCGGCTAAGGTTTCCTGAATATTTGCAAAATGCCGTTCGTAATCAGAGAACAGAATTTCCCCATCCTTATTTATAATAACTATTTTTACGGTAGTTGAACCGATGTCAATTCCCAACATATTATTTATCATGCTTAGATTCTCCTTAAAACTATACCGCTAAAGATCAGCTTTAAATATTATACGATACATAATCTTTAAGTTCAACAATTTAATTGTTATAAAACAATTAGATCAAATGAAAAGAAAATGAAATATTTATTAATCTTTTATACTTATCTTATGTAGGAAGCAGGAAATGCGCCATAAATAATATAAAATATTACAATATAGATGCAATTGACACATATTATAACATATTTCCCTTACTGCTGCGCGGATTTTTGGGGAAGTGGTATCTTTTGCTGTATAATATTGATATAGATATCAAAAGCCTTCCTAACAAATCGTCTTCATCAATTTGCATAAGGAAAGGAAAAACTTAAGTAATAGGAAACAATATTTTAATACGCAACTGTTACCTATATCAATATGATAGCATTTATGAATTGCAGGAATGTGCATGTTTCAATAGAACAAATCGAATCGTAATGAATATAATATAGAAAAAGCTGGGTTTCTCGTTTCTGAGGAGGAGAATCAATGTATTGCATAAATTACGTTATTAGGCAGGGCGATACTTTATATAGTATAAGCAGACGTTTCAATGTCCCGGTGGAGGCACTTATGGAAGCAAATCCGCTGGTAAATGTATATAGCTTACAGGTGGATGAGGTGATCTGTGTTCCGGTCAGCACACCGCAGAGCAATTATACGCATTTTACTACTTATCTTGTGGAAGAGGGAGATACTCTTGGAAAGATTCTGGATAAGAACGGCATTAACTTGGCTGATTTAGTGGGATTAAATAATTTAGATTCTATCTATATAACTCCCGGTACAACGCTGCAGGTACCAATCATTGATGATGGAGAGGATGAGATAACCTTATAAGAAAGAGTAAATATAAGCGGATCACGAATAAAAACATCCTTTAGAAACCAATACTTATATAGGACAGCTCCAAAAACTTGTAACTCTTTTGGAGCTGTCATATTCGCGTGCCGTTCTTTTGTGTTTGACAAAGATATCAGAAAAACATATAATAAGTATAATTTTTAAAATTTTATATGGTAACTTTTACTGACCTTTATGGTTAGGATTGTGGCAATACTATTATTTTTTAAAAAAACTGTTTTGAGCTAAGGTATTATTGAAAGGTACAGGTGTTTTTTAATGAAGTTGTTAAATAAATTGGAAAGAAAATACGGCCGATATGCCATTCATAATTTGATGAAATATGTTGTGATGCTATATGGAATTGGATTAGTTATAGGAACCATTGCCCCGGGGCTTTATAATGTTGGCCTTAGTTTGAATTTTGATATGATAAAAAAAGGACAAGTATGGAGACTTATTACTTTTATTATTCCGAACGTATCCATCTATGACATATTATTTGTTGCACTTGCTGCGTATCTTTACTATATGATAGGAAATGCTCTGGAACGGGCATGGGGCGCTTTTCGGTTTAATGTGTACTTCTTTTCCGGAGTGATTTTTAATATCCTGGCTTCCTGGATCACCTATTTATTAACGGGAGTAAGCCTTTCCCCTTCCCTCGATTATGTCTATGGAACTATGTTTTTTGCATTTGCGGCTTTGTATCCGAACACCCAGTTTTTGTTATATTTTCTGATTCCGGTTAAGGCAAAATACCTGGCATGGTTTGATGCAGCTTTATATATTATAATGGTTGTTCAGTATATCATGAGCAAAAATTATTATGCAATCATTCCGGTTGTTGTTTCCATGGCAAACTTCTTGATATTCTTCTTTACGACAAGGAATTACCGAAGAATATCGCCGAAAGAATTTGAGAGAAAGGCTAGATTTCGCCGTCAGATGAATGCCGGAAGAAATACCGGCAATACTACAACACAGAGAGGCCATACCGTAATAACAAGGCATAAATGTGCCGTATGCGGAAGGACGGAGCTGGATGATGACCGGCTGGAGTTTCGTTTCTGTTCGAAGTGTGATGGAAATTATGAGTATTGTATGGAGCATCTATTTACCCATGAGCATGTTAAGAAATAGGCGATACATACATTCCCTGGGAGATAGATAAAATCAACAAAATGAAGAATAAAGTTTTGCCAGTGCTTATTATTTTTATAATAGGCACTTCTTAAAATATGGAAATAAACTATAAAATTGTTTCAAATGGCTGGTTTAATCCGCCTATTGCTGATATAATATTTGTCATAAGCTGGTTTAAAAGTAATAGGAAAAATATTCAATTTCAAATAAAAAACATAGGACGGTAACGATTTATGAAAACAAGTTTGACGGAAGTATGTAATCAGATAAAAAAAGGAAAATACCCGGAGGAGAATATTCCAAAGCTGTTTAATTATTTGGCAAACCAATACAATACCTATGCAAGGGTTAATTTGGTGATGCATTATGAGACCTTTTACGAGTCCTATTTAGAGGATCATGAGAACTGGAGCGAAGAAGCACAGGATATCGTGTCTAAAATCAATCGAATCATTCATGATAATCTCCTTCTTAATAATAATGCGGAGAAAGAGAAGATAATTAAAGAAGTGGACGAGCTTCGGAAAGAGATTATGAAACGGATGAATTATCTTTCCATTTATCTTGATATCTTTCAAATCTATGAATATGTCTTTAACCGTACGGAATATCGTTTCAAGCAAGACGAAATCATGATCGTGGAGAACGATGATTTTGCCAGGAAAATATTACGCTATATATTTGATACTGAGGATAATGTGGTGATCAATGCGAAGATTATGGAGACCATAGGCCAATTACCGGTTAGAATTACGAAGCAGAGATTTTTTACGATCCTCCGGGAAAGCCTTCAAAACTATCTTGGGAGAGAGAGATCCACGCTGAATACCTTTTTATATATGCTTCGCACCAATGCTATGTTGATTTCCGAGGAAGGGATGAAAAACGATTATCCCAGACTCTGGGAACAGAAGGAAGCTCTTGCCGGTCTAAAGTATAACGAGATTTCCGAAGAGAAATTTTTGGAGGCAGAAAAGGTATTAAGGCAGGCAGCTGCATTTCTGAATATCGAATCTTCCGTTTATTATAGCCTGCAGGAAATCATCAATGAGGTTTATGCAATCCTGCTGATCTCCACCTATGCCGGAATCGTCGAAACAGACACCCCGGTATCCGAGGAAACGATTCATACGATTCTTGGTGAGATAAATACCGCATTCCTATCCGAAGATAAGGCGGAACTGGCAAAAAAGCTAGAAACAAAATTTGAAGAATTGGAAGGTATCCAGGAAAATGTCGTTTATACCTTTATAGAAACCGATGATGTTCTGAATGAAGTGGATAAAAATTATAGAAAGCTGACGGAAAGTTTAATGATCGATCCTTTCCTCAATGTTTTACTTCGGACAAGACAATTACTTTCCGACAGCCTGTTTATCGATCTGGAGGAAGAGGCCGCTGACAGTAAAGTATCGGAAAGTCTCATTGAATCAGAGGCAGAAAAGATAGAAGAGGATATGACGGCATTATTTGCAAGCCATGACAGAATGATTGCACGTGCGGTAATGGCGAACACCCTGGGAAATGTGCCGGTATTCTTTAAAAACCGAACCGAAGTAATGAACTATGTTCGTTACAGCCTGGAGCACTGCAAGGATCCATATGAAAAAGCGGCATGCGTGGAAATCATTAATAAATTAATTATCGAATAGATTTGTATTATACATGGAAAATTGTGGTATACTACAATTATGGAGTTTTGTAAGACGAGGGTGATTTTAGATGATACATTGGACATCGCGGCTATATGTCGGTGAAAAACTAAAAAAGAAGAAGAAAAAAGCAATACAATCCATCAACAATCAGAAAGTTACGTTTGGAATCTATTGTATTACCTTTGCTTCTCACCCGGACAACCTCTTTGACATTATGGACGCAAATGAACTTATGTTTCCTCATTACAGGAGATCCGATATCTGCATCGTGGGTTTGGCGAATGGAAAGGACGAAGCCATTGGTCTGGTTCAGGATATGCTTATGGAGGTATATCGGGAGACCGGTGACTTTAAGGTGAAATCCTATTTTACATAAGAAAGAGCTTAGCGATGGCCGATAGATTATGGTATTGTGATCCCAGGAACAGGCGGTTGATAGATACGTGTTACAGATTATATTGATGATATTAAAAATAATAGGTACCATCGTACTGGTGCTGATCGGAGCTCTTTTATTGATTCTTGCTGTCGTACTGATCGTACCGGTTCGCTATCGGTTATCCGTGCAGTGGGAAGAAGAGTTTCATCTGAATGGTACCGTCAGCTGGCTGCTGCATGTGTTTCATACCCGTATATCCATGGAGAATACAGAGCCGCATATCCGGGTCCGCATCTTTGGATTTGTTATCTATGACAATGAAAAACCAGGGCGGCACAGATCTTTTAAGACAGCAGCAAAGGCCGGAGAAACGAAAGGGCCGGACACGAAGAAAGCGGTTTATGAACTTCCGGAAGAGAAGGATGCTGCAATGGATCATACGGGGATAGAAACGAGAGAGAATCCGGTTGATACGTTAGAAACTCCCGATACAAAATTTTTTAATATCGAGAGACATAAAGACAAACCGAAGAGGGAAACCTTATGGGAGCGGGTTCTTGCGAAAATACGCAGTATAAGCAGCCGGATATCCGGATTTTTTAAAGAACTTGCGGATCGTATCCTTAAGCTTTGTCAATCCTTTGCCGAGCAAAAGAGAAAAGCCGGTTTGATTTTAGAATTTTTCAGAGATGAATTAAACCGGGAAGGGTTTCAATATACCTTTTCAAGTATCAAAAAGCTTCTAAAACATATCTTACCTACGAAGCTGCGGGCAAGCATCGTGTACGGAACCGGAGATCCATGCTCTACAGGAGAGATTCTTGGGGTGTTTGGAATGCTCTACGGACTCTATGGGGACAAGCTTTCGGTAACTCCGGATTTTGAAAGTCAAAGGTTTGCGGGAGACCTTGATGCAAAAGGAAGAATAAGATTAATTACAATACTTATAATAGTAATTAAGCTTATGTTGGATAGACGGTTCAAACAATTAAGGTGTAATTTGAAAACATTAAAGGAGGCATTATAATGTCGGATAATAATTTTAATTCAACAGTAGAATCATTATTTAAGGGTATGGATAATTTTTTAACCACCAAGACCGTGGTGGGAGATGCGGTAAAATTTGATGATGGAACAATTATATTACCATTGGTAGAGGTAAGCTTCGGTGTCGGTGCAGGAGCATTTTCCGGTGATGCCAAGAACAATGCAGGTGGCGGTATGGGCGGTAAGATTATACCCAGCTCGGTTCTGGTAATTCAGAACGGTACCTCCAAATTAGTGAATATTAAAGACCAGGACAGTATGACGAAGATTTTGGATATGGTTCCTGATTTGATTCATAAGTTCACAAAGAAAGATAAGAATGAGAAAAAGCAAGAGGATGATCTTGATGAGAAGGTCGAAGAAACGATAAAGTGCCAGTCGAAAGCCACACATTATGAATAACTCTATGAAGCAAAAAATTGCTTGCATTATAACTCATATTCTGGTAGAATAAATTTGTTTGTAGGGCCATTGGTTCTATATTTTACCTAAGGAGGTGCTTTTGATGGCTAAATGTGCAATATGTGATAAAGGTGCTCACTTTGGAAATGCTGTGAGTCATTCTCATAGAAGATCAAACAAGATGTGGAAATCTAATGTGAAATCTGTTAGGGTTAAGGTTAACGGAGCTGCACGTAAAATGTATGTTTGTACTTCCTGTCTTAGATCCGGAAAAGTAGAACGCGCTTAAGAAAAAATGATGGGTGTCAGGGGATCTTGACACCCACTTTTTTTACCGTATAGGAAAGTGCAAACTCTTTGTTATGTGAACATGTATTTGGCAAGAAATCTATTAATTTGTTGATTGTCGTCGTTTAATTAGTTACAGAACAGATTATATCCAAGCAAGAGACACAGAATGATAATACATATGGCAAGTATGCCATTGGTTATAAACAGCATGATGGTCATACCGATAGCAATCCAAAACAGAATAAAGCCAATCATTCGCTTCATAATTGTCACTTCCAAACATTTATCATAGTAATATATATTATGCGGTTGAAGATAAGGTTATCTCTATTTGGGGAAAATGAGTTACAGTTCACACCCATCATGTATATAATGTTATGATTTCGACAAATAATATCCGAATTCGGAGACGCTTTCGCTTAGCTGCATTACGTAACGGTACATAAGGCTCCAAAATACGGAGCCAAAGTACCGACGAATGCAAATACTCCTTATCGGATATCATTTGTCGAAATCATAGGATAGACTTTGTTAGGGTGTGAACAGTAACAAAAAGGCCAATGATTCTCCTTCATATACAGCTTTGAAAAACAGGAACAATCCGTTTTTTTAGCTGCGTATTACAGGAAGATCACAGGCCCTCTTGTATTCTTGCAATTTTTTTAACTACCAGTTCTTTGCAGGTCTCTGCGGATCAATAATCGTTGAAACATCAAAAAGATCTGCCAGTCGTTCCGGGAACTCCAGCATCGCCTGACCGTCCAGCGGTCTTCTGGTCATTCTAACATAGTCATCCTTAATATGCATCCACGGTTCTTTAAAGACGCCGCAGTAATAATTAAAGCCCTTTTCCTTCAAATATTCATATTTCTCGCTGCTGTAATGCCCCATCGTGGTTTCAATGTCAATACCAAAGGGAAAGATCAAGATATCGGTGGGTCCGATTAAGGAAGCAACCTCGTCCATCCAGCGGTCCGTATCCTTTTTAAATAAGCTCATGGATGCTGTCTGCATATTTTTGTGACCCCAGCTATGCGAAGCGAGTTCCCAGCCGTCTGCGATCAACGCTTTGGCAACCTTTCTCACAGCTTCCTTATCCTGTTCATAGGTTGGAGAAGTGGGATCATTGGTCCGATACCCTAAAGCACCTTCATAACCGGTGATTGCCAGGGTTCCTTTTGTACCCCGGTAGGAAAAGTCCGGATGCTCCTCAACAAAGGCATCCAGAATCGGAACAATATCGAAAGGTCCGGTAACTACCGTACCATCCTCCTGTATCATTTCACAGGTTGGCTTTCCGTTTTCATCAAGAACAATTCTTGAGGCAAATCCATCTCCCTCCATGTACTCATAATAGTTTACATCATCCTGGGACAGGACAAAGGGTTTCTTTCCCTTAGGCAGATAGATCTCCCCAGGAACGAATTTTGTTTTGCCGTCCTCACCAGTCACCTGCTTTGCAACATCATGTAAGTTAACAAGGACATAACCGTCCTCATACATCTTCTGCATCATTTTCTCAAATTCCGAAATGGTGGTCATATACATATTGTAGCCGGAAGCACCATAATCATTATCAAATGCCTTTGCATTGTCTACAATCAGGGAATGAAAGAAGATATGGTTGATCTGGGTTACGGAAGTATAAGAGCCTCCATATAATACAAGGCCTGCCTTTTCCTCTTCATACCGTCCGATAGCGGAAACAAGAACCGGATATACTTCATATCCGCCCTCCGGCCCCTGATAGGACTTAATCTTTTCGATCGCCGCATCGTAATCATAACTTAAGGTAAGACGGTCCGCTTCCTTGATAAGTTCCTCCCGTTCCCCAGTTTCCTTCTTTAATCTCTCCTGCTCCTCATAAGCTTCTCTTTCCTCCGGAGTCATATTCTTTTCTTTTTCCTTCTTTTCTCCGGCTTGAGCATTCTGGTTTAGCGGATTATTATCCTTATCCCCCGGCGCATTTTTTCTGCCTCGATATATTTGAAATAAGCCAATTAGTAATACTAATGCAATAAGTTCAATTGACAGAATCCATACCATTTTCTTTCGGCTATTTTTATTTTTATGCTTTTGCTTCTTTCCCATAAGGCACCTCTCCTTGTGTATAATTTTTCTTCTTTAAATCAATCCTCTTGCTAATATGATATCATAATTTCAAGATTTTATTAGTTGATATAAATTAAGTATAACATAGATATATCACAATTATCTTACAAAAATATTAATTCTATCTTTCAACTCATGTTAATTTCTTCAATTTATTACAAAAATAGCAAGTCAAGCTTACCGTGCACCTTAAAAACACAATAGTTATAAAAAATGCTCCATAGAGTCAAGGTAACCTCTTCCTGTTTCGAGCATAAAACTAAGGAGCAGAGCAAATGCTCTCCTTAAATATTTTTTCATATATTTCCCTCCAATACATATTGATACTTGTATTATAAATAATAATGCACCCTGTTTTGAACGTAGTTTCTTTACCACATTATGGACTTTTTTTACCAAAAAAGAGGACCCGGATCACTCCGAGTCCTCTCTTTGAATTATTTGCTGCTTAGATATTTTTCAATATTCTCCATTGCCTGCTGTTCATCTGGGCCATTCGCTTCTACCGTAACGGTCTCCCCAGTTGAGATTCCCATACTCATCATACCCATAATGCTCTTTGCATTGATGCGCTTCTCCTCGCTTACAACATAAATGCTGCATTCATATTGGCTTGCCACCTGAACCAGTAAAGCAACCGGTCTGGCTTCAAGGCCGCTGGGAATGTTAATTACTATTTGTTTTGTTATCATGACTATTTTCCTCCTTATGCTCCCGTATATGGTCTGCGATCATACTTAATTTACGTAATCTATGGTTAACTCCGGATTTACCGATTGAGGGTGTAAGCATGATCCCCAATTCTTTTAAGGATGCCTCCGGGTGTTGAATCCGCAATCTTGCGATTTCTTCCAATCCTTCCGCCAGCTCACCAAAACCAATCGTATCCCGGATATAGAGAATATCCTCAATTTGCTTGGCGGATGCGGCGACGGTCTTACCGATGTTGGCAGCCTCACAATTCACTTGCCGGTTGACCTGATTTCGCACTTCTTTCAGAATTCTAACATTCTCCAAATCCATTAATGCTACATGTGCCTCCATGACATTTAAGAGATCAACGATTTGGGAACCTTCTTTAATATACACCACGAAGCTCTTCTTGCGTGTTACGATCTTCGCATCAACCAAAAAGGCCTGCATGATTTCCTGAAGCTGCTCTGCCTTACCCTGGTCGGAAACCACAATCTCCAAATGGTATGCCTTTTTCGGATTGCTCATAGAGCCGGAGACCAGAAAAGCTCCCCGGATAAATGCTCTCTTACAGCAGGCATTTTGAACGACCAGCGGATCGGGTTTCCCAAGCTCCATTAATTTGCTGCTTCGCCGATCCTCTGTTTCGCGCATCGTAAGCTTTGTGGCCTGCAAAATCCGTCTCATACTTTCCGGATCCTGAATCATAAGGGTATAGATATGATTCCCATTGGCATGAGAAGTCGCTCTTATGGACAAGTCCATATTTATATTAAATGTTTTTTTGATTAATGTAAAGTATTTTCTTGCAACTGCTATACTTTCCGTCTGGAATCTAAGGTAATTACGAGAATCTGACCTTCCTATCTGCCCGCTATAGGACAGCATTGCTGCCAGTTCTGCCAATCTGCAATGCCTGGCGCTGCTTAATTGCTTTGATAGTTCATCCTTTACCTCTTGTGAAAATGACATTTCTAACCTCAATCATCCTTTTCTATATCCCTATGCTCTGTTTTAAATCCATATTCCGAATGCTTCATTCTTTCCGCCAGTTCATTGACCAGGGTAACCGAACGGTGCTTGCCGCCGGTACAGCCTATGCTTACGACCAATTGATTTTTTCCCTCTGATATATAATATGGTACTAAAAACGAAAGCATATCCTCTAATTTATCTAAAAATTGCACCGACGCATCGCAAGCCATTACATAGCCTTTCACTGCCTCGTCATTCCCTGTCTTATTCTTTAATTCGGGTTCATAGTATGGGTTCGGAAGAAAACGGACATCAAAAACCAAATCCGAATCCACCGGAATTCCATATTTAAATCCAAAGGACAGAATGGTAATAAAGAAATTGCTGAATTTTTCGTCATCTACATAAATTTTATAAATCTGGCTTTTTAGCTCGCGGATCAGCAAGTGACTGGTGTCAATGATCACATCCGCCTTTTTTCTTAGAAACTCCAATTCCTTACGTTCCAGCTCGATTCCTTTATCCACTCTTCCGGTTCCGGACAGGGGATGGATTCTTCTGGTTTCTTTAAACCGCTTGATTAAAACCTTCGAAGCACAGTCAAGGTAAAGAATTTCATATGGAAGTTTTGCTTGGTTCATTGCATGAAGAACTTCGTCGAGTTCCTTTAACGTCTCACCGCTTCGGACATCCAGCCCTAAGGCCACATCCTGCTGCTTTTCGGCAAAAATAAGTTTTACGAAATTACTGATCAGCTGGATCGGCAGGTTATCCACACAAAAATAACCCGCATCCTCCAGCATCTTAAGAACGGAACTCTTGCCTGCCCCAGACATTCCTGTGACAATTACAAATCTCATTACTATCCCAAGCCTCTCTTTTAAAAATCGCCTAAAAAACGAACCTCCGGTTCCAACGTAACGCCAAACTTCTCATTTACAATGCGGACAACCTCGTGTATTAAGGTTGCAAAATCCTTTGCCGATGCATTCTCCTTATTAATCAGAAAACCACAGTGCTTCTCAGATACCGCAGCGCCGCCGATCTGATAGCCGCGCAGCCCCGCATCGGATATCAGCTTTCCGGCATAATATCCCTCCGGCCGTTTAAAGGTACTCCCGGCACTGTACTGCTCTAGAGGCTGCTTCTCCCTGCGCTGCCGGTTCAGCTCCTGCATCCGCGCAAAGATCTCCTGCTGATTCCCATGATCCAGTTTCATTTCGGCCTCCAGTAGGATATATCCTTCCCTCTGCAGTATACTGGTGCGATACCCCAACTCCAGCTCATCGTTTGTAAGGGGCAGCACCTTGCCATCCTGATTCAGCACCTTGGCCGCCGTCAGACACTGCTTCATCTCCCCGCCATAGGCTCCCGCGTTCATCGTAACTGCCCCTCCCAGGGTCCCCGGAATGCCGGAGGCAAATTCAAACCCCGTCAGGCTTTGCTTCGCAATGACATTCGCCAGTTTCGATAAAAGGACCCCGGCCTGCGCCGTAACCGTGCCGTCCTCCTTTGTTAAAACCGAGGAATACTCCTCGCCAAGCTTGATAATCAAACCATGATATCCCGCATCGGATACCAGGAGATTACTTCCGTTGCCCATTACATAGAAGGGCATGCCTTCCTGATTGCACAGTCTGGTTACTTCTCTGATTTCCTCTGTTCCTGCAGGAGTCACAAGATAATCTGCGGATCCTCCGATATGAAGTGTCGTATGGTTTTCCATCCTTTCCTTCTGTTTGATCTGATTCTCCGGTAATATCTGCAACAATTTCTGATAAAATAAATCTTCCAAAATGACCTCCTATGGAACATAATAACTTTACTTTAGCTTATTCCATTCTTGATGTTTTCATGATACCAATTCCCATGTCCTATGTATCCCATAAGCATGCAGCCAATCGGCACAAATACATACCTCTAACGTTTTAGCGTCCAATGGTTGACAGAATCATCTTTGCGCTGCCATAGATTCCGGCATCATTTCCCAGAGTAGCAAGCTTAAATTCTTTATTCTTTAACGTAGTCATCACGTATTTATTATAATGCTTTTTAATATTCTCTGTGAGAATCTCTCCTGCCTTAGAAACTCCGCCGCCGATAACAAATGCTTCCGGATCAATCACCTGTGCAATATGTGAAAATACAATTCCCAGGTAATGGCATGCCTTATCTACAACCGCCATTGCCAGCGCGTCTCCCTCCTTCGCACAGTCAAAAACCGTCTTTGCACTGATTTCATCTGCCTCGCGAAGCTTGGAGGGTTCTTCGCTTTCCTCCAATATATTCTTAGCCAAACGAACAATTCCGGTTGCGGAAGCATATTGCTCCAGGCAGCCGCGTTTACCGCAGCCGCAGGTCACCGTCTCTTCCTCATTTACAAGGATATGCCCGATCTCTCCACCGGCACCGTTACTTCCTGCAAGGATGGAACCGTTTAAGATAATTCCTCCTCCGACACCGGTTCCGAGTGTAACGAAAACCATGTTGCGGTATCCTTTGCCGCCGCCCTGCCATAGCTCACCCAGCGCGGCAACATTTGCATCATTGCCCGCCTTGACGTTCAGTCCGGTCCGGCTCTTCATCTCTTCCGCAATGTTGAAATAACCATGCCCGAGATTTGCCAGCTCCAATACATCGCCGTTATCCTTTACCGGTCCCGGAATGCCGACACCAATACCGATAATGTTCTCCTTCTGCAGCTTCAGCTCAGCAATTTTCCCATTAATAAATTCAGCGGCATCAGCAACAATATCCTTGCCTTCTTCCGTTCTCTTAGTCGGGAAGCTCCATTTGTCCAATAACTTACCTTCTGCATCGAACAGACCTGCCTTTACTGCGGTACCGCCGATATCAATTCCAAAGCATACTTGTCTCATAACTTCAAACCTTTCCAGAGTACTTCTTTATTTTTCTTTTTATATGTACTCCTTTTTATATTTGCAATATATTTTAACTAACTTTTTGTCTTCTATTCTTTCGTAAATAGCTTTCCCTAATTACCGATCTTTTTAAGCTATTACAATCCTTTGAATTAATTACCCGCTTTTTTCAATCCGTTTGTAACACGGTTATAAAGCTCCTGCGCCGCATTATATCCCATCTTCTTCTGACGGTAATTGACTGCTGCCGCCTCACATATAATGGCAAGATTCCTGCCCGGCCTTATCGGTATGGAATGGCAGACAACCTTATTGCCAAGGAACTCGATATACTGCTCCTCCAGCCCCATCCGGTCGTATTGCTTGTCCTTACTCCACTCCTCCAGCTTGATTACCAGATCAATGGACTGGGTATTCTTAACGCTTTCTACACCGAATAAGGTTTTCACATCGATAATGCCGATCCCGCGCAGTTCAATAAAATGCCGGGTGATATCCGGTGAGGTCCCGATCAGGGTCTCATCGCTCACCTTTTTAATCTCAACAACATCATCCGATACCAGCCGATGGCCACGTTTAATCAGCTCCAGTGCGGCTTCGCTCTTACCGATACCGCTTTCTCCCATGATCAGAATGCCTTCGCCATATACATCGACCAAACCGCCATGAATAGTAATTCTCGGTGCCAGCTCCACATTCAGCCAGCGAATCACCTCTGCCATAAAAGAGGATGTTGTCTTGCAGGTCTGAAACAACGGTACACCCTTCTCCGTAGCCAGATGAATCAGCTCCTCATCGATCTCCATATCCCTGCTGAATACGATGCAAGGCACCTTGTAATCCAGCAGTCTGCTTAAATTCTGTATTCTCTGTTCCTTATCCATTCGCTGCATATAGGCCTGTTCTACCCGGCCGATGACCTGAACACGTTCGGAATCAAAATGGTCAAAGAACCCCGCTAACTGCAGAGCGGGCCGGTTGACATCGGGCTGTGAAATCTTGATGGCATTAATATCGATATCCGGAGTGCAGTTCACTAAATTCATTTTTTTAACTAAACTAACCAGACTAACCGTATACATTGCATTCTTCCTCTCTATCCTGCAAACTCTTCTTTTATTTTCATTTTAACACAACTCTTTAATTGCTGTAAATGCTTGATTGCTTTCTTCTGCCGGAATACTAGTTTTTAGTGTTACTGTTCACACCCCATCATGTATACTATGTTATGATTTCGACAAATGTATCCGAATCGGAGACGCTTTCGCTTAGTTGTATTACGTAGC
>ENA-UOOK01000973-UOOK01000973.1-fermentation-metagenome-genome-assembly--contig:-NODE-973-length-38587-cov-6.247950_pt1 | contig 38587 bp, 70 predicted proteins | sample MGYA00245777_ERZ724023 | MGnify/ENA primary metagenome ERZ724023 (study PRJEB28704, sample SAMN03018312) | fermentation metagenome | biome: anthropogenic terrestrial biome; feature: soil; material...
CAGCTCTAGGCAATACGCCCCCTGTTTCCCACTTCGCAACCGTAGATCTATCTACTGAAAGCAATTTCGCTAATTCTTCCTGCGATAAATTGTTCTTAACCCTTAATTTCTGAATTTGGTTCATATCTTCACCTCTTAATTCTGATTTATATTCACATTATATCGTGATGCATAAATCATGTCAATAGTTTTTGTGATTTATTTTCAGAATTTATTTTTTATAATTTACATGGTGAATTATTTTCACTATAATATAAGTAAAACAAGGGAGGTTATAAAGTGTTTAGTAATATACTAAAAGAATTAAGAAAATCGAAAAATATAACTCAAGAAGAACTAGCAAAGATGGTCGGAGTAGAACGCTCTACTGTGGGGAAATGGGAATCAAAAAATATAATTCCTCCTGCAGATATGCTGGTTAGCCTATCAGAATTTTTTAATGTATCAGTAGATTACCTTCTTGGCAGGGCAGATGTTAAAAATCCCTCCGATGAAATATCTGATGCCTTAGAAGATGATAAAGAACTGGCGGACTTTTGGAACAAATTAAAAGAGAGAGAGGATCTCCAATTATTATTTAAACAAACTAAGAATCTATCTTCTAAGGACATTAAACAGATTATAAGAATCATAAAAGCTATTGAGGACGAAGAAGACAGAGAAGGGGAATAATGGCATAAAGGGGGACAAACTTGATGGATATAGAGGACAATCGTTTGCTTAAATCATTAATGGATAAAACAATTTCTTTTCATGATGTTATGAGTGCTTATAATATAAGAACATTTATAGCGTTTAATCTTTCTGGGAAAATATTAGGCTTTGCATATGTAAGCAGAAGAGGATATTATCATCTGATATTGAACGGAAATGTAAATTATGAAGCACAATGTAAAACTTTCATTCATGAAATAAAACATATTACATATGATTTACCAAAGGCAGGGTACATAATCGGATTGGACATGCAGCATGCAGAAATTGAGATAGCGGCTGATATGGTAGCTGAAAAGATGGTTAAATATGACTTCAGGAGGTGATGAATTTATGTGAACATGAAAACGATCTTTAGATAAAAGCTATAGAATAATTTTTTAATAATGGATGTAAAAGGGTGATATTATTGTTTCAATAAAAGTTATAAAAGTTCAGATTAATTAATAACAAGGAGGATCATTATGAAATCAAATTTTATTTATGTGCCGATTATTAAATGGAAACAGGGAGAACAAGGAGCATTAAAAGAACTGAATGATTCTGTAAAAGATAGCATAATACCTCTAATAGAAATTACACCAGATCTTAACTTTTCAAAATTTAAAAATTCCTTAGATAATTGGGAAAACAAGAACTTTTATTTTGACGTCATGCCAGAAGTTTATGAAGAAAACGATGGAGAAATATATTTTGATTTATTAAAACAATGTAATCCAGATTTTGTAATTCCAGTTGTTTTTATATCAGATGACAAAGATGCAATAGTAGAAGCTGTTAGATATTCTAATAATGGTATAGCTATTAGAATATCTAGTAATGATTTTGAAGATTTAGAAGATAGTTTAATTAAATTAGGAAACATTATAGATTATAAAAATATTGACTTAATAATAGACTTAAAAGAAGTAAATGAAAGAAATTTTAGTGAAAAGAAGATAATTATTAAAGCATTAATGCCTGATATTCCTAATATACAGTCCTTTAGAAATATAATAATTTCAAGCAGTGCATTTCCTCAAAGTTTAAGCAATTTTGAAAAATATAAGATTCACTATATTAACCGATATGATTACCAACTATGGAGTTCGTTACATACCCTTGAAAATAAATATAATATCAAACTTGTTTATTCTGATTATTGCGTTAACCATCCTAGTTTTCTGGAATATATCCCAGGAATGACCCCTTCTTTCAACATTCGATATACCGCAGACAACTCTTTTATTGTTATTAGGGGAGATTCTACAAAAAAAGGCGGTCTTGACAATAAAAATGTAATAGCTCTATGTAACAAATTAATAGAACTAGATGATTATAGCGGTCTAGATTTTTCTTGGGGAGACAATTATATTTTCACCAGAAATTCAGATAAAATAACAGGGTGTGGTAACTTATCTATATGGAGAAAGGTTGGTACTAATCATCACATAACCTTTGTGATTAATCAGATCTCCAGCCTTTCCTAAATTTTAAAGTTTCTCTTGTATATTCTCTTATTTCTTTAGGAGGTATAGTCGCTATGGCTATATCTCTTAATTTTCTTCTGTTTTTATTAGATAAGCCTTTAATTCCTTTGCTTTGTAGTAAAATTCTGATTTCATCTTTCCATAAAAGTTCTAAGACAGAACGAGTATCTACTTCTGCATTGCCACCCGCTATCCTAATACTTTCAATATCCATTTCCCCATTTTGATTTTCAAACGCAACCTTTATTCCCCACCAATTTGGGACTTCATCAGTTATAACATCTTTATATTTTTCACCTACAACAATAGTAATATAATCAAATGTCTTATTATAAGCATCAATTTGTCTAGATAATCTTTCTAATGTATCTCTATCGCTTTTTATTTCATACCCACATAATTTGCCATTTATTAAAGCAATATCTGCTCTCGCATCTCCATCACATACAGCCAATTCTTCTACAAGCCTAAAACTATTGCCTTGATTCGCTTTAATAATTTCTTTTATTAAAGTCGGCCTAATATCTTTATCCTTAAACATGTAACCACCTCTAAATTTGTTAGAATAAATTATTGCATGCCTATTATATATAATATAACTTGTTTTTATCAAATTTACTAATTTCAACACATCACATGTTAAGGTTCAACGAGGCTTTCACATAAATTCTTTGGCTTCTCTTCTTATATTTAAATACATCTTATGTTAAGGTTCAACTACATCAAATTACACATTCATCATTTTCATAAAATCTCTTAATACCTGTTGCTTTCTTGATTTTATATTTATTTTCCCCACCGTCTTTATTAAATTTATTTATATATATATTATATCCTTAGAATAGTTATTTTGCAATAATTTGAATTGAGCTAATCCATAAATTAGGTTGGGAAATAAAATAATAACATCTTTTATTTTACCCTTTTATCTAATATAATATAAAATATAATAAACAAAGGGGCCAAAAAAATGAATGTATGTATATATCTACGTAAATCACGTGCAGATGAAGAGATTGAGAAAGAATTCGGGCAGGGTGAAACACTTGCTAAGCATAGAAAAACACTTCTAAAGTATGCCAAAGAAAAGAATTTAAGCATAGTTAAAATACATGAAGAAGTAGTATCCGGAGAAAGCTTAATACATAGGCCTGAAATGCTGGAACTCTTAAAAGAGGTTGAACAAGGCATGTATGATGCTGTCCTTTGTATGGACCTGCAGCGTCTTGGAAGAGGAAATATGCAGGAACAGGGATTGATACTTGAAACCTTTAAGAAGTCAAATACGAAGATAATAACCTTAAATAAAGCATATGATCTTAATGATGACTTTGACGAAGAATACTCCGAATTTGAAGCATTTATTAGCAGGAAAGAGCTAAAGATGATAAACAGAAGGCTCCAAAGAGGAAGGATACGCTCCATTGAAGATGGAAATTATTTATCTCCCTTACCTCCTTATGGCTACAATATCAAAGAAGGAAAATTCATACGAACCCTAACCCCTAACTCAGTACAAGCTGCTGTAGTCAAGCTTATATTTGATATGTATGTGAATAAGCAAATGGGAGGTACCGTTATAGCAGAAGAATTAAACAGAATGGGTTATAAGTCATACACAGGAATTGGCTGGACATCAAATGCCGTACTGAACATATTAAAAAATCCTGTTTACATAGGCAAAATTACTTGGAAGAAAAAAGATATAAAAAAATCAGAGGATCCAAATAAGAAAAAGGATACTAAGCAGCGCCCTAAATCAGAATGGATTGTAGTTGACGGAAAGCATCCGGCCATAATAAAAAAGAATGTATTCTATAAAGCACAGGAAATACTAAACGGAAAATACCATGTGCCATATAAGCTTGTGAACGGACCTAAAAATCCATTGGCCGGATTAATCGTCTGTGAAAAATGCGGTTCAAAGATGGTATATAGGCCCTACGGAAATAATGTAGATCCTCATATTATTTGCCCCAATAAATGTGGAAATAAAAGCAGCAAGTTTATTTATGTAGAACAGAAGCTTTTGAATTCTTTAAAGGAATGGTTAAGAAATTATGAGCTTGAAATAAAAAACAATGGAATCCCCAACAGAAGTTCAGCTATGCCGGCCTATAACAAACAGCTTAAAAATCTTGAAAAAGAACTTCAGGAATTGCAGGAGCAGAAGCTGAATTTATATGATTTGCTGGAGAGAAATATATATGATGTTAATACCTTTGTGGAACGTTCTAAGAATATTAGTGAAAGAATTGATAATACTAATAAAAATATAGAAGTAATAAATACAAAAATCAAAAATGAAGAAAAAAGAAAAAGAGATATAAATATTATCCCGAAAATCAAAATGGCTATGGATGCATATTACAACACAGATGATGTATTGCAAAAAAATATGCTTTTAAAAAACATATTGGAAAAAGTAGAATATAATAAAGAAAAAGACCAGAGAAACGATAATTTCACCTTGACCTTATACCCTAAATTGCCGGAGTAATAACATATGTCTAACATGCGGAGGGTAATTCATTACCTTCAATATGATGGATATATAGATTATTTGTGGAGATTTCAATATGTTAGGGATGTTTTGTGAGATAAATGGGATGGGAAGAATAAAAATACCTATGTTTATTTTATTTAGCATAGGTATTTTTTTAATACATATGGGATTCCTTATAGGTATTCTGATACGAGTTGTTCATATTCTTCTCTCACTCCCTTTAAATTGTTTCAATTCCTTATAGGTATTCTGATACAATCAGAGGGGCGGATATACAAGAATACAACAGGAAGCGTTTCAATTCCTTATAGGTATTCTGATACTTGTGTTACATCTCCAGCGGCTTCAAGTTGCTCTTTTACAGTTTCAATTCCTTATAGGTATTCTGATACTCATTTATGTATTGATATTACTATATTTCTCTTTTTTTGTCAAATCAGCAAATAGTATATGTTTATCGCCTAATTTTGGTATACATATTGGATTTGCTTATCTTTATAAAAAAATAAATTATCGTCGAACCCCAGTAGTTTTTACATTATTAGAGGTCGACAATAAAAATTTCAACAAAAGGGCCCAAGTTAATGGACCCTTCCTAGAATTGGAACAAGAATAATCAAAATAGGAATTTTCATTCCCATATATAATATAGAGCTAAAAAAGTACCCAATATAAAACCCTGAAATCTAACTTGCATATTCGTCAATATATTCCGCTTCCTTTTCAATATAATCACATAACTCATCAAGTTTTTGATTCTCTTCAATGTTCAATCTGTTCACTTTCTGATTTTCTTTTGTTAAATAATCAAACATAGGAGTTATATTATCTTTAAAATCTGATAACCTATAAATTAAATGAATCTTTGAAGTATTATCTTTTGATTTTAAAGTTTCAATCGCAAACTTTGTTTTAGCAAACCATTCGGATATTTCAGAAGGAGCATTTAATGGTGGCACAGTATCAATATAATTCCATGCTCCATTTTTGAACCCAAAATCAACTCTCACTCTTAAATTATCTAAGTTTTCAATGGGCTTAAATTCTAAATCCGTTTTTATTTTTTTTCCTAATAAATTTCTTTGCTCAAAAAGTTCTTTAATGTGTGTCTTTACTGTTATAGTTTTTGGTTCATTTTTAAAATATCTTTCTCCTATATATATTTTAGCTAAACTATCAAATAACTTATCAGGATTTTCCGTGAAAGCAAAGTTTGGTTTAGTCAAAGTCAACTTTTCCCCCATGTAATGTTTATATAATTTATCTAAAAATTGTTGTTCATAGCATGAACTTATTGCTACATCTCCAACTATGCCCATTAAATCATCATTACATTTACTTAAATAATATTCTAATACTTCTTTATAATTTTTATATATATTAGTTTCAACGCTATTATTGCTTATTGAACGCAATTTATAAGAGGCCTCATCTAAAATAAAATATTTCAATATATCTTCATCATCTGCTCCATGCAATACTAATCCAACATTTATAATTTCTCCGCTTACATTATCAGGGGAATATCTTATTATGCTGTACCAAATTGCTTTTCTTTTTTCCATTTTAATATCCCTCCTTTAAAATTCGAAAAATCGCCTTTATCTGCCAAGGCCTGAATAAAATATTTGACTAATACCTTTTGTCCCAATATGAACTTTTTATAATATGCTACTTGCATATTTTTATCTATAAACCATTCATCCGGAGTATTATTCAGCCATTGGTCTATATCATCTTCCGTTATCATCTCTATTTTCATAACTATCTCTTGAAAAGAATGCTCATCAGTATTACTTAAATCTACATATTTTTCTAATTCTCTAAATATAACTCCTGTTCCATTTGGTCTCCCTTTATTACTCCTATCAATACAAGCAATATATTTATTTATATAGTTTTCAGTACGTTCAGCCATTTTCATCATTGCAATCTTTTCTTCTCTCCATTCAGGGCCCCAAAATGCATGCCCATGATCTATAGCAAATATTTTTCTTCCTAAAGGTGTGTTGCTAATTAATATGTTACCACAATTATTATACCTATCAAAATTACCTATTAATAAATCAAATGCAAGTATTTTAGCAATGTCTTCACCGTTTATGATATTATCAAAAAAAACATTCCAACTTCTTTTAACATAAGGCTTTCCCATTCTTATCAAAATATTCATATTATCTAGTATATTATTTTCTACATTATTCAGTTCTTTAGAGGCAAAATGTTCTCCTTCTGTAAACCTATATGCAAATAAAATTCTAGGATCAGCTTCAATAATTCTTTTATCCAAATACGCAATTACAGCCTCAGGCATTGGAACTTCTAAGAATACGCCAATTTGGTAAGCTAATAGTTCATTTAAAAACATACAATTAAAATTATATTTATTTCCATTATTATCTGACTTTTGGTTCTTTAATATGTACTGTTCATAATCACTGCCTAATATCAATACAGGCTTACTAATCCCACTTCCTAACTCCTCCAAAAATGCATCTACATTTATCTTTCTTACCAAATTAATCCCCCTTTCTTTCATCTCTATTACTTTCATTTTAATCCAAAGAATTTAAATAATCAATATGTTCAAAAATAAAAAGGCTGAGAAATTAATCCCAGCCATAAAAAATGAGCTATGCTTGATCTTCATCTTCTTTTCTCTTCCTTGTGCTTTGTATAGTAAGTTGATGCACATATACTGCTGCACCTGCTGCCAATATCCCTTGTAATATTCCGTTTAAAATTATAGGTCCAGTAAAACCTTTATTAAATCCTAATATCAATATAGAAAATAGAATACCTATTACTCCAAGAATAATAGGTATAGTCCAATCCTTTATATATTTAGTTTTCTTAAGCATTAGCCCTATTATAATTAATACCGGAATTAATATTAAAATCTCCGGCTGAATAAATTTTAATATTTCTGTCTCTGCCATATTATTTTCCCTCCTTTACTCTGTACAACATAGCAATAACTTCCTCTCTTGTAGCTGTTTTTTGAGGATTAGAACCATCTGTGATACCTTTTTGTTTTCCCCATTCCCAAGCTTCTTTTGCCCATTCGGAAGGTTTATTTTTGTCATCCACTTTTATATCTGCTCCTTTCATTTCTTTTTGGATCATATTCAAAAATCTGTTCCATCCCATATCTAACGTTCTATGCGGACAATATTTCCCACTAAAGTCTTGATGTTTTTTAACCTTGTCAATTCCCCAGCCATAGGCTTTTAGCAATTGAGCAATAATTTCCGCTGCGTTCTTTTCTGCTTTATTGAATTTAGGACCACCACTTTTTGAATAACAGATTTCTATAGAAATATAATTCCTATTACCATTTCCAGAACTGCCATCTCCAGCATGCCATGTATTTCTATCAAAAGGAATAGCTTGAATTGCTTCAATATCATCTACAGCAATGTGATATGACACCTGGTTGTTATTCCCCTTCATGTAGGATACCTCGTTCTTGGCCGATGCATCATTGGCCGTATTGTGTACACATATTCCCTTAGGTTTCATTACATATGGGCACTTTACATTATATTTTGATTTAGACACAAGTTCTTTATTTATATTCATTCCTTACCTCCTTCCTCAACATCCTCTCTCAATTCATCTATTCTATGATGAGCTGATTTCACGGATTGCTCAACAACAACCATCCTGTCTTGTAGCTGGTTATGTTTTTCTACCTTCTTTTCGAGCTGTTCTAATCGATACGTAATAAGCGCTGTAGTACGACGTTGTGAAAAATAGCTACCGCATAGTGTACCGGCAAGGCTTATAATTGCCACAATAACTGTTTCTGGCATAGTCCATCTCCTTTCTGTCCACCTCCAAAGTAAATAAAAAGAACCTACCTAAGTAAGTTCTTTTTTATACTACAATATAAATTCCAAAGATTTTAATATAACAAAAATTATATTTTGCTGGGATAATCCTGTCTGTAGAATTATTTGCTTAAATGTCTCCAATAGTAAAATTACAGAAATTGCCTTTCCTACAGCCTTAGGATATTTTGCTACTACATATAATATTAATGCTATAACAGGCATATAACCTAATATTCTTAACATACTTATCACCTTCTTCCGCGTATTAGCATTTTGTTTATTTAGTGCTAACACATAATAGACAAAAGGTAATAAAAATATAACTGTTACATTATATTTAAGTAAGTTCTAAAAGAAGGGCAATAAAAAAGCCCTTCTTACTATCTAATAAACACTAACGCAACTCCATATCCTTTTTCTTCACTGTATGGTGTAGTAACTTCCATAACTCTCCACTTTTGCCATTGTGGATTATCATCCTTAGTTGCCATTCCGTTATCATTGGATTTAACATAATCTCCCACTGACAAAGAACTATCACAGCGGATATATACTTGCCCTGTAATTCCGACAATGTTCCATTCTTTCCTTTCTTCACGAGGGACATATTCTTCACCTGGGTTATTTTCGGGATTTTCTTTCGGCACGGTAACATATTCTTTTATATTTTCGTCATATTGCTCTTCGTAAATAAGCCCACCAAATTCATTTCGAAGATACCTGTCTTGCCAACAAAAACCAGCTGCGTTTAGAAGAACTCCTGCCGTTTCCGATATAACGCCGAGCATCTCCTCTCCCTCTTTACAAGGACGAATTTTTTTTCCTTCAAGAGTTACTATAGTGCCGGTCGGAATAGCCTCTCCATCTATGCTCTCAAAATACTCCGCAAAATCAGAGAACGTGCTATTTCCTGTTATAGCACCAGTTGTCTTGATTGTGCCGTCTTTTGAAGATATTTCCCATTTACGGTTTGCGATGGAAGGGTTGCCTGAGTTTGCATATCCGCCAGCCATAGTGTATGCAACGTTATTTAATGTCCTCTCACTAACATTTACTTGACTATTCATTCCACTTGCTGTTGAATAATAAGAGGCATTTACTTGACTATAAAATGTACTTGCTACTGAATTGTCAGAGGCATTTACTTGAGAATAACCACCACTTGCAGTTGAACCGGTGGAAGCATTTACTTGAGTTTGATCATTACTTGCAGATGAATTGTAAGAAGCATTTACTTGTCGGTTAGCTGATGTAGTAATACCATCTAAATTCTCTGTTGATGCTACAGTCCCGCTTAAACTCGTTTTTTCTGTTGTTGTCATATATCTTCTACCAGTTGTTTCTGCTATATTGTCTGCATTCAGCACTACTACTCCAGTTTTCCCATTTACACTTGTTACTGGGCTTTCTTCACCCAATAATTGAAAATTTGAGCCTGTGTAAACAAGGTGACATATTTGCCCTGCCTTGATGTTGCCACTGCTTAGAGCATTTCCGTTAGATTTCACAATGCTTTTTGTCCCAAGAGAATTAACGTTCAATGTTGCTGTTCCGGTGTTGGCATTTGTGAATTTTACTTTTATACTTAGGCCTTCGGCAAGGCTTGATATGCCTGAGATAGATACCGTATAGGTATTTGTGCCGGAAGCTGTAGCATAGGGAATATGTTTCTCTGAATCTGAGATATGCGTATCAATTGCCTGATCTACATCTTCAATCCCTTGTTCTATATGATTCATATTATCCGCTATAATTGGTGTCCCAGGTTCAATTATATTTCCTTCTGCCGGTGTCAATGTTATAGTTCCGTCCGAATTATCAACCTTTGTATATGTTCTCGGCTTTTCAACTTCTCTGTTCTTCCATGCTATTTTTTCGTATGCCATTATATTACCTCCTCTCCACATGTGTACGTACCACAATATGGTATTTTATCTACATTGCCATTAGCGTAATTGTAGAGTAATAATAAATTCTTTTCTAACCTATTGGCGTCTGTAAAATCAAAAGGCTGGTTATAATCCCATTCTAATTTTGGGGATAACCAGCCTTTAGGTTTGTAAAGTTTATTTCCTAATTCGCCTATATTTCTTTCTATTTTATTTAAAACATCTGCAAATGGTATGGACTTCATATCTCTATCAAAATCAATAGGCTCAAGTTCAATGTTTCCTCGTAAAACCTCTGCTAAGTCTTTTACTGCCAATGTGTTTATTTCTACATGGTTTAAGTCCTTGAAATTATAGTAATCTTGACTATTCCAATTTGTTTTAGGTATTTGCCACGCCATCTATACTCCTCCCTTGCTTTCTGTCTTGCCACTGAGATATCCCGCATATTCAAATTCTTGCTTAGTAATTCGGCTAAGTTTTTTAGCATCGTATGAATCTTCCACAAGAACTATATCCCCACATTCCAAGCAAGGATTCTGACGCCAATTTATAGAGTATACAGCCCTTAAGTTATATTCTTCTATTATCCATTTTGCAACATCTTCGGCATGTTCCACAGTATTTATTAAAGGATTATCTACTTTAAAAGATGAACCTTCTTTTATGCCTTCATTGTAGAAAGTCACTTCCTGTTTTTCTTCTCCATTATTTACGACCATAACTAATGAATATAATAGCTTATCTAACTTAATTTGTGGTTCATTATATATGTTATCAAAGGTGATATTCTTCATATCGTATCCTTCATCTGCCATAGGATAAATCATGCCGCAGAACATGTCAGGACCTGCAAAATATACATATTGGGTATCTCGCTTGTCAAGTACTTTAAATTGTTTTATTTGCAATATTCCTTGTCTATCTTGATATACAGCAGCTTTTCCGGCTATACCTATATATTGGAGTGCTTTCCTGCTGTTTAATGATTTAATAAATCCGTTGGTAGGAATATTTTTCAATCCTTCATCTATAAAATAATCTTTCACATTGGCCTTGGTTAAAACATCTTCGGCCAAATCATATAGATTTGTATTGGTTAAACTTTCTTTATAGTCAATGCTCTCTAATAATTCAAAAACATCTCTTGCAGTAAAACTTGCTGTAAGTGCTCCTTCGTCACTCTGCCATCCCGCAAGATAAAACTTACCTATAGGTATATATTCAAATTCATTTTCTCTAACTTCTACTCCGATACTTGCCTGTACTTCTTGTCGCTCTTTTAAGAATCTATAAAATCCTTCCGGATTAAGAATATTGAATTCTTTACTCTTGTTATCAATGGTGAATTTGATTTCATTGCTGGGGATCTTATCACTTATAATATTCATTTCTTCAATTATATTAAGTTTGATTATCTTATCATCTTGATATTCTTGAATTACACCAAAATCAACTTCTGTTATCCTTGCCCTGCGGTACGGTTTAGCCCATTTCTTTATAGTTATAACTATTCTTCCATAATTGTCTAAACCTTTTATGAGTACATATAGAGGATTGTCATTGTCTGTGACTTCTTCTTTGTGTATCAATGTTCCGTCTAATCTGTATATTTCTATATCAAAATCACTGGCATATTCATTGGCCATAGTATCAAAAGTAATTGTAAGTCCCATACTGTTATGTTCTTCTGTAAAGTTAAACTCTAATATTTGATAAGATGTAAACACTCCATTTTCATCTGATATATCATCACTCCACCAACCCAATTCTGAATTCCCTTCATCGGGTGTAGGAGGAATACAAAAGCTACCGTCGAGTTTGAAATAATCTTTCTCAAAGGTAGCATATTTATGGTCCATATTTCTTTTCTTGTTTGTTAACTGGCCCTTACGACTTATGGGAGCTTCACCGGTTACTATAGAAGTGTTATCGTTATAAGCTTCATTGTCTAGAATCTCAAAGCCTACTTTAGCTTTAGCCCTTCTTGTAGGTGCATATACCGCTTCTTTATATTGCCTGCTTACTTGGATCATAGTTTTTACCTCTCAATTATATTGAACTTTACATCCTTATAATATATATTCCCATTCTTATAACGCAATGCCCCTGCTTTTCTATCTCCAGCATAAAAAGTACCAGTTCGAAAATTATTATCTTGAGGATCTATATACTCTACCTGAAAAAACACAGGGGAGGCCAATTTTAATAATTTGCTCAAACTTTCTTTGCTTAAGTAATCCCACGATAGTTCTAATTTCCTCTTAGTTGCAATTCTCTCTACCACAAGATTCCCTCTTGCATTTCTTGTAGCCTGGCTAAGATCCATTACTCCTACTGTATAATCGGTAGGATTAGGAATTGTTATTCCATCAAATTTAATCATATTCTGCTCCTTTCTATATTGGTTGTATCACAGGATCATCTCCACGTCTGCTCTTTTCATCTTGCAATGGGTCATATATTGCTCTGGCTATTTCCTTATTGTCTAAATTCACTTTTATTACTATTGGCTGGGTATTACCCATGTTAAATTGGTTGGATTGTATTAGGGCCGTGCTTACAGCACTGGTTAACATATCTTGCAATTCGCCTAGTGGGGCTACTGCTTCTTTCCCGCCAGGGTTATCTCCGACCATAGCTAACATAGGACCCCTTGTTATACCTCCAGTTGCAAGCCCGGGAATAGCTTTAAGTGTTCCCAATGCTCCTGCAACATATGGAATTGCAGCAGGTACTGTAAGCGCCAATGCTCCAGCTCCCAAAACTATACCTGCAGTTATTGCTGTTTTTACTACAACTTCCTTATTTTCTCGGAACCAACCGCTTACCTTTTCTCCGATTCCGGACATGAGATCTACAAAGTTTTCCCACACCTTAGCAAAACCGTTTACCATATTAGAAACAAACCCTTGCGCAGTCTCTGCCGCCGCTCTTAAAAATCCGCCGCCGAATTCTTTCAAATTTTCTCCAATTGCATTAGCAAAAACAACAAAGTTTTGCTTTGCTGTTTTAAAGCCTTCATTCAAGTTATTTACCCATGCTTTCGCAATATCTGATGCGATATTACCTACGCTTTGTCCAAAAGTTTGGAGGTTGGTTTGTATGGTTTCTATAGCTTTGTTTACGTTAGCTCCCATGGTAGACAAACCTTTGTTTATATTAGCCACCAATACTGTAGATATACCGGTTGCCAAAATTGCAACATTCTCTTTAAATACTCCCAAATTAGTACTTACAGTATTTAGAGTTGTGTCCACATTTGTTTTCATTTTTTCCATTGTCAATGCAAAACTTGTCTCTAACTGTAATAGCAAAGCAGTGGTTTGTTCTTGAAACAATGCATAAGCAATCCCTATATTAACAGATAAAGTTTCTAAATTGACGCTAACATTTTCTAAAAGTGTTCCGAAAAACTCGCTAGTTTGCAGTCCTAATGTTTCTAACGATAATTGATATTCCTCCGAATTTATTGGTGGGATTTCTACGACTGGTACAGGAGGCGGTATAAGATTCCAATTTGGTTCATACACCGGATTTTTAATGTCCAGAAATACCGGAGCAGGAACAACAGGAGGTACTAAACCCCAGTTAGGAGCATATACGGGATCTTTGATTGGCGGGAATATTGGTGTAGGCACCGTTGGCAAGTCTAAACCCCAATTTGGTGTATATATAGGATTCGGTATTTCCCCAAATATAGGGGCGGGAACGTATATTGGAATTAGTAGTGCGTCTCTCAGTACCCTAAACCCATTCTCCACAACAAAAAAGAAATCCTCAAATTTTTTCTTTAGACCGTCTATTTTACCGTCCGTTTCTTCTATATCGCCGAAATTTGTTTTTGGAAAAGTTATACCGCCAACACCAGTTCCAGTTCCAGTATCGCCATCACTCATATTGTGTTGCAAAATGTTTAACTCATCAAACGGTGCAAGCGCACTCTCGGCTGCTTTCTTCGCCTTTTTGGTCTTTTTCGCAAGATTATCTTGTGCGTTTGCTGCCGCATTTGCCGAATCAGCTAAGTCTGTTGTGCTGTCTGAAAGGTTACTTGTATCTGATGAGGCGTCTACAAGCTGTTTCCCAGTCATAGCGGTATAGAGTTGCCCGATTTTTTCTAAGATAAGTATTAACAATTCCAGTACTTTATTTAAAAATTTTACGACAGGCAAAGCAATCTTTATTAATCCATCGCCAAGCAACCCCAAAAATTTTTGCCATTGCTCCTTGAGAAGTCTTACTTGATTGGCCCAGCTTCCTGATGTTCTTGCAAAGTCTCCTTGAGCGTCTCCGGTCACAGAAAGCAAATAGTTGTACCTAAGCATCACTTGCTCCGCTTGGGACATAGAATTATATGATTTTGTGATTCCTTGAGATAAAGCAAAAGCTTCTAAGTTAGCAACATTAAGATTTATACCAAGTTGTTTCAAAGGTTCTGTTTCTCCGCTTATGCCTGAACGAATTTTAGCGAATGCTTCATCTGTGCTTAAATTATAAAAGCTAGCCATATCTGCAGCCAGTTTAGTCATTTCTATTGACATATCAGTTACTGCTTGACCTGCTAATCCTGAACTTTTTAACATCGCCCCCATTGTTGATGCATACTGTTTTGCGGACAATTCTGACAGGCCAAAGTTTTTCAGAGCGCTTTTAGCAAAATCATCCACGCTTCCTGACATTTCCCCAAAAGTAACGTCCACAACATTTTGAACTTCTTCCAGGTCAGATGCTACTCCAATTGCTGCTTTTCCAAAACTGATCAAAGTTTTAACCCCAAATGCTATGCCAAGAGTTGCCCCAAGTGTTTTTAATGACTTTGTGATGCCTACTACCCCTGAATTAAAACCTTTAGTATCAACCCTTGTATCAATCCGAATACTTCCATCATAACCCGCTGCCATTTTAATCACCTGCCTTTTCTGTATCAAAAAAGCACCTACAATTAAGTAAGTGCCAAAAGATTATATCTTATTCATATTAATTCTTATAAATCAAACCATATCTCATTTAAAAACACAACTTTTGGAGCTGCGTCATCTTTTTCTATACTAAAACAAACCCATCCCTCATGCTCTGCACCTTCATACAAATCTGCTTCAATAGCAGGATTTAATCCAGGCACGGTCCATCTTGTATCCGTTACAACATAATCTCCTGTAGCATAGGAAAAATCAGCGCTTGTAAGAGTAAAAGGAATGTCTTTACCCGAATTATCTTTTATATTCTTAACCCTAAATTTTACAAGTGCAAATTCTTTTCCTTCTCCTGGGTTGTCTGCAGCACTGTGCCCTTCACGCATTATTTTTACAGCTTCTTCTCCTCTTTTAAAGTCCATTAGTTCTATCTCCAATGTGCAATTTAACCCTCTGTTATCACTCGCAGTACCTCGTTGTATATCTCCAATTTTAGCGGGATTTTTCCTCGAACCTACCTGAACGGTATTTTCGATATTGCTATTTCCGTTTGTGCCTATGCTATTTTGAAGCAAATTATTATTATTTTTAAATAAATTCGACAAATTTAAATTTCTTTTTGTTTTTAAAATAAAAACAAAACATGCAATTATTACTACGACCCAAATTAGTCCGCTTGGGTCAAAGCGTTTTTTCTTCTTAAACGGATTTTCTCGCTTAGTATAAAGATTTCCCGTATCAGGAGAACCATATAAACCCATAAAAAACACCCCCTATATTACCTAATATAATTTTATAAAATATTTTCAAATAATACAAGAGAATGCCACCTTAAAAATTAAAAATTATGTTTTTGATTCTCCTAATAACCTCAGAAATTCACTAATTTGTTCCTTTTCTTCTGTACTCTTTTCTTCCGGTAATTCAACAATATCACCCAAATTGTTATATTGTTGTAATTCGTCTTTTGTTAATTTACCAAGTTTTTTTTGCCTTCTTAAATATACAAGCCGGTTGAAAAAACAATTCTCGTTCAAATCAAAGAATAAATTTACAAACTTCCACCAATGTAAATACTCTGTTTGCTCTAAATCTATCCCATAAGTTTGAAGTATAGCCGAAAATATATATTTGCTATCTTTTTCAAAGCTATATAATCTTCCTATGCCATCATTTGTATCTATCCCGCTTTCAAACTCATCCCCGCAATTTAAAAATTCAATAGCTGCCTTATGAGCTTTTTCAATATCGCTTGGAATTTCTTTATACAAAATGCTTAACATAATTACTTGCTTTTCAATTTGGGTTAATTCTGGATCTTCAAAGGCGACTATTATTTTTAAACAATCTTTGAAATTCGTATTCAATTCATATGTTTCCCCATTTATTGTTACGGATGTCGGAAGGTCATCCACTAAAATGTTCATTTTTTAGCCACGCTTTTTGTGTTCTTCCCTGTATATTTTTCAATCTTGGCATTTCTCTCAGCTGCAATGTATTCGGCTACACCCCCTAAGAATTCATTTATCATTTCGGGATTAATTGTATCTCCAAAAGCTTTTTCACTTGCGCCATTACCAAACACATAATCAATTTGGCCCTTCATATATTCACACATTTCAAGCATTAATTTGCTTCCTTCTATGTCGCTTACTTTCATGCCAATAGAATTATAAGTTGTAATTTTATCAATTTTTGCAGCTTTCTCTGCAAATTCTTTTTGTTTAACTTCAAAGTTAGAAATCATAGAGTAATATCTATTAATAAATTTAACATCATTCGGATCAAATTCAATTATTTTATTTTTATCATCATTTATAGCCAACCTAATTTTGCTGCTTTCAATTTTTAAACTTTTCAATAAAACCACCTCCTAAAGCCCTGCCAAAGCAGGGCTTAATATTATGCTGCTGTAAATGTTTTTGCTGTAGGGCTAAAACTTCCGTATGTTTTTTGACCAGTCCAATGAATATTAAATGGAATATCAAGCCCCTGAGTATTCCCGCCGTAAGACTGCACTGCAACAATACCCTTTTGTGTCCATGCAGCATATGCGGCCGTTTCCCCTTCTCCTGTCACATCAAATACATTCACACAGAGGAATGTTCTTTCAACGTCAGAGAGAGTTTTCTCTTCTTTGACTATTTCATATAAGATATTAAATAGCTTACTTTCTCTTTTTGCTCTCATAGGAGATACAGAAGTTTGCACTTCATATTTGTCTAAGATAGTGGTTGTATTCCCCGTAATATCTGTCGTTGTTTCAACATTCGGGTTCATCTCAAGGGACATTTCCTCGACTTTATCCCCGATGAGCTCCCATTCCGGTGTTCCTGATGTATCCGATACATCCGCAAACACCATAAATTCTTTACGTTTTACATATCCAGTTCCTTCTATGCTCATATTATCGCCTTCCTTTCTTTTATGAATTCTAATTGTAGCTGTACCTGATATAATCCGGTACCATCCTCATTCACATCAAACAGCATGATATTTGATACTCTCAATTCCTCTGTTTTGTAGCCTGCCGGCAACACTGGCAAGTTGCCCTCTTCATTCTGTTCTTCCAACCATTCAGAAAAACCTTCAAGAAAATCATAATTTTCCTGTCGGTCAACTTCATTAGCCGCCGCTTCCCTGGCATAAAATACGTAATTATTCTGAAATGTTTTATTTCCAAGAATATCAGCACTGATTTTACCGTTACCGGAAGGAGCCACACTGTAAGATGACACCGCTTCATCAGCCATATCTGTTTTAACGGTCAAAGGCTGCATATCCATGCCGTCAAATGTTTCAAGAAAATCCTGTAATGACTTAATTATACTCATGCTCCACCTCCGACAATTTTAGCAGCTTTATCAAGTATTTGTTGTCCTTTATCCTTTTTCATTCTCTCAAACCAAAAAGCTCCTCTTTTAGGAGCACCATGATAAGTTAAATCCCTATCAGTTACGATCTTCGGGGCCTTGCCAACCATGACTTTACCATAGTATTGATACCTTGCGTACGGAGCATTCCAAATTACTTCCCCGGATCCAATCGTGGTACCTAGGATACCACTTGTTTTTAGCATACCTGACTGCATAGGAATATAGGGATCTGATAACCTTAATACTTCGCTATCAACAAATTTCTGCGCGGCTACATATCTTCCTTGCCATTTGTTAGCAAAATCAGAGCTCCATTCAAGCTTAACAATTCCTTTTTCGGTTTTTATAGTTGTATTTATAGGCGTGTTTATTTTCATTTAGCTCCTACCTCCCAATGAGCCATATCGCCGCCAAATGCTCTGTCGTCAATCTTGGTTATTTTGTAGCACTCGCCGAATTGTTCAAGTTCCTTTGAGGACTTAACAACTTCATAGGTAATGTTACCTTTAATAATTGTATCCCCTGGTTGCAAGGTCCAATATTTATTTTTTTCAGAATTTAACCATTCCTGTGGTGGCAAGAACTGCTTGTTTGCTTTAATTTTGTGGGGTATTAATATAAATACACTATCAGCATTTTCAACCCCTGTTTTACGGAAATTAGAGCCTCGAACACCATCCCAGAATACACCAGTTAATGCAGTACGTTGCCATTTCTCAATTTTATTTTCAGTATATTTGTTATAGATTGTACAAGCATCGTTAAACATTACACCCACCTCACAGACATGTTGCAGTACTTACCAATATAAAGATTAGCAGCTTCATTTAATCGTTGTTCATCTGTCTTTATTTTCTTTTGCGCATAAGATTTACTCCAACTACCTACAGACTGGCTAACTACATCGCCACCCTGTTCGTTTGTCTGCCAAGCTTCAGCTACGGCACACAGGGCCTTTTTTACCACATCTTCCGGAGCATTGCCAATATTACAAACTCCATCTAAATAAGCCGATGCCCTCGAAATTAACCGGGGGAAATCGGCTTCTGTGATTTGGTTGCCATAATAGGTATCTGTGTAAAATGTATAATCAGGGAGCATATTATCACTCCTTCGTTGCTTTTTTAGATTTCTCTTTCAGTTCTTTTTTAATCTCTATAGGCTTATATCCTTTGTTTATATAAACCTGTAAATTCTTTTCATCAATGTTGCGGCTTATGCCACCTTTAACAATAAGCATTTAGTTTTAGTTACCTCCTATTCTGTAGGTTTCTTATGCAGGTACAGGCCCTTGACTTTATTCTCATAGACAAAGGCGTCATGATAAAGTCTGAACTGAAATTTCCAAGCGTCTTTTTCCTGGTTAGTATCAGGGTCAAATATCTTAGGAAGCGAAAACTTTGTAACCTGCAAAATCGCCGGAGGATAAATAATCATAAAGTTTATATCCGCTGCCGTAGCTCCTTTTACATATCCCCAGTTTTCCGTACCGGCATTTAAAGTAATTGCCGTGTAAAACCTTGTAGGTGGCACAAAAGTAATCGGCATGTTGTTATATCCCGAAAGCACCGTATTAACGGTATTATCGCTTCCCCACTGACGATTTAAGGCCGAATTAAGTAGTGGCTGTAAATCGCTATTGATATACAATCTTCTACCTTCAAGCGGAACCTCATCCGCATTCAACTGACGAACCGCCTCGTCGATTGCCGCAATAATTGAATCCTTTGTAAGCACGGCAGGCGTCGCAACGGTAGATATTCCTACCGTGCTTGCATATTTTGCAAATCTGTATGCATCAAGTTCAGGAATAACATGCAATCTCATAAATTCACCTGTAACCGTTCCAAAGGTTAATCCAAGAGTTTCCTCATCATCCATACGGTCAACGGAAATTTCTTTGCCTCTTTCTTCCGACAGCGTGAGAGTTTCCCATGCAGCAGTAACATCCCCTTTAGGATATCCATTCTCTCTGCTGTAGTCGCCTAACCCTGTAGTAGATACTTTGAGTACCTTTACTTCATTCACTCCCGTAAAATCTGCTTTCGTAGCGGCATCCATAGCTTCTGTTACAGATGCTGCTTTATATATCGCATCAATTATCGGCACAAATTTCTTTGCATATTCAATACTATTTGCCATATTTTACATCTCCTTTTCTCTTATTTTTTATCTTCTTTTATTCCCGCGCCTTTCATGGCTGCGGCAACAAATTTGTCAACGTCTCCGTCAAGAGGATTGCTGTGTTCCCCCCCACTTGACACTGGTGTCGTATCGTCTTTTCCGTCTGCAAAATGTGCTGCGTTGTCTTTTTTGAACTGTTCAGCCCATTCCTTCGCACCCTGGAAGGAATCACCGTCAAGCTTGAATTCTTTCTTTGCAAACTCGGCCAGAATTGCACTTTTAGATAGATTGTCTTTCGGTTTTAACGAATCAATAAATTTTTCAGCAGCGGAATTATAAGCAATTTTATCAAGCTCGGCTTTATGGTTCTTTTCTGCCTCTTCAAATTTTTTCTTATATTCATCAGCTGATTTTTTAATCGCCTCGACATCCATGCTCTTGAAGGATTCTATTTGTTCGTTTGCCGCTTCAAGTTGTGTCTTTTGTTGTTCGTTTGTAACTTTTAAAGTTTCTGATTCGGATTTATACTTTTCAATGTCTTTGCCATTCTCGGCCATGATTTTGTCGATTACGTCTTTTTCGAGTTTTAATTCTTCTAAAAATTCACGTTTCATATATCTCCTTTCACAACTACGCTTTTTACGGGGTTGCATCCCATGTTGCCCTGCTGTATTTACGCCCACAGGTAGGCGAAATAGGTTCTTTCAGTTTATACTCATAAATACCAAAAAGAGTAATAAAAAAGACTTATTTCTAAGTTTTAATCAGCTGGTTCATATGTTTTTTCAAATATATCGGGTTTACAAGGGTAAAGCTCTCCTTTAACTCCTTGAATTATATAATCGCCCTTATGCGCTATATGATTTCCTTCTAAAGTTTTAATTTCCATATTACACTTGTCTGTTCCTTCATTGTTAAACCAAACAATTCCGTTTTTAATTGCATTAGCAATCCATTCAGGATCTTCCTCTTGATGTTGATCTCCTGTCCATTTAAAAGCATTAACAACTACTGGTTTCTTTCTATATTTAGCCATTTTATTTCTCTCCTTTCTTCTTTTTAAAACTTAATATTAATAAAGTAATGCATATGATTAAAGTTATCTGTGTAGCTGTAGCCATCAAATCACCTCCTAAAAATTAAGCATAAGAAAAGCACTCACTATTTTTATTTAGTGAGTGCTCATTTCTTATTAAAGGCTTCCCTCGGGTCACTATGATCATAAGGCGTTTCTCCAGTCGAAAATTTTTTGCATATTTTATTAAAATATTCGGCCATATCCTTATCATATTCTAAATTTTTATTTTTTTTCATAAAATCGAGCAAATCCCAAGGAGTTTTCAGCTTATAAAACTCTTTTTTTAAATTCATTTAACCAAGCCCCTCTATAAATTTAAATAATTTTTCATCTTTTTTTCTTAAATTATCCGGATTCATAATAAATTCCCTGTATCCTTCACTAAAATATTCTCCCATAGCTTTCAGGTTTACGCTCATGTCATCATTTAAGATTCCTACTTCTTCATATAATCTTCCTTGATATTCACTGATAAATTTATCGGATTGTATTCTTACTATAGGTCTATTATATGTGTCTTTATCGTATATAACATCTTCTAAAGAAATATTCTCAAGTCCATTATTTAGAACTTTTATAAAATCTTCTTTATTGTATAAATCCAGCTTAGTCTCAATCACATGACCTAATTCATGAATAATTTCTCCTGGTTCAGGATTTTCAAATATATACATTTTCCCTTTGTCTCTATCATATCTTGAATTCCCTTCCGATACAATATTTATTTCTTTTACCGTATCCTTAATTATGGATCCATGCTCTTTGGGTATAAGTTTTAATTCTTCTTGTATTGCTTTGGCTGTATCTTTATTAGAGTTATCTATGCCTTTAATTTTTAAAAACTTCGGAGAATAAATTTTATTATATTTAGCGGCTTCCTGCGCTTCTTTCTTCCCAAATCCCAATATTTGTTCCCTGTCTATCTGGCGTTTCAGTCCTGTTTGTTTCAAAAAATCCTTTTGAATTTCCTGCCATCTTCCGATACGAGCCGCCGCTTCATCGGTGGGTTGCCCTGCTGCCTGCATGCCGATATATTCACGTTTCCAACGCCGAATATTTCTCTCAATCGCTCTTTGCTTTTGGGAGGCTTCATATTCTGTCATTTTTTCGCCGTTGTATTCATAATTTTTGGCTTTGTAATCTTCCAACTGTTCTTCCGTATATCCTGGCTCAGATAAACCTTTAAAATATGGGAACCAATCATGCCGGCAGTTCCAGCCTTTAAAACCTGCTCCGGTACCATATCCTATATCGTCTAAAGATAGATATCCTTCTCTGCCACTCCTAGACACAACTTTACCCTGCCATGCAGCATGTGAAGGTCTTGCCCCGGCATGTGCCGTTATTTCCATTAAATCGCAACCCATCTCATTAGCTCTTGCTTCTTGCATCTTTCCTGCCGTCTGTCCTACTCCAGTTATAACCGCACGCCTTACAGCAGATTCAATATAGCTTGTATGTCCGCTGGGATACGTAATTGAGGCTATTCCATTACCGGCCAGATCCTTTATGGCGTTTCTTATAGCTGTATTTGTATCGAAAGCCCCCGTTGTTATTTGCATGTATGCATTGTCCAGGATATTTTCAAACTGTTTTGATGCTGTACTTGCTGTTGTCCTCGTCAGGTTCTCAAACAGACCGTTTGTGCTGTTTATTCCAGCCTGTAAAACCTCCAATAATGCCGGCGATTGTTCAATCGGTAACGGGTCAAGCCCAGCTTTTTTATATATCCTATCATCCACATTTATTGATTCGTAACCCGCCTCAAGCATCATCTTTTCAAGCTCTCGCTTGGTCTTGCCCGTGAGTTTTGACAGTCGCTTTAGTGTATCGTCATGCACATTACCCATCTCTACCAACTTTTTATATTGCCATTCAGCTGATGGTATGAAGTAGTCATAAGTCGAGATACGTCTTGCAATATCGGCTATAATATCAATTTCAGTCTGGGAATAAAGCTCCACAAGATTATCAGGGTATTTATCTATCTGTCCAGGCTTAAGCATTAGCTACCACCGCCGAATCCCATATACTCATCATCTGTCTGGCTGGCCGCAACCATCTTTTTAGCCGTTGCTTCATCCTCGCCGTACCATTTTTGCCGGTACTCCCATTTCTGCATTATGCCATCTCGTATCTCCTGCAGGTCCCTTTGCCTCTCTGATTCTTTGTCTATTATATAACTATCTTCAAAGTTGACCGTTACCTGTGCATCAGGATTAACCGGCCGCCCTAAAATTTCCTTACCGGCCCACAAGATAGCGCGTACAATTTGCTGTAATGCCTTTTCTATGACAATATAATGCTTGCTTGCATTTTGTATAAGCTCCTGTTTATCCCCGGAATACTGCGTAGCCGTAACTATTGTGCCGCCGTTGAATTGGTAATGCTTTGTACCAAAACCAACCTTAAATGACAAATAATCTAACTGCGCTTGAATACCATCTTTGTTGGCCTGTACACGCAGGTCCGGATTATATTCTGTCATAAGGGTATTCTTCCCGTCCTCACGGAGTGGAGCCTCTACGACTGAAAAGAGTTGTTGCATCGTATCATCAGGAGTTATTTTATTCCCATCTTGATCCGTCCTTATAAGGCTTTCAGAGTAAAACACCTTCTTGCCGCCGAGCTTGAAATCCCTATTGAAATTATTAAATGCCAAGTCAACACCTTTAAGATTATCTATTGCATGGGCGTAAACGCTCATTCCCAGACCGTTAGTATTCGAAAAAGTATTTACGATATTAGGACTGAATATTGCAAACCAAGGCATATCCGTTCCTGTATTAATAACCGATAATATTCCTTCGGGTAGTGATTCTTCTTTTAATTGACCGTCATTGTAACTAAAATATCTATTCGTTATTTTATACTCGCCATTCTCAAGCTCATGAGTTTCAAGGTAAATATATTTCTTACCACGATTCAGAATTTCGGAAACAAACGCAACCTCAATTATTTTCCCATGTTTGATAGTTAGCGGAATAATATTGTGAGCTGTAAGATAATCAATTCTAATTTTGGCATCCGCGCTTTTCATGACTGTCTCGCCTTGCAGTTTCATGCCATCAAGTTTTAAGACGAATGCCCCCGTGCCGGAATAAAATGCTTTCTCGACAAGTGAATTTCCAAGCCGCCAAAAGTCATTGTCGTCTAAAACCTTCTTAAGAAATTTATTTGAATTTTCTTCATCAATAACTATTTCAGTTTTTTCATTTAGCAGAATACTAGCCCAGTCTTCACAGACTTTTTTTGCCATTTTCAGGGTGTACAATTTACGCGTTACTATCTTATCCCCGTTAAGCTCCTTGAATTGATGAAACGGTTCGTAAAAGCCTCTCCACCAGTCGCGCCATTCGTCTACACGGGAATAGTATTCCGATGAAAGGTTATACTGTTTTTCTTTATTTAACAAGTTGATTATTGGTTGTATGTTCACTATTTCACCTCCTTGGTATTACCTATGCGGTCTTTAAATGGCAACCAACTATATTGGTCCGCATTAATCGTATGGTCATTACAATCCTCCGGCTCGTCTTTATCTTCTTTCCAGCTATATAAATTACGCTCTCTGATACATTCCTTACATGTGTCAACAATCAAAGATTCTTCATGGGCCAACCATCCACTTTCTAAATTAATTCTGTCTATAATCGGCGTTTTCTTCCATGCCGGTTGAAACATATACATGCTTCCATTGGCCCTTTTATATTTTTGACATTCAAGGATTGTTGCCTGGTCCGCACTATCTATAAATACATTCCTTGCAAAGCCCCAATCGCTTTTACACCTATCTAAAAACTCTATAAGCTTGGGCGGTACATCGGAAGGAGATAGCGGTACCGCCAAATCCCTGTTATTATATACTTTTTCAGCTAGTATGATTTTTTTCCTACAAGCCGTAATGCCGGAGAATATAAAAGCAAAAGTATCATCCGATGTACGACTATATGAAGTATCTACGCCGCATGAAAATAGTACGTACTTAAAGCCCTTCGGATTATCCTGCGGATGATATGGTCTTGCTTGCTTAGGAGTTATTATATTCTCTTTACGCAAATTAAATATAAGCCCCGTTGAGCGCCCTCTTAAGCCCTGTATCTTATTTTTATAAAGCTTCGTACCTTTAGGTACATTCATTATGATTCGCTCTTTCTTCTCTTCACTTAGCCCTGCGTTATGCTCAAAAGAAAAAAACCAATGTACCCATCCGTGCTTTGGTTCTTCATTAAGCATTTGATTCAGTTCGTCGGGCGCATCCTTCTCATATTCAGGTAGTGGCCTGCTATGGTTAATATATTCAGAATAAACTGGCAAACTTGGATCATCCGGATTTAATGTTGCTAATAGATAATCACACCTCATAGACGCCTCTCGGACAAAGTCCATATCAGCTATATTGATTTCGTCTATATAGATACATCCGTTCTGTGAGCCTAACGCCTTTTTCCAACGGGCTTTATCTCCATATCCAAGAACGTATATAATTTTGCCTTGGTACACAATGTGAGGAAGTGTTTCCTTACCCCTGCCGGACGGATTGTATTGAACCAAACTGCCAAATATATCGATAATACCCAAATCTTTGTTAATTATGTTTTTCTCAATCGTGCCAAGGTCAAGACCTGAAATAATATGCTGCTTTTTGCTGCTCTCCTTAACCTTTAGCATAAACTTAAATATGCCAACTGTAGTTTTGCCCGCATATGTGGTTAGGTCCCCTCAAGGAACTCCACAGGCGCATTACACTTTAAAAAAGCCTTATATTTTTCAGATAATAAGAACTGTTCACTCAAGGTTAATCACCCTCTTTCAACTGCTCCAGTATGGCATCAAGCTTGTCGGTGTTCGTGTTGACTTCTCCAGATACTTTGACATCTGAGCTCTCGGTATACATCCCTGCCATTTCAAGAAGGATTTTCCCGTGCTGGAAGCTGCCCCTCTGCGCTTCTCTAATAAACGTATTTAATACAGATGCGATAGATTGTTTTACCATGTCCATAGACCGCTTTTTATATATCTCAACAAAACCAGGTTTTGAAAAGGCCTCATAATAGACAGGACGTGAGCATTTTGCAAGTTTACAGATATCTGTTATTGACTTCATTCTATTTTCGGGATTTAACAACACCTCAAGTAAATTTTTCTCTTTATCTGTAAGTTTGTATTCTGTAAAGTTTTGTAAGTTATCCATCTATCAATCACCTCCTGATATATCCGGCAACTCCTTTCCGAAAGCATTCCAATCAAGCCCATATTTATCCAAAATATCACTGAAATCTTCTATATCGTGAGGTATTGTCTTCGGCCCTTTTTCTCCCATTCCTATATGTTTTAATTCATGGTACATTAATATCTTCAACTGGTTTTCGTTTAAGAACCCTGTATTATTTTCATAAAATGTAATTATAAAATCAAAAGGCAGGTAAGCTTTAAAAACCTCTTGTACCTTCCTGCAATCAGCAAATATAATCTTTTCCCCTCGTTTCTTTTCCTGACTGATTACATATCCTATCTTAATATTCCACTCTTTTATAAATGCAAATTCTGGGAATCTATTAATTATTTTAGTTGCCAGGTATCTAAGCTCATTGCTTGGTTCTGCATCTCTTATTCCTAACTGCCTTTTTAAATTCCGAACTCGTATTGTTTTATCTTTCTTGTTTTGCTCATCATATATTTTATATAATTCCTCGAAGGCATTACATGGCAATTCACATTCTTTTTTCAAATAACATTTATTGCAAATTAAGTCTGTTGCCATGTGCTTCCACCCCCTAATTTTTGTAAAAGAAAAGAGCCTTAGTTAGGCTCTTTAAATATTCTTTGCTATTTTTTCTAATAACTCTATTATTTTGTCTAGCTTATTGTTTGTTTCAGAAATATCCGATATGCAAGTATATACGCTGTTCACTTCTGATTCAACGTCCTCTATTCCTTGCTTTATACCTCCTAACATTGCCAGCAAGATATCGCCGTCTATACTGTCACTGCTCATATTATCCTCTCCCTTCTCCCCTATACTTCTACAAAAAGAGAGGAAATCCTTCTCATTTCGTAAAAATATGCAAAAAGACACGCCACTCAGGCATGCCTTTCAAAAGGGGTAGGGAGATCTTTGATTTTCAAATTCCTATATAAATATACTTTTCACTAATATCATATTACCACATCTAAAACGGACATACCGGGACAACTTTAATTTTCTTGAAAAAATCTTTGTACCCTTTTTCTTAGTCCTTCTGCTGTATTACCTCCCCCAATACTAGCGGCTACCTGATCCCACGTAAGTCCATTTACGTATCTAAGTGCTATTATCTGGCGTATTAAACTATCCTCTATACTCTCAATATACTCGTTTGTTTCTTCTACCAAGTCTATAAGTTCCTCCATTCTTCTTTGGAGTTTTCTCTGTAGCCTTTTCACCTTACGATTGTAGTCCTTATAGTCTATCCCCTCTATCTTAAAGTGAGTCTCTATATATGGATGTTCTGATAGGGATCCCTTTACGCTATCTTTTGTTGTGATGGTTTCTATATCTTCTATCTGTTTTTTTAGCATCTCTATTTCGCTTTTTAGGTATTTTAGCTGCTTTAACTGCTCTTTGTCCATAGCCACCCTCCTCTATAACGCTTCCTCTATTACCTCTCATCATATAGTCAAACGCCTTTAGCTCACCATCCAGGTCCGGTGCCTGGGTTACCCTATCTGTTACGTCTACAAACTTTTTATCCATGCCTATCCCTCCCAAATGATGCCATACACATGGTATTTGCCCTGGAATGCATCCATACCTATCTGGTGAGCTTCACTATGATGCTTACGACATAGGCACATCTTTCTGTGGTTGCTGTCGTCATACGTCTCCCTATCTCTCCCCATGCCTATCACGTCCACGTGGTGTACTTCTCCTGGTCTACCACATACTACACAAATTCTTTTATCTAGGCATAGTTTTAAGTAATTTTCTATATCTTCAATACATTCTATTGGATTTTCTGATAATGGAACGCCTAACTCAAATGCTAATCTAATCAAATATTCTATATAAGCTGCTGCTAATTCTTTGCTGCAGTTACTTAAACTAAAATCTTCATATCCTGTTGCTCTAATAAAACTTGCTTTGGTATCTTCTTTCAAGCTCTCTACATTCTCTCCTGTATAAGCCTCTATATCTCTCAAAATGGCATATATCTTCTTTCTCTGCTCTGGTGTAATCTGTTTAAGTCTTTCCTTCTGTTCCTTTTCGTCTATTAGCAATTCAACAATGATAGGCTTATCCATGAAATTATATATATGTTTCATTACTTCTATGGTTTGTTTGTTATCTATAGTCAATGTTATCTTCATACCTTTTTTAAGAGTTTTTATATTGTCTATCTCACACTTAAACTTCATTCTATCCCTCCTCAATAAAAAAAGGACACAGACTACACTTTTATAAGTGTTAAATCTGCGTCCGCCATCTAGGTATGGTAGGACTGTATATACATTGTTTATACTGTATATTTTTTATTGCATATAATACTTGTTATGTTCAACTATTCATTCTGGCAATCTTCACATATATTAATCCATTCTCCATTTTCTTTCTTCTTTTCCCAACCCATGTCTTTAGCATAATCTAACGCATCCTCAAATGTATCAAAATTGGAATGATGCCTTCCACAGCAATCGCACTCTAAAGTATATTTCCCATATTCTTTACTTATCATTTTAATCCTCCTTTAGATCTCTATTACTGTTGCTGGAAAACTACCCCTACAAGGTTCTTTTCTATAGTTAATTAGCAATCCACCAGTTGGAGAAGGTGATACTTTTATATAGAGATGTCTAACATCATTGATATTCCCTTCGTACTCATAATCACCTTTTACAGCTTCTATAAACTCGTTCTTATCGTGATGTCCTTTGCTATAATACCCAGTTGTGCTAACTCCTTCAAACTCTACAACTCTTTCAATTTTCAAGGGATATTTACTCATAACTTCCTCCTTTATCTATATAAAGTCTGCAATTTTCAGTATATTGCCCTATTTCATCTTTGCACCATTTACAATCACTATAACTGCAACTTTCTATATCTGTGTTAAATTTCTGATTACATTCTATACATATACAATATAAACAATCTTCACTTTTTAATAATTCTTTCTCATTCATACTTACTGCACCTATTCCATAAATGATTTAGCTTTTTCAAGTTGTTTTATAACAACATCAATACTTTCTTTTTTACTAAATGTCATCACTACTGGATAATCTTCTAAATTTACTTCACCTGCTTTAACAACTCCTTTACTTCCAATCTCTCTTGGGTCTTGATTCGTAAATAATACAAATCCTGTTATTTTATTATTTTCGTGTTCTGTATATCCACCTGCTACACATATATCTCCATTACCAAACTCTAATCTTGTATGTTCTTTATTCTTTTTTATCATCGTTATTCCCCTTTCTACTTCACATAATTCTTGTTATGTTCAGCTAAATTTTAATAAACTCTATGCCATTTTCATGAATTATTATATCTATGTCGCTTACATCTATTTCTTGTCCTCCATTTAAAAAAATTATATCCGGCTTACCCTTTCTATGCCTTACGACTGTTCCCCAATAATATTGTTCGACCAGCCAAGGCTCTAAGTCCTTCATAGCTTAACAACCCCTGCCATTACATGGTGTTTTAATTTCTCCTATCCAGTTATCTTTTTCTATCGCACTTGCAATACTTCTTAAATTCTCTTCTAATTCTTCGCTTATAATACCTGAATTGATAATGTCATAAATTATTGAAATTGCTATATTCCTATCCATTTTCATTCTCCTTTCTACTTCGCATAAATAATAATCTATATACTACCAACCGTGCCATCATGAATGTCTACATAAAGTTTTTTTCTGCCTTCCAGTTCATAGGCATTTATCATAGTGCCGTATATATCTGCCTGAACTCCTTTAACAATACTGACTACCTTAGTTTTTTCTTTTATTTTAAATATTTCTACCGTATCTCCAATTTTGTGTTTCATTCCTATTCTCCTTTCCTGTTGCACATAAATAACATTATGTGTATTAATAGCCTTTCTTTTCACCCATATATATACTTGCCTTCCCACATCCATACTCATGATCTAGCGCAAAGAATTTCATTCCAATACCTATAGGTCTATGTCCATGTTCAGAAAACCAAATATCTTTATGCCAATCTACATGTTCAGCCCATCCACCACACTTGCAACCTATTGTAAATGGACTTGGCATTATTTTATCTTTTCCTTCCACGCCTACCTCAAGCCACATACGCCATTCATTTCCACAATCTTCGCATCTATAAGTAAACGCTCCATGCACCATAGGCGGTTCTCCATATACTTCTTTAAAACAACTTTCTTTTTTATGTTTACCTACTAAATCACTCATTTTCATTCAATACACCTTCTTTCCTAACCTATTCTCATACGTTTTTCCCATTCTTGTCCTTCTTTGCTATGCTCCATTTCTGCCAATTTAACGATAGCATAATAAAATCTACTTACTATACATTCGCATTCTGGCGGAGCATCAATGTCCCATCCTATATCACATTTCTTTTTACAGGTTTTGTTAATATAATCTATCAATGTAATATTTTCTTCCCAGCCTTCATCATCTTCAATATATATTTCTCTGTTTATTATTTCTGTGATTTTATTTGAAAAAGCCATCAATACACCTTCTTTCTATTTTTCAATTTATACTCAACGTTCAATTTTCCCTCATGGTTAGATATTTCAATATTAAAATAGTCAAGGCTATTCATCTTTTCAGCTGTATTCATTATTTCATCTATGTAGCATATCATTTCATTTTTTAAATTCTGTTTTTTTGCTTTATTATATTGCTTGTTCATCTCCATAGCTGCCCCTCCTGCCTTTTTAGTCTCCCTTCTAATCTTTGTAGTTTCAATGTTTTATGCCTTTCTACCCCTTCCTCTATCCCAAATAATATCTTCATCTGCTCTAGCATTATTTCTACATCTGCCATTTCTTCGGCAATTTCTATTCTATTTTCTTTACCTCTCAAACTCTTGCATAGCTCTTTTTGAAGTTCTGCCATTTCCTCGAATACCATTGTAATTTGACCCTCTGCTCCCCATTTATCTATAGCTTGTCTATATATTTCCTTTTCGCTCATTCTTCCATCTCCCTTACTTTTTCTAATGTATAAGCCAAAGATGCTAATGATACTAAAATACATACTGCAAATATGCCTATTATCGTTGTTATTATTACTTCCATTACTATACCTCCAAATTGTTTATATCTTTCTCTAGTTGCTCTAATTTGTTTAAAATTTCCTCTACTCCCTTAGCATCAGATAGTTTTAAACCTTTACCTACATAGCTTTCTATAGCTTGTTTAAAATTAGAGTGATAGCTGATGTTTTTCCATACTTCATTCCCTTTATTTTTGCCTTTCTTAGCAATATATTTTTCTTGTAATATATAATTTAATGGATCCGTTATAACTCTATGGTTCTCTCCTATTTTTATTTGCATTTGTCTCCCTCCAATGCTTTCTCGCAAACTTGGTCGCATTTACTTTCACAATATAAACAACATTTCTCACAATCTCTTACCTCTGCATACTTCTTGTATTTAATGGCCTGCATACACATTTTTGAAACTTCCTCAGAACATTTCATATTCCCATCTCCTTTGCAGTTTCTAAAATTCTATCAAATAACTTAGGACCTATCCCTTTCGTATTATTAAGTACCTCTACCAGTTGTATTTTAAAATCTGCTTTATTCCCTGCATCTACTCCATCCTCAAACCCTGTCTTATAAATATCCGCAAGGAATACCTCCATTTCCTGCCTATCCATCTTTTTTACTGCCTTGTACTGTTTTCTATTGATTAAGTTTTCTTTCAATTTTCTCCCCCTTATTTAACTATCGCTAGTTCCAATTCAGGATATTTTAATCTGAATTGCTTATATGTCCGTTTCCATTGTTCACTTTCGTATCCTTTTACATCTATAATTTCCACTCTACCGTCATTATTGAATACGATAAAGTCAGCTTTATATGTTATTGCTCTATTTTCAACATTTCCTTCTACTAGAATAAACTCAGGCTGCCGACAAAAACCTTTTATTTCTCCTGCTTCTTTTAAAACTTTCAACATGCTGTAATAGTCAGCTTCCTTCTTGCTATCAAAACATATACCATCTACCCATGTTTTTTTATTATTGTATTTGCTACGTTTCTTAGGTTTTTTCCTGGCTGTTTTTACCCCTTGTCTTTCTAGCCACTCCATATATTGTTCTTCGGTCCATCTCATACTATCAGCTCCTTCTAACCTGCCACCAAACCTTACCTCCGTCTCTTTCGATTTTTACAACCTCTAAAACATAGTCACCTGATACACTTATATCTACAACTACCTGTGTTCCTAGTTTAATTTCGTCTCTTTCTTCAATCAAATTTAAAACCTCTTTGTTTTTTATACTTTTGTCTTTTAAATTTATAGATTCAATAGAGTTAGTTATTAAATAATGTTTCATAGTTTCAAATCCTTTTCTCATTCCATAATTTATTAGAGATGTAGTCTTTGTATATAAACTTACTTTGCCTTTCTTCTCTGACTTTCCGTCTCCATCTGCTATATTTCTGGTACACTTCGCATTTATCGTGACATCCAGGATGTCTCTTTTCACAGTCTATACATGCCTTTGACATTCTAATCCTCCTATCCCACTTTCCATTCCCTTTTTAAAAACCAATCCTTGGTATATATATGGCCGCAATACGTACAGACCAATGCCTTGTATGTCCGCCCGATTAGATTCACTAATTTTACCTCTACCATCCTACTATTACACTTACAGCAAAGTTTCAATTTCCTCCCTCCTGTGCCTTTTTGAAATATTCCTCTCTTTTTCTTCGTGCTATATCCTCCAACTGATCAGCGGAATAATTATCTGTTCTTTGTTTGAAATTATGGAACTTGGTTTTTTTAGCTGCTGGTGTTGCAGCTGACCTATTTGCATCTGGTTTATTATCAGTTGACAATTTCATTCCTCCCCATCTCTGCCAATTACTTAATATTTTTTCTACGTAAGCCTTTCTCCTTGCTCCTTGTTTTTCAGCTTCAAGGATAGCATTTTTAACCCATTCAAATCCAAATCTCTCTTTTAAATCCATAAGCCAATCAGGAGTTAAGCCATTGACATCAAACCCACATTTTTGATATAGCTGTGCTAGCTCTTTAAATTCTTCATCAAAATTATTTTTAAAATTATCTTCTTTTGTTTCTGTAGTAGTACTAGTATTTATATCGTTTAGTTTAGTTTCGTTTAGTTTATATAAGTCTGAACGATCTGCTTTCCAATCTGCTCCCTGAACTGCTTTCCGCTCTGCTTTCTTATCTGGTGTATTTTTTACAGTAGTTTTACCATCTGCTTTCTTATCTGGTGTAATATTTTCAGCAGTTTGTTCAACAGTTTCTTTCTTTCCTGCCTCTCCTAATTCAAAACTTAGTAGCTTATATCTACCAGAACCTTTTTTTCTTTGCTGCGATTTATACTCTAATAGTCCGGCCTGAATTAATTTGTTTCTATGTTTTATTAATGTTTTTTCACTTATACATAATTCTGCTGCAAGCCTTTGATTATCTATAGCAATCCATCTATCCCAATTACTCGAGTTATGGTAATCTGCTATTACGTACCATAAAGCTTGTGTAATTGCTTCAAGAGAATTAGTCTTAAGATAATTCCTAAAGGCATTTATCTCTTTTATATAATTCACTTCTGTGGCCTCCTATTCTGTGGACCAAGGGGAATAATACCCCTTAGCCTAAAATGGTACGTTCTCATCATTCCATGGTAATTCTGATTCGTTTATAGTCTCATCTATAGCTGCATCTATATTATCTATTGAAGTCTGCCCTTCTATTTGACTGTCACCTTTCAAAACCATCTCTGCCGCTTTCTTTACTGCTGGATCCTTTGCCTTCTCTGAAAGCCACTTAACATAACCTTCATCTGCTGCATATATTTCCTTGATTGTTCTTCCTTTATATTTGCCAAAGTTAATTTTCATGTTCTCTGCATCATCTGGATTCATAGTTTCTAGCCTTTCTGATTGCTCGAATACTGCCATATCCTCTAAATCTTGAGTAAATATATTGCTTAGGCTTCCTACGGTTAATGCTGCGTCGACCTGGGCCCTTTTCTTGGCCATTTTCAAGCATGTATTACCTAACATATATTTGTCTTGCTTGTCCGATTCATATTTCTTTTCTTTACTGTTGCAGTGCCCAAGGCCTTCAGTAATAATCATTCCATTCTTTTTTAAAATACATCTAACTGTGTATGCAAAGAATCCTTCTTCATAGTCCTGGATCTTTTCAATAATTTCATATTCACTAGACAACCCTAACAGCATTAGTATTTTCTCTGCTCCAGGCTTTAATAGAGATGGTTTGCCACTGCCAAAGAATGCTTGGCCATAGTCATGGTTTGGAACCAATGTCTTTTGAATAACCTCCTGGAACTCACTGATTTTCTTCATAGAATCTGCTAATCTATCTAATTTAAGACCCTCTATTATCATCATGGAATTTGTTTCTTGAGTTACTATTTTATTATTGTCCATGTCTACACCTCCACCTTAATGGTTATGGATTCTGGCCTTTCTTCAATTGTTATTCCCTCCACTATTTCCCCGTTTTCTGTCACTACATTGTTCCCTACTATTGTGTATTTTTTCTTAATATCTTCTTTGCTAGGCTCTTCTTTAATTCTTATTAATTCTGGATCATTAGTCCTTAGCCATTCAATAATTTTTTCATCATCGTACACCCATTTAGGCTGTTGTTTTCTAGTAGCGACTTTCCCATATGGAGTAGATAGCTTAAACTTGGGGTCTACTTCCTTTTGTCTTGCAAAATATTTAACCAGTAATCCTTCAAAGAATTCTTTAGAATTATCAAGTCCCTTTGTTTCCTGCTCTTGCCATTCACGAATCCTTTCTATTTCCTTATTCGCAAGCTCTTTTATTTCTTTTCTCTTTTGTTCCATGGCTGATAATTTTCTAAAAGCCCAATTTGCACCGCCTAAATCATTTATTGTAAACTTATCATTCTCTGTATCTGCCTTTTCAGTAGCTTCCATAGCTTCTTCTAACTCAAGTTCTGCCAATTTATTTATCATTTACTTTCCTTCCTCCTTTACGAATTCCACCATGCTCATCTGTTTTGCCTTTGCTTCCTCATTTTTCGTTTTCCTCCAGCAATAGCTCCCGTATCCTCTATTTCTACTTACTTCTGAAGTAAGTTTTCTGTTGCATCTTCTACACACAACTGAATAGTTGCTTTTTCCTTCACCGTGTGGTAGAATATGTGTAATAGATTTTTGCTGTTGACCTTTAAGGATTGCCGTCCTGGGGTCTTCTTTTTTTGTCAAATCAATCGGTTTAAAATTTTTAACTTGTCCTATATATGCCGCTATAAACTTCATCTTTCTTCCTCTCCTTTATAAAAACATTTTTTATAATAATCAAATAGTCCATACTCTTTCAGTTTGCGTACCTTGTTGTAACATGTCCCCACTGTCCTCCCAAGTCCTATAGCAATATCCGTTGCCTTTTCGGTTTTCCACAATCCACATAATTCAGCTAATTCTTCTTTTGTCCACTTCTCTCCATATCGAAAATGAATTTTGGGATCATATCTCAGTCTGTGGTTTGATTTTGTGTAGGTTTGTCCATTTTTTGTATATGTTTCAGTCATCTTTCTTTTCCTCCTTCAACAATTTCTTTTGCTAATTGTATGACTTCACTGTATTTTAGCTTTGGTTTCTCAAACAATATTTTTGCTGCAAGCATAGCTATTTCTTCTATCTTTTCAGCTTCAGTTTCGTCATTCACTGTCTATTCCCTCCCAGCTGATGTGCTGCCCACATTCGGGACAATATTCATTCTGATATGACCATTCTTCACGTTCTATATTGTATATGCCGACGCCTTCCTCACAGCACGGACAATTGTATTCCTCCTTTAAAAATTTAATACCAGCTCCCATCCGGAGTATAATGTAACCATTTCCCATTTTTAAAAGTTACTTTAAGGTCCCTTCCTAATGGTTTCACGCTCACTGGTGTCCATCCGTCTTTATAATCATTTCCTGCTACAGCTTTATGCCGTTCATTCGTTCTGATTAACAGCTGTTTCTGCTCTTTAGTCAGCTTATCAAAACCTTTTACATTTTCCATGTTTTTCTATTCCCCCTCTTTCTTGATTAAAAGAGAATATAAGAACTCTTGTTGCCTTTTAGCTTCTTCTAACCTTTCAGCATTAATCATTTCTACACAATTTCTTAATTCTTCATATCGTGCCTTCCACATTATAACTTCCTCTCTAAGCAGCTTTATTTCATCTTCTAACATTTTAACTCTCTCCTTATCATTCATGGTTAGCCTCCCTTTCTTCGCTTTCCAAGAATATTTGAGTTGCTATTTCACGAAAACTTTCCCATCTTCTCTGCTTCTCTTCCTCTGTGATTTTTGGAGCGACCACATATACGGTCGTATTGCCAAAAACATATTTTTTGTCATAGTGGCGTGGTTCTGCACTATTTTTTTGATTCTTTTTATCCTCCAATTTAATCACCTCACTTTATATTATGTTGCTATCAGAATGTCCTATGATGATTTTGATTCATAAAATTTAATTATTCATTGTCATTTTTTCCTAAATTTTGATTAAGTTCTATTTCAAATCTTACTGAAGCCAACTCTTCCGCCAAAGATTTGGCTTCTTTCAATAATTCAACATATTGTTTTGCTTTATCAATATACAAATCTAAATTACTCACACTGACATTCAATGTAATTTCTTTGTTTTTGATATCTTCCATCCCTCTCACCTCGCTTTTTATTAGTTGTTTTTATCACTCCATATGGTATAATCTTCTAAAGGAGATGATAATATTGAATATTAACTTTGAAAACTTGTTGTCATTGAGCCACATCTTCATTCCTGTTCTTACATCAGTATTAGGCTACTTTTTTGGTCGTTGGCATCAGTTGTTTTTAGAAAGACGCTCATTAGATAATAAGAGGTTCCAGTCTTTATATTTACCTTTTCAAAAGCTATACTTTAAAAAAATTAATGGTGCATATTTTTATCTTGATATGCCTAATCAACTACAATCCACTTTTCTCGAAATGCTAATCGATAACTATGAATTAGCTGATTCAGAACTACAGAGATTAATAATGGAATTTAAGTGGGTTCTAAATGCTAGCGATAGTACTAAACAAGAAATAAACGATAAGTTTTATGAAATTTGCCTTGTTTTAGATAATACATATCGCAAATTAGCCAAAAAATTATATTATCCTGTTATGAAAATTTAGCTTTTCATCTTTTTTTCAAAGTATTTGAATATCCCAAACCAATCTCTTCCAAATACATATCCTATTAGAAAAGTTAAAAGTGATATAATTGCCACTCCTTCCATTGTTTTGTCCCCCTTTTATCTTTTATTTATTTTGCTCTCCTATCGTGAACCCGTTTTCCAAAAAAAATTTCATCTGTCGATACCTTGAAAAAATTTGCAAGTTTTCTTGCTCTTGCTAAGCTCGGAATTCTTTCTCCTGTTTCATACATAGCAATCGAGCTTAATGGTATTTCTGTCGCTTTATGAACATCTAGCTGAGTTAGATTATTTTCTTTTCTGTATTCTCTTAAAGTTTTCAAACTTTCACCTCCACATTTTTATTGCTCACTTATTGTGAATATCTTTATGATTTAATTATATCACGTTATGTGAGCATGTCAAGTATTTTTTTATTTTTTCTCCTTTTATGTGAATACTATTTTTTTGTATTGAGTTTACTCACATATAGTGATATATTCTACTTATAAACAATACAAGGAGTGAGAACATTGAAAGAAATACTTAAACATTTAAGACAAGAAAAAGGCATAACGCAAAGAGATCTGGCTAAACAATTGAACATTTCTCCTAGTACTATAGCTATGTATGAAACAGGGCAAAGAAAGCCCGATTCTGATATGTTGGAAGCTATTGCCGATTATTTCAATGTGTCTATTGACTATCTTTTAGGTAGAACCGACATAAAAAATCCCTCCGATGAAATATCTGATGCCTTAGAAGATGATAAAGAAC
>ENA-UOOK01000974-UOOK01000974.1-fermentation-metagenome-genome-assembly--contig:-NODE-974-length-38565-cov-4.547183_pt1 | contig 38565 bp, 32 predicted proteins | sample MGYA00245777_ERZ724023 | MGnify/ENA primary metagenome ERZ724023 (study PRJEB28704, sample SAMN03018312) | fermentation metagenome | biome: anthropogenic terrestrial biome; feature: soil; material...
GTGTTTTCGATCGTGAAGGTGGTGTCGATCTGGCTTGTTTTCCCGTCGACGATGCTGTAGGTGGAGATGCTGAAATTCTGGTTGTCAACGGAAATCACCGAGTAGCTCGGGTGCCAGTTCTGGTTCCGGTAAGCGATGAAGTCCTGCTGCTGGGGGATCAGCTCGTAGAACTTGCTGCCGCTGGCGGAGTTCGCGGTCATGTACAGGGTGCCCTGCGGGTTCACGACCTTCGCCGATTTGTTCCCGGTGATGGTGTAGGCCTCGTTGCCTTTCAAGAATTCCTTGTTGGCGGCGACGGCGGCCGCGTCACCCTCTTTGGGATAATACGGAGACACCTTCCCGGTGGATTTGTCGATCACGTTGTCCCAGTCGAACGTGCCGTCGGCCAGCTTATGCGCGTCATAGGCGGGGTGCGTCTTGCCGTCGCCCTGAAGCAGGTAGCTGCGGGAGTAGCTGTGGTCGTGGCCCTGAAGCGCCACATCCACATCGTATTTGTCGAGGATGGGGGTCAGCTGCGTGCGCAGCACCATGCCGTCCGATTCCGAATGGTCCGCGCCGCTGCCGTAAATATCCTGGTGGAACATCACAATCCTCCAGCGGGTATTCGGATTCTCCTGAGTGGCCTTTTTCAGAAGGGCCTCATGGTCGGCGCAGTTGTAGTTGTTGGTGTTCAGCACGACGAACAGCGCGTTCCCGTAAGTGTAGTAATATCCGTTTCCCGCGGGCGAGGGGCTGGTTTCCGCGGTGAAAGAGTTGGGGTTGTTGAAATGGAACGAATAGCTCTTGTTGGTGGCGTCGTGGTTGCCGATCGTCGTCGCGACCGGCAGGGACTTGAGGGCCGGCGGATACAGGTAGCCGGCATATTCCATTTCGTTCCCGGCGTCGAGCCCGTCGACGTTTTTGTTGATCTGGTCGCCCGCGGAAAGCGCGAAGCTGACTTCCGGATGGTTTTTCAGGGCGATGTTCAGCGTGGTGTTCCAGTTGAACGCGTCGTTTCTCGCGGCGGTGTTCAAAGCCGTTTTGTTTTCGAGGGTGTCTCCGGTGGAAACCTTCTGGCCTTTGGAAGCCCCGATCTGCGGGTCGCCGAAATACAGCATCTGAAAGCTCGAGAAGCTTTTCGTGGTGTATTTCGCCGGCTGGCTGTCCGCCCCGTTGACCCGGTAGGTGTAATAATAAGTCGTGTTTTCCTTGAGCCCCGTGGCGGTCGCTTTGTTGGAGTAATAGCCGGAGATGGCGGGCGAGGCGGTGCCGGTAAAGGTTTTCGCGTCGCTCATGTCCGCCTTTGTCGCAAGCCGCACCACCGGGGTGGCCGTCGCGCCGGCCTTCGAATACCAGCCGAAGTTCAGTTCGCTCGCGTTTCTTCCCGGAGTCAGCGAAACCTGCTCGTAATCGGTGCTGACGGACGTTGCCCATTGCTGGGTCCAGCCGGACCACGCAGCATCCTTGGTTGCGTCGGAAAAGTGCTCCGTTGCCGCAAAAGCACCGGTCGCGGACGACGCTGCCAGGCCGGCTGCCAGAACGCCGCATAAGACCATTCTGGTTCTTTTTTTCATGTTGTCCTCCTTCAGATCTTTCCGTTTTTTCGTCTTTCGTACGGTTTCAGTATAAAAAAGGCAGGAATCGATTGCAAGGAATTCACAGAATCTTAAATCAAGTTTAAGCTGGATTTTACATCCGCTTTTCCGCCTGCGGCAATCCCGTTTCAACCGCATGGCAAAACACCGGCCTCCCTACCTGAGGCGGGGGAGGCCGGCGAAGCTATTTGCGATCCCATTGAAATGCCGGAAACAAAAATTCAGAGCGTCTTTTCCGCAAGCCTCGCGAGCGGGCTGCGCTCCACCTGGCTCAGCGTCACATGCCCGGTCAGGGGCGATTCCTTCAGCCGCTCCACCAGATACACCAGCCCGTTGGAGCGGGAATCGACCAGCGCGTTGTCGATCTGGTTGTCGGTGGGGTCGCCGATGAAGATGAATTTCGAGTTCTGCCCGGCCCTTGTCAGCATCAGCTTGGCGATGTGCGGCGTCGTCTCCTGCGCCTCATCCACGATCACGATCGCGTCGGCAAGCGTCCGGCCGCGCATATACGTAAAGGTCTTCATGTCGATGACGCCGGTGCTCTTGAAGTTTTCGATGATGGAATCGACCGAAACGTTATCCTCCGAGCAGTTCTTTCTCGGCTTCCGGTTGTACCCGCAGTACATCAGGCTTTCAAACGCGTCGTAGAAGCTGCCCATCCAGGGGCGCAGCTTTTCCTCCTCGTTTCCGGGGAGGAACCCGATGTCGTCGCCCGCAGGGACGACCGGGCGGACGAAGACGATTTTGCGGTACGCCCGCTGCTCGATCACCTTTTCCAGCGCGACGGCGGTCGCGAGGATGGTTTTGCCCGAGCCCGCGCCGCCCGTGACGGAAACGAACTTCACGGCGTCGTCCATCATGAGCTCGAACGCCATTTTCTGCTCCAGGTTCAGGGGATGCAGGCCCCACGCGGACCGGTTCTCAAACTGCAGCGGCACCAGCTTTTCCCCGTTGAACCGGACGAGGGACGAGCGCGCCGGGTCGTCTTTCGCGTGGATCAGCAGGAACTGGTTCGGATAAAGCCTGATCCTTTTCGGGCAGGGCAGCCCGCCGTCGTCATATATTTTGTCGATGTCCTTCGACGGCAGCGTGGCCTGTGCATGGCCCCGGTACAAATCGTCGAGGACGATCCGGTCGTTCTCGTAATCCTCCGCCTGAAGGCCGAGCGCCTCTGCCTTCAGGCGCATGCAGATATCTTTGGAAACGAGGATCGTCGCGTTTTCCGGCTCCCGTTTCCGGATGCTCAGCGTGGTGAGAAGGATCCGGTTGTCGTTTTTCTTCAGGTCCAGCTCGTCGGCAAATTCCGGCATGTTGTGATAGCCGTTCAGCTCGATCTTCAAAAGGATGTTCTTCGTGAGCGCGATCCCATCCTGAATGCTCTGCTGCGCTTTCCCCTCCACAATCTTCGAAAGCTCGCGCACCGCCTGCCGGGCCTGGCAGCCGCACAGCCCTTCCCTCGATTTCAGGGAGTCGAGCTCTTCCAGAACAACCATGGGCAAAATCACGTTGTTCCCTTTAAAGCTGTAAATGCACGCCGGGTCGTGCAGCAACACGTTGGTATCCAGCACATAATTTTTTCTGTTTTCTGTTTTCTGCTGCATGGAACAGCCCCCAAAATCACAAATTTTTTGATGGTCCCGCCCGGCGGGAAAAATCTTCCCAACCCGGACGGCGCGGAAATCCCTTTCGCCGAAAAACAAAATGACACCACATCGGTTCCGGATGCAATGTCATTTCATGGGAAGGCTCTTTTGCAGGGTCTGCAGGTCGGTTTCCAGGCCCCGGATCGCTTTTTCCAGAAAAACGATCTCCGGGCTGTCCTCGCTTTTTCCGGCCTGCAGCCGGAAATCCTTGGCCCTGCGGAATTCGTCCAGCAGTTTTTCGGTTTTTTCCATGGTATGCCGGGAAGGATCCACCCCGATGATCCCTCTCTCCGACTGAGTGGTCCAATATCCCATAGCCATCACCTCAGAATCAGAATATAGAATCTGTGTTCACTCTATGTTAGAAAAGGTTTAAAACCTCGTTATATCAAAATTTTACAGGAGACGGAACCGTCCCGAAGATGGCCCTTTTTGTCGTCCGGGCGGGAATCCTCTCCGGATTCCGAGCATTTTTGACGCCGGACGGCGCAATTTCGGCCGAAACAGGCTGTTCCCTTGATTTTTCAAACGAGGCCTACAGCGATTCCACTTATGATTGCGAACCGGGATTTGTTCCTGCCCCGCCTTCGGCGGGGCAGGAACAAAAACAAATTTTTACATCTTAGCTGAAAATGTTATAAAGCAGAACCGCCAAAATTTAACCGCGATTTAACCGTATTTTGTACTGGCGCGGGCCCTGATCCCTCTTCAGATTCAAAGAGCTTTTTCCGATATATCATATGGAATGTGAAATGGCCCCATTCCAAAGATTCCGATTTTCTCTTTCATTTTTCAGACTTTCTGAAAAAGTATGCGAATGGCCGGCTCTTTATGCGGTTCCTGAGCGGCGGAAAGCGATCCGCCGCGGAACCGATTCTTTTTGACAGCGTCTTAATAATAGTTATTATTATGGAAATATATGGAAAAAGGAGATCAATCGTGAAAAGGTTGGAATTTCAAAAAAGGCAGCTTCATCTGAGGGGGAAAATCGTTTTGAGTTCGCTGCTGCTCATCGCGATGATGCTGGTCGTCCAAACAGCCGTGGCCTATGTCAGCCTGTCCAGGGCGTATAACGAAGCGGTCGCAGTAGCGCGAAGCGGGTTCGATTCCATGGTCCAGACGCAGGTTCAGAATATCATCAGCACCCTGACGGACACTTACAAACAGTATCAGGACGGGAAGATCACGGAGCAGGAAGCCAAGGACTTCTCGATGAGGCTGATCCGCACCGCCCGCTATAACGGGGAAAGCGGCTACTTTGAGGCGGATTTGGAGGACGGCACCTGTGTGGCCCACATGGACCAATCGCTGGAGGGGCAGAACCGGCTGAATTTTCAGGATAAGAACGGAACTTACATCATAAAGAACATGATCTCAGCCGGAAAGCAGAAAAGCGGCGGTTTCAGCGAGTATTATTATAAAAAGCCCGGAGTGACCGGCCTGGTTTACAAAAGGGCCTTTACCCAGAAATTCGAGCCTTATCAATGGTATATCTCCACCGGGGTCTACGAGGACGACGTGGATAAGAAGATTCAGGTTTACGCCGCTGAAAAGCAGACAGCTCTTCTCTTTCTGATTTTGTGCAGCGCGGCGGCCGCCGTTCTGGCGACCGTGGTGATGGTCTTCCTTTCCAATTCCATCTCTTCCAGGCTCCGCAAGGTGACGGACCGGATTCAGCTGCTCGCGCAGGGCGATCTCCACACGCCGGTCCCGGATATCCGCTCCGGGGATGAAACCGGAATTCTGGCGAAAGCGGCGGAACAGACCATTCTCGGCCTGCGGGATGTCTTCAGCGACATCACCGGGAACCTGGCAAAGATGTCGGAAGGGGATCTGACCGGCGAAGCCGCGAAGCAGTATCCGGGCGATTTCGCCCCGATTCAGGATTCCCTGCACCGGATTCTGGAAGCTATGAACCATATCTTTTTTCAGTTCCGCCGGTCGACCGAGCAGGTGTCGAACAGCGCGGAACAGGTCGCCGCGGCTTCGCAGGGGCTGTCGCAGGGGGCTTCCGAACAGGCCAGCTCCGTGGAAGAGCTTTCCGCGACGATCACGGAAATATCCGGCGGGGTAAACAGCAACGCCCAAAAAGCCGCGCAGGCGAAAGATCTGGCCGTACGCGCCGGGGAAGAAGTAGAGAACGGGAACCGGCAGATGGAGCGCATGGTCGGCGCGATGAACCACATCAACCGCTCGACGGAGGAAATCTCGAAAATCATCAAGGTGATCGACGACATCGCCTTCCAGACCAACATTCTCGCGCTGAACGCCGCGGTCGAGGCCGCAAGGGCGGGCTCCGCCGGAAAAGGGTTCGCCGTTGTGGCGGAAGAAGTGCGCAACCTGGCGGTGAAGAGCGCGCAGGCGGCAAAGAATACGACCGCGCTGATCGAGACCTCCGCCCAAAAGGCATCCGAAGGGACAAAGATCGTCGATTCCACGGACCGCTCCCTTCAGCAGATCGTTTCCAGCGTGACGGAGATCTCGAAGCTGATCCACGAAATCGACGAAGCCTCCGCGCAGCAGGCGCGTTCCCTGGGGCAGGTGACGACCGGCGTGGACCAGATTTCCTCCGTCGTCCAGACAAACTCGGCCACGGCCGAGGAAAGCGCCGCGCTGAGCGAGGAGCTGTCCTCCCAGGCCAAGCTGGTTCAGCAGGAAATCGAAAAGCTCAAGCTGAAAGGAAACTAGCCGGGAAACGGGTGGCGGCTCCCTTGCCGGGTGATTTTTCCCCGAAAGTCCTCAAAACAGGAAGCCACGCCCTTTTTGGGGTGTGGCTTCCTGTTCTTTACGGTCGTCTCAACGGGGGCGCTCCCCCCTCACAATCCCCGCACATACTCCACGACCGGCGCGATGGACGCCCTGTCCGTGAAATCGACGGCTTTGCCGTAGGTGGCGAGCATCTCCCGGTCCTCCCCGCGAAGGGAAGCGGGGTCTTTTCTCCTTGTCAGCCGGCAAAGCATCGCCATCATGGATCTGTGTACCGGGCCTAGCCGGGAGTAATCGATCGCTCCGCGCAAATGGAACACTTTGATCCTTTCCCGCATCCGGCCGGTAAAAACGCGATCCAGGCCCTTTCCGATATGGTCGGTGTTGTCCTTGTCCGCGGGGTCGGCCAGCCCGCAGGTAAACAGGATCAGGTTTTTGCCGCGGAACCGGTCGAAATTTTTCGTCAGGAAATCGATCCCGTTCACCCCGCCGGCATAAAGCCCGCCGCCGTAAAGGATCGTGTCGTACGGCTCCAGTTCGACCCGGTTCACCTTTTTCCGCTCAAACAGATCGCACGACAGCTCCTCCGCGATCCACCCGGCATATTTTCTGGTCGCGCCGTATTTCGACTGGAACACAACCGCGGTTTTTTTCATCCCGGCCCCTCCTTCTCTCGTCTGCCCTTACCATACCATAAAACAATCAAAAACGAAAGGGCTGAACCCGTGCGGATTTCAGTCCTTTTCTTTCCATTTTCCCCGCCATCAGAAAACGTTTTGAAAATTATGCCCCAAAAAGCAGGGATCCCGGCGAAATCCGCATCCTCTTGCGCCTGCCGGAAGGATTCACGGGAAGTCAGCCTTCCCCACACTCTTTCTCTCAGTTTATCTTCAGCATCCTGCACACCCGGCGCAGGGTAAACCGATAAAACGCCCACAGAACGATGCTCAGCCCCAGAGCAATGCCGGCGCAGACGGCGAGCGCGGAGAACTCTTCCCGGGTGATCTGACTGTCGTTCATGAACAGGATCATGACAAAATAGGCAAAGATCAGAACGGTCCCGATCAGGCCGGGCGCGCCGAAGGTTTTGGAAACCTGCCCCCTGACCGAGCGGAAAAGATAGCCCGGTGCGGCCCCGAGGTGCCTTAAATCGTCGTAGACCCGCCGGTTGTTCACCGCGATCGTCACGCATCTCGTATAACCGATGAGCAGCACGGCGGCGAAGCAGATGATCGAAATAAAAAGGAACACCATGAAATATACCGCGTATTCTCTGACCATATCGTTCCTGTCGAGGACGCGGAATTTCGGCATGTATTTCCACCCGATCCGGAACTGCGAGGAATCCGGCTGGTCATAGCTGACTTTCATTATCTCGGGATGTTCGTCTCCCCACCACGCTTTCCCAGCTTCGTTCGCCGCGATTTTCGCGACACGGTCATAATCCTCATCGACCTCACATTCCGGGCCGGAACGATTTACGATCTCATGAAAGAGCTCCTTTGCAAAATCGTAGGTCTGAAGCTCGTCCTTCACATTGAAACAGACGAGCCTCTCGCACCATTCTTCCGCAAGGCCGGCGGTGATTTTCGCGTAGTCCGCGTCATCCAGAACATAATAGGATGGGGATGCCATCATGCCGAAGCGCAGAGATCGCTGAAACCCGAAGCTCATCGATTTTCTCGTGGTCATGTTGGTCAGCAGCGTCTTGTCATCCGAATCCATTTTCCCGGCGGATTCTTCCGACATCACCGCAGCGAACCGGCCCGGCTGAACGTCGGCGGCTTTCCCGGTCATTTCCCGGTACTCGCTTTCGGAAATGCAGTTGCATTCTCCCCCGAGCTTCCGGTATTCAAAATGGAATTTTCCGCCCCCGTCACTGACTTCCTCCCTGCCGTCGCTTCCCAGAACGGCCGTCTCCGCGTCCTTCCAGCCCGTGACGGCGACCTTGTCTTTGGCAGCCATCGCCTCGATTTCGGAACGCGACGGCAGATTCTGGTCGGCGCGGTAATGAAAGGCATAGTCGACCGGCCGGTTTTCCATTTCCATTATTTGGGCCGTACCCATCATGGGGGTATTGAAGGTGGCGAAATACGCCCCCGCGATCAAAACGGTCAGGACCAGCATATTGTTGACCGTCTGCCTGCCCTGAAATTTCATCATGCTGCGCGAGGCGATGTTCCGATACCGGCTTTTCCCCTGCCTCCAGCCATGCACGACCGTATGGATCAGCACCATATAAAGGCCGACGAAGAACGGCAGGTAAAACAGCTTGGTCCATCCGGTTTGATATGTGTGGAGCATGCGGACCATGATCGTGGGCGCGAGATACCCCGCGAACCCGCCGGCGGCCATCAGGACGATGCCCAAGGGCCCGAACCACGGCTTCACGTCATGGACCGGCTCGCTTTTGTGCTGCTGGTTGACGATGTCGATGAGATTGGTGCGCCGGATAAAGGCGCGCCCCATGAGAAACAGCGCGACAAGGATCCCTGCCGTGAACGCCAGGGCGATCAGGTATGCCTGCGGGTCGAAGGAAAGCTTCATTTCCTGCGTGTCCACAAGAAAGGCCCGGAAAAGCTGCCAGATGCACCACGCGAGCGGCGTGCCCAAAAGCGCGCCGGCAAGGCACGAGCCGGTCGCGGTCAGCATCACCTCTTTGAAAAGCTGTTTCGAGATCCGGCCGCGGGATGCGCCGAGCATCAGGAAAATTCCCGCTTCGCGCGACTTGTACCGGAAAAAGAGGGACGCGGAGTAAATCGAGAAGACGCCGCATCCGACCGCCGCAAGCGCAAAGATCATCATGACCATCTTGCGGGAATCTCCCCCTTCCGGCAAGATATCCAGCACGGTCGGGGAGCGCATGATCGAGACATACGCGGTGATGAGCAGGACGGAAAAAAAGAGGCAGGCCGACAGCAGCGTGTACTGCTTCCTGTTTCTGCGGCGAAGCTCCGCGCCGATCTTTCCCAGATTCTTCATGCCGCATCACCGTTCATTTCCTTGATCTTCTCGAGCAGCTCATCCTGAAATCCGCCGCGCTCCTTTCCCTTCCGCTCCAGCGTTCCGTACACCGTCCCGTCCTTCAGCAGGATAACCCGGTCGCAGAAAGAGGCGGCGAAACTGTCGTGCGTCACCATCAGAACCGTCGCGGACAATTTGTTCCGCGCTTCCTCGAACGAAGAGATGACCGCCCGGCTGGATTTGGAATCGAGGTTCCCGGTCGGCTCATCCGCAAGGATCAGCAGCGGGTCGTTGATGAGGGCGCGCGCAACGGCCGTGCGCTGCTTTTCGCCCCCCGAGATGTCCGCCGGGTATTTGCCCCTGATCTGCCCGATACCGAAAAAATCGCATAGCCTGTTTCCGCGCTGTTCCATGGCCGTACCCGTATTCCCGCCTATGATGGCCGGCAACAGAATATTGTCCTGGACGCTGAGACCGTCCAGCAACATGAAATCCTGAAAAACGAATCCCAGCTTTCGGTTGCGCACCTTCGCGAGAGATTTCTCATCCAGATCTTTCAGCTCCTGCCCGCCCAGCGTGATTTCCCCTTGGTCAAACGGGATGTAGCAGGAGATACAGTTCAATAATGTCGTTTTTCCGGAGCCCGAAGGCCCCATGACGGCGACGAATTCCCCCTGGGCCACCGCCAGATTCACCCCTTTCAAAATTTCGTACGTCGTTTTTCCCGCGCGATAGGATTTGCGCAGGTTTTTTACCTGAAGCATCAAAAGACCACCTTTCCGCCGCAATTCCATCGACGATTGGTCCGAATCCTGTTTTCTCCTTTCATAGGGAGAAACGGGCAGAGCGCCAAAAGAGTACCGCTATGCGGTATCGGGAAAACCCCTGACGAGGGTTTCCCCACGCAGGAACAGTCCGCCGGACTGTTCCTGCTCCCCTTCCTGCGTTCTCTCTTGTGTTTCAGACCTTGGGGCTCCGCCCCAACCCCCGCAAACTTTTGAAAAAGCTTGACCAAAACTTTCGAATTTGCTCCGTTTTTTCTTGAGTTTTCCAATACCCCGTCTGTTTCTCTTCTTTTCGAGGAGATGGGTATCTTCCCTGGAATTGCGGTCAAGATTACTATAATCCGGAAAGGCGGCCGTCTGTTTTCCCTACGAAACAGCCTGCCGGTCTTTTGTCATCTTTTGCACCGGCCCGGCTGACCTGTCAAGTTTTGCGCTTTAATTGTAATAAAACGCGGGCTTTTTCGGTTTTCCCGTTTTGATCCGGCCCGCTTCTGTGTTAAGATAAGAAATCGGGAGGTGACGCCATGCTTCGGATCGGAATCTGCGACGACGAAATCGGTGCGAGGGATGCCCTCCGGCTTTCGCTGGAGCGTCTGCTCCGGGAGGACGACGGAAAGGTGTTTTACGATTTTTCTTCCGGCGAAGGTGTTATCGGCTGGCTCGCAAAGCATCCCGGCGAACTGGACCTTCTTTTTCTGGATGTGGAGCTCGGCGGGGCGTCCGGCATGGAAACCGCGCGGCAGATCAGGCGGCGCGACCGGAGTCTGATGCTCGTGTTCGTGACGGGATACGCCGATTTCGTGTTCGACGGATACGCCGTCGGCGCGATGGACTACCTCGTCAAGCCGGTGAACGGGGAGAAGCTTCGGCAGGTGCTCCGCCGCGCGCAGGAGCTTCTGAAAGAGCGGCAGCCGCAGACGTTTACCGTGCGGAACGCGGAGGGGATGTATCGCATCGCGAAAAAGGACATCCGGTATCTGTACAGCGACCGCCGCCTGGTGAAAGTGGTGACGGCAGCCAGGGAATATTCCTATTACGGCAGGCTGGATGATGCGCAGGCCACCCTCGGCCCGGGCTTTGTGCGCATCCATCAGCGCTATCTCGTCCGCGCGGGCGCCGTCTCGAAAATCGAGGGAAGCCGCGTCGCGGTCGCGGGCGTCAGCCTGCCCATCAGCCGCGCCCTGCGCCGGGAAGCCATGGCCGCGCTGGCCCGCGATATGATCGGAGCGAGGGAACAGCCGTGAGCTTTGAAAAAATTCCAGTTGCCGCTTTCAACATCATGGATTTTATCAGCGGCTTTGCCGCCGCTCCCTACGTCGGGTCCCTCGTTTTGCGGCTCTTTCTGCCGGTCCGCGAAAAGCGCTGGGCCAGGCCGCTTTTATATGCCGGATGCGCCCTGCTGTCGCTGCAGGCCATCTATGTGGGCGACCCCGTGAACATACTCGGCATTCTTCCGGTATTCTTTTTCATTGTTTTCCTCTGCTGCGGGGGACCTTTTCTTCAGCGGCTTTCGGTCTCTCTGATCTTCTCCGGCTTCAGCCTGTCGTTCAGCGCCCTGGTCGACAGCTTTCTTCACGACGATCCGGCTCTCTGGATGGCTGTGGGCTCCTTCATGAAGTGGGGGGTTCTTCGTCTGGCCGTCTGGCTCGCCGTGTATTTTGCGCTCAAACGCTTCGCGCCGGAGCCGGAATACGGCCTGCCGCCAAAGCTGTGGGCGCTTGTGGACATGCTGACGCTCGCTCCGTTCGCCGCCACGCTGATCACCGTCGCTCTGGGGGACATGGAAGCGCGGGGCGTCGGCGACTTTCTTCTGCTGCTGGTAGCGCAGCTGACTTCCTTCGGCCTGCTGTGGGCGGTAACCGTCCTTGCGCGCCAGCAGAAGCTGGAGCAGGAAAAGAGCTTTTACGAAATGAACCGGATGTATTATCGGAATCTGGAGCAGGAGCAGTTTCAGGTGCGGCGCCTGCGACACGACATGGCGAACCATCTTCAGACGATGTCGGCGCTCCCCGGGCCGAAGCTCCGTGCCTACCTCGATGATCTGATCCGTTCGCCCGCCATGGAGCATATGCGCAGATACAGTGAAAACCGTGTCGTCAACATCGTCCTTTCCTCAAAAGAGGCGGTGATGGAGCAGAAAAAAATCGCCGCGGAGATCGAGACATCGGTGCCGCAGAAGCTGCCGGTCCACGATGCGGACCTGTGCGCACTTTTTGCGAACAGTCTCGACAACGCGATCGAAGCCTGTGAAAAGCTGCCGGAAAACCGGCGGAGGGTCTCGGTCAGGGCAAGAGCAGACAAGGGTTTGTTCGTCCTGCAGGTGCAGAATTCTGCGGACGGGAAATCCGCCTGGAGAAACGGCCTTCCCGTCACCACGAAACAGGAGCCGCAGGCCCACGGCTTCGGCCTTGCCGGCATCCGGAAGATCGCCGCGCGGTACGGCGGCTCGATGGAAATCACCGAGGATGGGACACAGTTCACGCTGCTCGTCTATTTCACTTTGGAAGAGGAAACCGGCAAACCCCGATAAGCCCCCTTTTCCGCCGCATGAACGACAAAAAGCGCGTCCACAAAGTTGTGAACGCGTCGTGTGTACCGCTATCGGCCAAATTTTACTGGATCGAGATCCGCTTCGTGTTCGGCCTGGACTCCTGCTTTTTGGGGCAGCGGACGGTCAAAATTCCGTTGTTCATTTCCGCCTTGATTTCGTCCGCCTTGATATTGTCCAGCGGAAAGCTTCTTCTATAGGAGCCGCTGCGGCGCTCCCTGCGAAGATAGCGCCCGGATTCATCCTTTTCCTCTTTGTGCTCGTCGACATTCGCCGAAATGGTCAGCATATTGTCATCGATATCGATGTTGACATTGTTTTTATCGATGCCGGGCAGCTCCGCATCAATGACATAGGCGTCCTTTTTCTCCCTGACGTCGACCTTGAAGCCGCCGAAATTAAGGCCGTTCCAAAGGCTGTCGTTGAAAAAGCTGGGGAAAAACCCGCGGGGGAACAGACCGTTTTGGTCATCATTGAACAGGCTCAAATCGTGGTTGTCGCGGTTCATACTGAAAAACCTCCTTAAAATACTTTGTATTTATTTTATGGTGCGAAAACGATATTATACTCATTGATATGACAGATCGGCAAATCCCGTGAAAGGCGGAATACTCGAGATCCCGGTGCCATCCTTATCCGTTGCGCCGATCCGACTTGCTGCAGGCCTCTCTTTGAGCCGCAAGGATCGCCAGATTATCGCCGAGCGCGTTGAAAAAATTCGAGAGAAGATTCATCTCATCGGCATTAAGCTTTTCGGACAGCGCGATCGCGAGCGAGGACGCGAGGACCACGAATTCGCTTCCCGGCGGACATTGCTGCATAATCATATCACCTCAAAGTATATTATGCGGGACGAAGAGCCCGGCGTCCGCTGCGCCGGGCTCTTCGAGTGCAAAAATTTTCTTTTTTTAAGTTTTACTGCAAAAGGAGCTTCCTTCCCCGCGCATTTTTCGCCGCCGGGCCGGCTTGGAGCGATTCCGGCCCCGGCGGATTTCCGCTGAAATCAAGGCCGCTCCACAAGCCGATATCAGACGATTCAGCCCAAAGGCTGAATCAACCTTTAAAAGCCGTAAAAATCTAGTATAAATTAATTTATGTAATATATACTTGACATTTAGTCTCCTTTATTGTATCATACCAATATCGATATGGGGGTGACTGCGAATGGGGCGAAACATTGCGATAAAAGTGGCGCGCGCCCAGCGGGACATGACGCAGAAAGAGCTTGCCGAAGCGGTCGGAATTTCCAGGCAGACTGTCAACGCCATCGAGCAGGGGGAATACAACCCGACGATTAAGCTGTGCCGGGCGATTTGCAGGGTTCTGGAAAAAACGCTTGACGATTTATTCTGGGAGGAAAAAGACGATGAACAGATGGAAAAATAAATTGGATGAGATGCAGGAACAGAAGCTTTTGAAAATCGAGCACAACGGCGTCTGGCTTGCCTTCTGGGGATTATTTGCGACGATTATCATACAAATCATCATCGGAAAAGAGAATATTTTACGAAGCATCGCCGGCGAATGGATTGTGTTCATGCTTCTCTCAGGATATATGCTTGCGGCATGCATCAAAAACGGAATCTGGGACAGAAGGCTTTCTCCGAACCCAAAGACGAACGCCTCCGTCAGCCTGATCGCCGGTATCGCCACGGGCCTGATCCTTTTTGCCCTTTTCTATGGAAATTCCCACAGCATAACTCTTTCCGCTGTTTTTGGTCTCTGCTTTTCAGCCGGGACTTTTGCCGTATTGTTCCTTGTCATGTCTATTTTATCCTCGCTGTATAAAAGAAGAGTAAATAAACTGGAAGCGGACCCCGGCGAGCCGGGCGGCAGGAAAAAATAATAAGAAGATGACTGGAAGGGGCTGCTGCAAAACTTTCGTTTTGCAGCAGCCCCTTTGAAATCTGCACGGGTTCTCTGCCGGCTGCTTCAAATTAAGCGTTTCTCAAGAGTGAATGCACATCATCCCACTAGGAGAGAAAAACGGGCCGGAGTATCCGGGGAGAATCGATTATTATGTCAGCACAAGCCGCTGGATCGAATTTTCTTTTCCTTAAAAGGAAAGGGCAATCCGACGGCTCTTTTTATTCCAGCCACAGCTTCGGAATGTCGCCGAAGGAGCGGATCGCCATATAGCCCGAGATGGCCACGACCACCCAACCCATGACGGTCATCAGCCTGGAATGCTTATAATCTCCGACGATATCTTTTCTGTGCGCGGCAATCAGCATGGCGCCCAAAGCCAGCGGCAGAATCAGCTCGTTCAAAGTTCCCGAAACAATCATCACTTTTACCGGCTGACCGATAAATTCAAAGAGGATGGTGGAGAGCGCAATAAACGCTACAATGGAGCCTCTTTCATGGCTGTTGATGGTTTTCGACAGGGTTTTCAGGAAGGATACGGAGGTGTATGCGGCTCCGACCAGGGAATTCAGCGCTTCCGAGAAGATGAGCACGGCGAAAAGAGTGGCTCCCGCAGGCCCTATTACATAAGAGAAAACCGATGCCGCCGGGTTTTCGGGGTCCAGCTTATACCCTGCCACCACGGCGCTGAGCGCGGCAAGGAACAGCATGATTCTGACAATGGTGGTAAGGACGATGGCGAGGGTCGCATATCCGCCGACTTTTCTGAGGTTTTTCTGGCCCACGATTCCGGCATCCACAAGCCGGTGCCCGCCCGAGAAGCAGATGAATCCTCCGACCGTCCCGCCCACGAGCGTGGTGACGGCGATAAAAGGCAGTTCATGCGGCATAAAGGTCGATTTCAACGCGAGGCCCACCGGCGCATGGCTGGCAAGGCCAAGGTAAAGCAGTGTGACCAGCATGAAAATTCCGGTTACCTCGCAGAATTTATCCACGACCACGCCGATGCTTTTATATAGAAACACAATGATCCCGATCACCCCGATCACAAGAGAGCCGATCTTGTAATCAAGGCCGAACAGAATGTTCATGGAAAGCGCGGATGCGGCGTTATGCGCAAGACAGAATGCCAACCCCCCGAACGACACGAAGAACGCGATCACATTGCCGAGGCCCGGCAGCACCTTGTTCGCCACATCCTGGGCCCGCAGCCTGCTGGCCGCAATGATCTGCCATATGTTCAGCTGTGCGAAAATAGATAAGAAGGTGACGACCAGAATGACAAATCCAAACGAATCCCGGTACTGTTTCGTAAAAGTGGTCGTCTGCATCAGGAAGCCCGGCCCGATCGCCGACGTGAACATCAGGAACGCCGCTCCCAAAAGAGCCGACTGCTGCCCCGTTCCCAAAAGGCTCTTCACCTTTTCCCATAAGCTTTTGCCACCCGCTTGGGTGCTTTCAGCATCTTGCCCGCTTTCGGCAGGCTGACTGACAACATTGTTTTCCTGCCCAACTAAATTTTTACTCATTTTTTCACCCCTGGCTGTTTTTTTGACTTAATGACCGTCTTTTTTCGCTGTTTTGAAAATGACCGCCAGTTTCACCTCCTCATTTTAAAGGCCCCCCTCTGTTTCAAGCTTTCTTTTTCAGCAGTTTATCAGGCAAAATTTTTACTGCGGATTTTTTTACCTCAGTTCAGCAGCGACTCCGGAACAGAATGGACCATGGTTTTGATCTCCTGATCGGAAAACCCGTTTTTCAGCAGCAGCCCGATAAAACGAAGCATCCCTTCCCGCGGGGTTTCTTTTCCCATTTGTCCTCTGTCCGTTGCGAGAAACACGTGCTCGCATCCCGTAAGGCGGATGTTATGTATCATGTCTTCCGCGGGATAATTGCCATCCGCGATATTGTTCCAGTCCTTTTCAATCACCACCCCCAATTGTGCCAGCTGCGCCTGAATCTCGCCGGGTACGGTGGTGCGTTTCCATTCCGGGTGCGTCAGAACCGTGCGCACATCCATCTGACGCGCAGCCCTGCACGCAATCACCGATTCCTTGGGGCTGACATGCCCGGTCGCGAATACGGCGTGATACCGCCGGACCACCTCCAGCACCTCGTAAACCGCCGGAAGAAGCTTTCCGTCTTCATCCAGGATTTCGATTCCCGGCCGGTCGAAAAAATCCCCTTCCATATTTCCATACGCCAGGCAATTGGCCGCATCCCGTGTGGGCAGCCATACAAAACTGGCCCCCAGCCGAAGCGCGCTTTCGGCGGCGTACGGATTCAGGCCCCCCGCCGGCCAGTTCAGCACGACCCCGCCATAGGCTTTGGTCGAAAGCCCGCTTCGCTTATTCAGCAGCGCCGCCCGCGCGGCGGTGGACTCATAGTGGTTTTTGATCAGAACCCCGGCCATTTTTGCCTCGTTCGCCTGCTGCAATACCTCCACGTCATCCAGTCTTCGTTTCATATGAGAAGGAAAGCTGTGAACATGAAGGTCGTAGCCTCCCTCCAATAATTCCGCAGCTTTCTGCTGTTCTTGTTCCATAAAAAAAGCCCCCGATACCACAATTTTATGTCCAATTCGTGAAGCTCCACTGGTTAAAATTGTAGCACGGTGCCGGCCTTTTGAAAAACAAGTATTTCTACACTGAAATGAAAGACCGGGCTTGTGTAAAAATTGAAAAAATCAAAAAATTTGTTTTTTGAAAGAAATTCGGAACGTCTTGAAACGTCTGAAATTTCAGACTATAATAGTAATAATTTACAGAAAAAGCTTTTTCACAGTTCCATTATTATAAAAAATTAAGACAAGTAAAATCTATATGGAAACAAGTTTTCACTTGTTTGAGATGCCGGCCCGCGGCCGGCGGGGAGGAAAGCCGGAAATGAAGCAGAGCTTTAAGATTTTTTTGCTTACGGCGGAGGAAATGAGCATCAGCCGCGCGGCAAAGCGCGCCTATGTCACGCAGCAGTGTGTCAGCGACCACATCAAACGGCTCGAGGACGAATACGGGGTCGCCCTGTTTGAAAGGAAGCCCAGGCTGCGCCTGACGGAGGCGGGCGAAACCATGCTCCGCTCCCTGCGAAGCGTGCATATTCTGGAAAACAACATGGAACGCAACATCCGCGAGATCGCCGACGGACAAAGAGGCTCCTTTACCGTGGGAATGAGCACCTCTCGCGCGCAGATCATTCTTCCGCTGATGCTCAAGCGCTATTATGAGCATTTCCCCAAGGTGGACGTTTCCTTTTATGTCAACGACACCGTCGTGCTGGAAGAAAAGCTGCTGGACGGCACCATCGACCTGTTCCTGGGGGCCAATGCTTCTTTAAACCCGGTGTTTCACACCATGCCGCTGGCGGTCGACCGGATGTACCTGATTATCAGCGAGAGCCTTCTTCAACAGCATTTCGGCAGCAGGGAGATCAAGGAATTTGAGCAGGGGGCGGATCTTGCGCGCTTTTCAGACGTTCCCTTTTCCCTGTATTACGAAACGGGGGCCGTCAACCTGATCGTTCAGCAGCATTTGAAGGATTATGGAATTTACCTGAAAAATACCCCTTACCATATCAGCGACTGCGACACGCACATCTTTCTGTGCGCTTCGGGGCTGTGCGCCGCCCTGATCCCGGAAATGCTGTCTTTACGGATTTACGAGCACAACGCCAAGTGCGACCCGGACAAATACATCCATATTTTCCCTGTGAAGAATTTTCATTATCCTCTGCGGATCGAATTGATCTGGCATAAGGATACCCAGCAGCCCTTCTATATCAAAGCATTCTGTGAAATGCTGCAGGAGGAAGTCAACAAGCTGGTGAAAAATCACGAATGACCGCCGCCTTTGGGAGCGGCGGCCATCCGGCTGCACAAAAAGCCTTCGGATAAAAGGCCGCTGCAAAAACAAAGGACCCACCCAACGCGTTAAGCGAAGGATGGGTTCCGACAGAAGTATGTAATTTGATCGTTCAGATCGTATCCGCAGCTAAATTTTGAAAGCAAAAAAGCCGGGGCACCTTTCTCGTGCACGCTTCGGCTCTTTTCAGCCTTTTGCGATATCCTTTTTCTATCGCATTTCCAGCTAAGATGTAGAATTTGTTTTTGTTCCTCCCCGCCTTCGACGGGGGGAGGAACAAATCCGGGTTCGCAATCCTAAAGTGGAATCGCTGTAAAATTAAAATTTTAAAATACGGAACCGGAGGGAAACGCTTTTTTGCAGTCTTCGCCGAATTTGATCCACAGCGCCTGCTGAATGAGATCCATGCATTGTTCCATGCTTAAGCGGCCGCTGTTCAGCGTCATGTCATAGTTTACCGGGTTCGTCCAGTAGTTGCCGTGAGTGTAATATTTATAGTATTCGGCCCGGTATTTATCGGTTTTTGAAATCAGGGTATGCGCTTCGCTTTCCGATACATTCATGCGGCTCATCACCCTCTGGACGCAGACGGCGCGGGGAGCCTCCACATACACGCTCAGCACGTTGTCAAAATTCTTCAGCACAGAATCGGCGCATTTCCCGACGACGATGCAGCTTTCCGTCCGGGCCAGCTCCTGGATGATCCTGACCTGAAACTCAAACAGGCGGTCATCCGACTCGAACTTGCGGGTTTCCGGAAGAGGGGTCAGCCTTTTCTGCAAAGACATCAGCTGCTGGCGCAGGTATCCGTCCCTCAGGCGCTCATCCACCTCGACAAAATCGTGCTCGTCCCTGCCGCTGTATTGGGACGCGAGCGTCAGAATCCGGTTGGCGTAGCTGTGAATCCCCAGACGGTCGGCAAGCTTTGAGGCAATCTCGCGGCCGCCCGTCCCAAAGCCCCGGGCAATCGTAATCACAACATGATCCATCGTTCCACTCTCCCTTTCCTTCGATCTGCGCTCCGGGCGGCTATTTCACGCTTCCGAGGGGCACCGGATGAATCTCGCCGGGGATGGGGATATAGGTCTGTCCCTTCAGCGCCAGCCTGTGCTCCTCCCCAGCCCGCTCCAGAAGCCCGGGGTCCCGCATCAGGCGCATTGCGGTGAGGGCGAGCGCCTTTCCCGCGAACAGCATTCCCTTATGCGCGTAAGAGGATTTTCCCTGCGAGACCACCTGCCACGAATGCCCCGGCGTACCGGGCGCCCAGGTGGCGGCGTAAAGCTGAACGGTCGGGCACATCCAGCTGACATCCCCCACATCGGTGGAGCCGGCCTCAACGCGTACAAGATGCATCGGCTCATAGGGAACGATAAAGTCGTAAAAGGGATCGTCCTTTTTGCTCAGAAGGAGCTTCTGATTCTCCGGATTCAGCCTTTCTTCCACGGCGTCCGTGTAGCCGCGGCCCGCGCCCGCGGGCGCGGTATCGGCATAGCGGCGGGCCAGCCCGTATTCCTCGGGGGAATACTTCGGCGTACCGAGCTCCCTCATGGAGTCGTACAGCACCTGCTCCATCACCCGGTTCGAAATCATGTTCGCGCAGGACTTCAGCAGCCGGTGCTCCACCGTGGTTTCCGTCATCATCGCCGCGCCCGCGGCGATCTTTTCCACCCGTTTGGAAAGCTCCAGCGCCTGCCCCTGCTTCGGCGCGCGCACCAGATAAATGCCCTTTGCCAGATTTTGCACCACATTCGGGGAATATCCCCCGGTATTCGTGATTGCATAATGGACACGGGCTTTTTCCAGCATATGTTCGCGCAAAAAGTTTATCCCTACGTTCATCAGCTCCAGCGCGTCCAGCGCGCTGCGGCCCATTTCGGGGCTGCCGGCGGCATGGGCGCTGACGCCGTGAAAGGTATACTGCAGCTGGAAATTTGCCAGAGAGGTATTCTGATACACCATGTTCAGGGTGGAAGGGTGCCAGGCCAGCGCGCAGTCCAGATTTGAAAAAGCGCCGCTTCTGGCCATGAACGCCTTGCCGGAGCCGCCTTCCTCGCCAGGGCAGCCGTAATAGACGACCGTACCGGGGAATCCGCTCTGAATATATTTTTTCACCGCCAGCGCCGCCGCAACGGAGCCGACCCCCAAAAGATTGTGGCCGCATCCGTGGCCGTTCGCCCCGGGATTTTCCGATTCCTTCCGGGTCGCCCCCGACGTCTGGTTCAGGCCGGACAGCGCATCGAATTCGCCCAGGATCCCGATCCTGGGGCCGTCCGTTCCAAAGGTTCCGGTAAACGCGGTCGGGATGCCATATGCACCGCGCTCCACCGAAAAGCCATCCCGCTCCAGAAAAGCGGCGAGCGCTTCCGCCGACTGAAATTCTTCAAACGCGGTTTCGGCGTATTCCCATATCCGGTCGCTCAGCGCGCAGAGCGGCTTTTCTTTTTCATCGATTTCCGCAAGGCAGCTTCGCGGGTCTATGTCATCGTGTTTCATATGTCCTCCTGGTTCTAACTGAAATAATCCAATATGCTTTCCAGCGCGACCCGATATCCGAGCGGCAAAGAATCGATTTCCACATATTCCTCCCGCGTGTGGGCGCCGTCGCCGTAATAGGTGCCGTAGCACACGCTCGGGATTCCCTGGGAAAGCGGAATATTGCAGTCGCAGGAGGAAGAGGCGGTGCCCGGGCGTTTCCCCGTGGCCTGCTCGATCAGATCGGCCGCCCTTTGTACCATGCGCTCCCGTTTCGCCTCCGCCGCCGGGCCCAGGTTTTCGCCCGGACGGTCGCCGACCACTTCCACCCTGATCTTCACGCCCTCTTTTTGATGCGCGGAGAATATCTTGTCGAACTGGTCCTCCATATACCGAATACCCCTGGGATCATCCGACCGGTACTCGCACAGCATTTCCGCGTTTTGGGCAATGGTGTTGACGGAAGTTCCGCCCGAGATGGTGCCGACGTTGCAGGTCGTCTTTCCGAAGCCCGGGATTCTGATCCGGTACAGGTCCGTGACGATTTCCGCCAGCCGGGCGACCGCGTTCAGGCGGCCGAAATCCATGAACGAGTGCCCGCCCTTCGTGCTCACGAGCACCCGGAAACGCCGCGAGCCCACCGAGCGATTCATCACATGGGTCAGGGGCCCGTCAAAGCTGCAGAAGGCCTGAATACGGCCCTGATAATCCTCGCATATCTTGCGGGAGCCCTTCAGGTTCCCCATCCCCTCTTCCCCCGAAATGCAGACCAGCAGCACGCCCAGGCCGTCCTTCGGCGTAAGCCGCTCGCGCAGGATATACTTTGCCGCAATCATCAGCGCGGCCAGGTTGGCCGTGTCGTCGCCCGCCCCGGGCGCCCAGAGCCTGCCAGCGTGCTCCCGCACGGGCAGCGGCCCGGTATCCGGGAACACCACGTCGGTATGGGCGCAGAACACCACGACGGGATTGCTTTCGGCAACCCCGACGGGGCACACCACGTTGAGCGCGCCGTCGGTGTACACCCCTTCGACCCCGCACGAGGCGAGCCATTCCCTGCAAAACTCCATCCGCTGTTCTTCGTGATTTGACGGGGATGGAATCGCCGCCAACGTCTTCAATAATTGATACGCTTCTTCGCCGCAGCAGCTTAAATAGTCCTGCGCCTTCTGTGTCAGTGCCACTGTATTTCCCCTCCTGCTGATCTGAAGCCCCGCCGTGCGGACCGGGGGCTTTTTGCGTTTTAATTCCGTCCCGTCCATCCCTCTTCGTACATCAGGCAGGCGACCCGATGCCCGGGGCATACCTCCCGCAGATGCGGCGCGCACACGGAGCACCGCTCCGTGGCATACTGGCAGCGCGTATGGAACACACAGCCGGAAGGCAGATTGATGGGGGACGGCAGATCCCCTTTCAGGACGATCCTCTCTTTTTTGGTATGCGGAGACGGATTCGGCACGGCGGAGAGCAACGCGTTCGCATAAGGATGCAGCGTGTTGCGGAACAGTTCCTCCGTTTCGGCCTCTTCCATGATATGGCCCAGATACATGACGCCCACTCTGTCGGATACATATTTTACCACGCTCATGTCATGGGCGATGAACAGAAAGGAAATCTGATCCTTTTCGCGCAGATCCTGCAGCAGGTTGATGATCTGGGCCTGGATGGAAACATCCAGCGCCGAAACCGGCTCGTCGCAGATAATAATTTTGGGATTCAGGATCAGTGCCCTCGCCAGGCCGGCCCTCTGCCTTTGCCCGCCGGAAAATTCGTGGGGATAGCGGTAGAAATGCTCGAGCCTCAGCCCCACCTTTTCCATGATTTCCAAAGCGGTGTCCATGCGCGACTCACGGGTGCCGATCTTATGGATCTTCAGCGCTTCCGTCAGGATGTCCCCCACCCTCTGCTTCGGGTCCAGCGAGGTGTAGGGGTCCTGAAAGACCATCTGGATCTGACGCCGCATTTCGACCAGCCGGCGGGGCTTCATCGCCGTCATGTCCTGATCCAGCACCTCCACCGAGCCGCCCGTCGGCTCGGTCAGGTAGGCCAGCGTGCGCCCCAGTGTGCTTTTGCCGCAGCCGGTTTCGCCCACAAGGCCGTAAATCTCGCCCTCGTGCAGGGAAATATCGACGCCGTCGACCGCCTTTACCTTCTTTTTCGCCCTGCCCAGAACGGAGCTGCGCACCGGAAAATATTTCTTTACCTGAGTGCCCCGCAGAACCACTTTCGAAGTATCTGTCATTTTGGCTCCCCCCTTAACCCGCTTTGCAGCCGGCCCCCTGCTGATACAGGCCGCCGCTCCGCTCGTTTCTGTAATGGCAGCGCACCCCCTGGGTATCGGACACCCGCGAAAGCTCCGGCATTTCCTTCCTGCACAGATCGGTGGCATACGGACACCTGGGCGCGAAACGGCAGCCGGCCGGGATCTGGCTGAGCAGCGGGACCGTTCCGCTGATCTGATACAGGCGGGTGCCCTTGGCGGTGTCGAGCTTTGGGATCGAGTTCATCAGCCCGACGGTGTAAGGGTGCATGGGGTGGTCAAAAATATCGTCCACCCCGCCTTCCTCCACGATCTGGCCAAGGTACATGACGATCACCCGGTCGCACGTTTCCGCCACGACCGCCAGATCGTGGGTGATCAGCATGACGGCCATATCGAGCTTTTTGTTCATGTCGACGATCAGGTCCATGATCTGCGCCTGAATGGTCACGTCCAGCGCGGTGGTCGGCTCGTCGGCGATCAGCAGCTGCGGGCGGCAGGCAAGCGCCACCGCGATCATCACCCTCTGGCGCATGCCGCCGGAAAGCTCGAACGGATACTGGTAAAAGCGCCGGGCAGGGTCCGGGATGCCGACGAGATTCAGCATTTCGACGGCCTGATTTTTCGCCTCCGCCTTGGTTTTTTTCTGGTGGATCAGAATCGCTTCCGTGATCTGATTGCCCACGGTGAACACGGGGTTCAGCGAGCTGAGCGCATCCTGAAACACCATTGAAATTTTGGCGCCGCGCACGTTCTCCATCTCTTTTTCGGAAAGGGAAAACAGGCTCTCGCCATGAAAGAGGACATCGCCGGTGTAGCGCACAAACGACTTTTCATCGTACAAGCGCAGGATCGACTGGGACGTGACGCTTTTCCCGCAGCCCGATTCGCCGACGATGCCGAGCATCTCGCCTTCGTTCACCTCAAAACTGACGCCGTCGACCGCTTTGAGCATCCCGCGCTCCGTCTTAAATTCGGTGCATAGATTCTGCACCTCCAGCACTTTTCTCATATCGGCAGCCTCCTAGCTGTTTCTGGGGTCCATCAGGTCGCGCACGCCGTCGCCCAGAAGGTTCAGCCCCAGAACCGTCAGCGCGGTGAAGATGCCGGGGAACAGGATCATCCACCACGCGGTGTAGATCACGTCCTTGCCCTCTTTCAGGATATTGCCCCAGCTCGGGGCTGGGGCCGGAACCCCGGCGCCCAGAAAGCTGAGGGCCGCCTCCGTGATGATGGCGCTGGCAAACACGAAGGTCATCTGAACGATCATCGGCGACAGGATATTCGGCACGACATGCGCCCATAAGATCCGCTTCCGGGAAGAGCCCAGGCACCGCATGGCTTCGATGTATGTCTGCTCCCTCACCACCAGCGCCTGGCTGCGGGCCAGGCGGGCCATGTTCGGAATATTCACCACGATCAGGCTGATGATGACGTTCTTGATATCGGCGCCCAGCACCGCCATCATCGTGATGGCGAGCAGGGTGCTGGGAATCGCCTTCAGACCGTCGCAGATCCGCATCAGGATATTGTCTGCCACTTGATTGGTGCTGGCATACAGGCCGATGATCAGCCCCAGCAGCCCCGAGGTGATGCCCACGGTAAAGCCGACGGTGAGAGAAATCCTCGCGCCGTACAGCACGCGGGAGAAAACGTCGCGGCCCATGTTGTCGGTGCCGAACCAGTGCTGCGCGCTGATCCCCTGCAGCCGGTCGGCCGTATTCATCGTCAGCGGATCGTGCATGGCGATCACCGGGGCGAAAACCGCCAGAAGCACCACCAGCGTCACCACGGCGAGCCCAAACACCGAAGCCCGGTTGCGGGTGAATTTTTTCAGCCGGATCTCCGCCTGCTCATGGGCCAGCTTTTTCCTCTGCAGGTTCAGGTCGTTCTGAGCGGCCGGATACGTCATGGCCCCTTCCGCCCCGGTTCCGTTTGTATTCAGCATTTCATTTTCCCCCTTTCAGGCTGCTCTGACTCTGGGGTCCGCCACGCCGTACAGCAGATCGACCACGATGTTGATCAGCACGTTGAACAGCGCGATCAGCAGCACGATCGCCTGGATCACATAATAATCGCGGCGGCCGATGGAATTGACCATGAGCTGCCCGAGCCCGGGAATCGCGAACAGGCTTTCGACCACCGCGGCTCCGGCCAGCATCTGCACGGCGCTCTGGCCGATCATGGTGATAATCGTGACCAGGGAGTTTTTCAGGGCATGCTTTGCGACAAGCGCCACGTTCCGCACTCCCTTGGCCTTGGCCATCCTGATATAGTCGCTGCCCAGAACCTCCAGCAGGGTGGAACGGGTCATCCTCATCATCAGCGCCGCGTTCATAAAGCCAAGGGCGATGGCCGGCAGGGTCAGCGACCGGATGTGCGGCCACAGCCCCCGGCTCATCTCCACATACCCGGACACCGGGAAAATGCGCAGCTTTACGGCGAAAATCAGCATAAGGAACAGGCCGAACAGAAAGCTGGGCAGCGAAATACCCGCCAGGGACACGACCGTAGCGGCGTGGTCCGCGCCGGTCCCTTTTTTCCTGGCCGCCAGCATCCCCATCGGAATCGCGATGACCGTGGCGATCACCAGGGCGTAAAGCGTCAGGGAAATCGTGGGCTTTACGTGGCTGAACACCACAGAGGCGACCGTTTCGTTTCCGACCACGCTCATGCCGAAATCGCCGTGAAGCATATTGCCGATCCATATGAAGTACTGCTCCACCAGCGGCCGGTCCAGACCCATTTTCGCTTCCAGTGCCGCGATGTCATCCGCTGTGGCCAAGTCGCCCAGCATGGCGGCCGCGGGGCTGCCGGGAACCATCTTCAGCAATGTGAAGATAACGACCGACACCACGAACACGACCGGAATGACGGACAACAGCCGTCTTGCTATAAATTTCTGCATCACTTTTCCCCCCACAACCAAAAGGATCTGTCGCATTTCCACCCCCGCCTCCGGCGGAGCAGATCCGCGTTCGCAACCCTAAGTGGAATTGCTGTAAAACATCAAACAGCGGGAATTCCGTTCAGGCTTTCCGTATCAGGATTCCACGATCCCGGCATTCCAGAATTTCGGCCCGCCGCTGTACATGTTGACTCCGGTCAGGTTCTTCTGCCACGCGAACATGCCCATGTAGTGGCCGGGCATCATAATCGGCAGGTACTCCCAGGAATAACCCTGCAGCTCATCCCACTTGGTTTTTGCCTCTTCCAGCGTGGGGGCGGAGGTCATCCCTTTAAACAGCTTCGACAGCTTTTCATCGTCGGACCAGCCGGGATATTTCGGGCCGAAGTACAGCTTCAGGGAAGGAACCGGGACCTCTGCAAACGAGGTGATGTACATGTCGAACTTGGCCGGGTCTTTGCGGTAGTCGGTCAGGGTCGCCCAGTCCACAACCGTCAGCTTCACGGGGATTCCGATCTTTTCGAGCTGGGATTTGATGGCGATTCCCATGTTGTCCATCTTGTTCAGCGTGGCGACGAGGATGGTGAAAGTCTCTCCCTTATACCCGTTGTCCGCAAGAATCTTCTTGGCCTTTTCGGGGTCCTTCTGATTGTAGCTTTCAGAACCCGCGTCGGATTTCCAGAAAGGCTGGCCGGCATCCATGTAAGAGGAGCCGAGCTCATAGCCCTTGCCGAAGGTGGCGGCCAGAAGCTCGTCGTAATCCAAAGCGGTATTGACCGCGGTGCGGAACCACTGCTTGGAAGCGATGCCCTGCTTGTGGTTCGGAATCAGCGCGACGGTGCCCATCTGCGAGCTGACGGTGGTCAAGTTCGGGTTGCTCTGCAGCCGGGCGAAATCATCGTAGGGCACGTTGAACGCGGCGTCATACTGTCCGGCTTCCAGCCCGGCGGACTCGGTAGCCTGATCCGCCACGATATCGAATTCCAGGACCTTGGTGGGGGCCGCCTTGTAGCCGCTCCAGCCGTCCATCTCCTTGCCCTTTGTGCCGTAGGCGGAATATTTGTCAAAACGCTCCAGCTTGATGTACTGATCCTGCTTCCACTCTACAAAACGGTAGGGGCCCGTGCCGATGTAATCCTTCAAAAATCCGTTGGCGTCTTCGTTTTTGCACGCTTCCGCCGTCGTGATCGAGGCGGGCTGCGCCGCTCCGGCGATCATGGCGGGCAGCAGGATCAGCGAGCTTGCGCCGTCGATTTTCACCGTATGGTCATCCACCTTGACAAACCGGGCGTCGCCGACCATCTCCCCGGCGGAGCTGAAGCCTTCGATCCAGCGGTTCATGGAGGCCACTACGTCGTCGGCCGTCATTTCGCTGCCGTCGTGGAACAGCACGCCTTTTCTCAGCGTGAAGGTAAGAGTCTTGCCGTCGTTGGTCGCCTCGTACTTTTCCGCCAGTTCCGGCACCGCTTCCGCCTTGGAATTCAGCGTGACCAGCTTTTCCCAGACAGTGCCGTCACAAATCTGCCTTGCAATCAGGGAACTGTTTTTATGCAAATCCAAAGAAGGGGCCTGCTGCGTAACGGCGATGTGCAGCGTTTCTCTGTACTTCGCATTTTCCGCCGGGGCGCTGCCCGCAGAGCTTTCCGTTCCGGAAGGGCTCGAACAGGCCGACAGAAGCAGCGCGGCCGATAGAACCAGGGCAAGGAATCGTTTGAGCTTCTTCGATTTCATGTGATTAGTACCCTCCTAACAAACGTTTCAATTCGCGTTATAAAACAAAGGGGCACGCGAATTCGGGAATTCGCGTGCCCCTTTGCATGCCGACATCAGCCAGGTGATGTATTGCTATGAATTATACGTCTGCCAAAAGGAATTTGTCAATAGTAAAAAAATCGATTTTGCAAGTTTCATTCTTTCAAAAGTCATATTCTGCGATTTTAATCCATTTTACTACCCCTTTTAAAGCCATGATTTCGTCTTGATATATGGGCAGAATTCCTATATTCTTCCCACAATACCAATTATTAAAGTAGGACTTCACAAACTTTTATCGGGGTTTTGGGCTTTAGAAACTTGCACAAAATTTGCAAAATCAGATTCGCCGCGATAGGCGTGATTCAACAAAAGCAGCCGTCGGGTCCCCTGGGGCCGACACCCGCTCCTGATTTTCTCGCTCCCTCAGTCGATCGGGGCGGCGGACCCCGGCACAGCTGACTCTGAAAATAAAATCTTTATTGAAGCTTTACGGGGGTGTTATTTCTGATGGAGTCCTTATAATATTTCCGAACGCTCTCCATCAGGTCGAGGGTCATGGGGGACAGGTAGCTGTTGCTTTTATAAAGCAGAGAGAGCGGTATGGACAAGTCGGAGGACCGCAGGTCGAAAAAAATGAGATTCGGAAGCTGAGAAGCGCTTTTCAGACCTGTCTCGACCAGAAAGCAGAAGCCCATTCCGGCGTTTACCAACCTCAGGGCGGTGGAATTGTTTGTTGTATGCAGCCTGTTCCCGCAGGACAGCTTATTTTTTTCTAAAAAATTGCTGACATGCCGTCCTACGGGGAGGGTCTGGTCGAGCGAGATAAAACGCTCCTGCTCCAACAGGCGCAGATCGACCGCCTTATCCGTATTCCGCATGTGAATCAGCTTCTGCGTGACGGGATCTTCGCGGTGCATCACCAGCAGGATGCGTTCATAGGTGATCGTTTCGTTCACCAGGTTCGGCAGCTGGGAAAGCTCCGTGTTTTTCACGGCAAAATCCGCCATCCCATCCCGCACCAAAGCGTCGAGCTCGCTTACGGGATATTCATACAGATTTGCGCGGGCCTGAGGGTATGCCTTTAAAAACATCGGCAGGATCTCCGGGAATAGAATAGACCCTCTCCAGGTTCCGATCCCCAAATTGACCGTCTGGCTGCGGCCTGAATTAAAATCGGCCAATTCTGCCTGAAATTTTTTGTAGATATAAGTATTGCTCTCCAGATAATTGCGGTACAGCGCACCCGCTTCCGTCAGCGCGATCGGGTTTTGCGACCGGTCGAACAGCTGCACCTTCAGCTTCTCTTCGAGCTTGGCAATATGCTGGCTCAGGGATGACTGCGAAATATAAAGCTTTTCCGCAGCGTGAGAAATGTTTCGCTCGCGCACGACAGTCAGAAAATACTCGGGGTTTCGATCTACAAACATGATATCTCTCCTCGTATAAAACGGTGTACGGATTTTCCCGGCAGACTTTAAACTCCTGTTGAATCATATTACAAGGTGACGAAGTCAGGTTTTTCTTTTTACTTCCGTCTTGAAACACAAAAAGTGACAACGCCTGTTCCTACGTTGTCACTTTTGCTTTTGGCCTTTTTAAGATGTTTTCTTATCCGATTCGGATTTACGCAAGTAGAGCAGGATAAATGCCACTATAGCTGCCACGGCGGAGATCGCGCCTGCGATCGGCTCCGTAAAGGCAAGCGCGGATGAGGACAGCGGGCCGTTCAGCGTGACCAGCGAGACACACTGAACCGCCACCATGGCCACCATCATAAAAATGAAAACGACCGTGCAGATGATAAACAGGACATCCAGGATTTTGACAATCAATTTCATGGAAGCACCCCCTATTTGGCAATGGGAAGAATTCCCAATGCGATTAATGCGCCGATACATACGACTGGAATCACGTAATGGAAGATCAGAGGCTTAAAGGTTTTTTGCACGTCTTCCACACCCGCCAGGCCGCAGGACATAAAGATGGGGGAAGAGCTCGGCGGGGATGCCCCTTCGGTCGACATCCAGATCAGGAACGCCGCAACCGCGGCAATGGGGGAAACGCCGATTCCCGTCAGAACGCTGTATGTGACCGGGCCCATCGCAACGGTGGTGGCGACCCCGCTCAACGGCCCCGCGACCAGAGCCACGACAATGCCGATGAGGAAGACCACGGCGGCTTTGGGCAGAGAAAGATTCTGGATCAGAGCATTCAGGTCGTCTCCGAAGCCGACCTTGGAAAGCACGTTGCTTCCGGCCAGCGCAAACAGAAAGATGCCCCCCACCGTAGCGATGTTTCCCTGAGTTTCTTTCAGAAGGGAAATCCATCCCTTTCCGCTTTTTGGAAGATATTTGCGGCCCTGGATCAGGCAGATGATGCACATCAGAATCGGGACCCACACGATGATGCTGATGGATTTCACGCCCTTTTTGCCGAAGGACGATGCCTCCAGAACGGAAGAAAGCGGGCTCAGCGTCAGGATCAGCGGCACCGCAATGCTGACAAACATCAGCAGGGAAGGCCAGTTCTCGCGGAACGCTTTCCCCTTCGGTTCAATCTGATCCGAGGAAATGGCCTGAACGTGGTATTTCCCGACATAATAACGCACAATCAAAAGCCGGTAGAGCACGCACCATAAACCGGCGGTAAGCATTGCAAAATAGAAATTCTTAATGGTGACGGCCGCGGCGACCTGCGGAAGCCCCAGCATCAGGAACATGGCGGAGCTGGCGGGAAAGGACTGGCCCGAGCCGGAATTTCCGGTATTGATGGTAGCCGCCATTTCCTTGGACCAGCCCGATTTGATCATCCACGGAATCGTTATGGTGCCGACTGTTGCGGCGTTTGCAACGGAATTGCCCGAGATCACGCCGAATAAGGCGCTTCCCAGCGTGGATACATAAGCGGAGCCGCCCTTTACCCTCCCGATCAGGGAATTGAGGATGGTGACGAGCTGCTTGATGATATCGGTTTTCGACATGACGGCCGCCATCACCACAAACAGCATCGTGGCAACGAATATTTCCTGCGTGGCCGCGTCCTGGATCGCCGCACCCAGGGTCTGCGCGTAGTTGCCGATGCCGTTGAATAAGGATACTACCAGAAGCCCGAGAAGCATCGCTTCCGTCATGCTGCGCTTTACTGCGCTGCTCCAGACGATGACAATCGCCAGATAAACGACGAACGCCCATATTCCTATCATCGGCATACCCAGCACCCCTTACTTTTTCGATCGAACATTGAATCTTTCCTCCCTTTCAAACTTCACACCAATTTCACACGAATGTGCACTGCTGAAACACACAAAGAAACAGGATGGCACTCGCCCTGAAACACCCCCACAAGGTTTTCCCATACCCAATATAAACATAGAACAGAGGGAAAGTCTAAACGAAAAATAGGCATAATGGTATAATCATAATCTAATACTTAGATGGGTTTGCTAAAAATCCTGTTCTAAAATTATTAAAAAAACAGGAGAAAAGAAAGATAAATCTATAATTTTATTAGAATTTGTAGAATAATATTGTAAATAATTTATGATGTTGTTTCCTGTTGCTTTTTGAACCTCAAAGCTTGGGTATTACCAACTGCTTATACCTTCATTATGAAAGAAGTTTTGCAAATCGCCGTGTATCGTGCTATCTTAAAATCGACACAGAAAGAAACAGTTCCCATAAAGCAAGGCGATGATTTCGCCAAATCATCGCTTCCCCCACGCAATATCCTCACATATAAAAGGAGAGAAAAAAGCGTTTATGGCAAATATCTTAATCACAGAGCAAATCGATCCGGTGGGTCCCGCTTTGCTGGAACAGGCAGGTCATACCATTACATGGATGAAGACCCGCACGCCGGAGGAGCTTGCTGAGAAATCGAAGGATGCCGAAGCGATCGTCGTGAGGATCCTCGATATTCCGGCTGAAATAATCCGGAACGCGCCGAAGCTCAAACTGATTTCCAAGCATGGAGTGGGCCTCGACAATATCGACCTCGGCGCTGCGAAGAAATCCGGGGTCGCCGTCACCATCACTCCCGGTGCCAACAGCCTTTCCGTGGCGGAGCATGCCGTTGCCATGCTGCTTTCGCTGGCAAAAAGCCTGCCGTATGTGACGGAACAGTATCAGACAAAGGGCTTCTCTGCAAAAAACAGTCCGCCCGGAGTCGAGGTGTCGGGCAAAACCCTGGGCATTATCGGTTGCGGCCGGATCGGAAGCCAGGTAGCGAAAATCGCGGCCGACGGATTTTCCATGCGTGTCCTTGCTTACGACCCCTATCTTACCGAGGCGCCGAAGGGTGTGGAGCTGGTTTCCGACCGCGACCGCATTTTCCGGGAATCTGATTTCATCACGCTTCATCCTGTTCTCAATCAAGAGACGCATCACAGCGTCGGGGAGCATGAGTTTCAGCTGATGAAACCGACGGCGTTCCTGATCAACTGCGGGCGCGGCCCTCTGATCGACGAGCCGGTTATGATCCAGGCTCTGCAGAGCGGGAAAATCGCCGGAGCGGGGCTGGATGTGACGGAAAAGGAACCGTGCGATCCGGAAAGCCCCCTGTTCCGGATGCCCAACGTGATCCTTACGCCCCATTTTGCCCCGACTACGCACGAAGCCGGTTCGCGCGTTTCCAAAATCGCGGCGGAAAATGTGATCAACTTCTTTGCCGGGAACGAGGTAGTCGGCAGAATCGTGTGATTGCTTTCATTCCGGAGAGATAAGACAAATTCTGCATCTTAATTCTTGAAATTGGATGAATCGAAAGGAAGGAGTTTTTACTATGAGATTTGCAACGATCAAAAAAGACGGAAGAGAAATTGCGGGAATCCTGACGAAGAAAGGCGTCTATCCGGTAGAAGCGCTGAACGCCGCGAAAGGCACGGCATGGAAAACCGAACTGTACGACCTGATTCTGGCGGAACAGATTCCCGGCCTTACCGCATGGTACAATGCCGGCGGCAAAGAAGAACTGGAGACCCTGCCCGGCCTGGTGCCCATGGAGCAGGTCGTTTACGGACCTTTGTACCGGAATCCGCAGCGGATCTTCGGCATCGGCCTGAATTATGTCGATCACGCGGGGGATCTGGGCGAGAGCGCCCCGGTCGGCTTCCCCGGCAGCTTCTATAAACCGGCATCCTCCATTGTGGGACCCAACGACAACGTCTGCATCCCGGCGCTCCCCGAGGCGCAGAAAACGACCGGAGAGGCCGAACTGGGCATCATCATGGGAAAAAAGTGCAAGTTCATTGAAGAGAAAGACTGGATGAATTACATCGTGGGCTACACGACCATCCTCGATATGACGGAAGAATCTATTCTCCGTCAAAATCCGCGGTTCCTTACGCTGGTAAAGGGGTTCGACACCTTCTTCAGCTTCGGCCCGCAGCTGGTGACCCCCGACGAGGTGGATGACGTGCTGCAGCTCGAGGTTCAGACCGTCCACAACAGTGAGGTCCACGCGAAGAACACGGTCAGCAATATGACCCACAAGCCGGCGCGTCTGGTCTCCCTGATTTCGCAGATGCAGGGCTGGCTCCCCGGAGACATCCTTTCGACCGGCACGCCGCGCGCCGTCCATATCGAGGACGGAGACACCGTCGAGTGCCGCATCTACGGCCCCGGCGGATTCTCCATGGAGCCCCTTGTGAATCCGGTGGTGGATTTGAAAAAGCATCCGAACCGTTGAAAGAAAACATAGAATTTTAATTCCAGATAGGAGGATCTGTTATGGAACTCGGTTTAAAAGGAAAAAGTGCGCTGGTTATGGCTTCCAGCAGCGGGCTGGGCAAAGCCATCGGCTGTGAGCTGGCGCGTGAAGGCGCCAAGGTCATGCTGTTCAGCCCTTTTGAGGATCAGCTGAAGGAGGCCCAGGCGGACATTGAGAAAGAGACGGGCAACCGCCCCGAATTTTTCGTGGGCAGCATCACGGAGCCCAACGATATCAAGTCTCTGGTGAAGAAAACGGCGGAAACCTGCGGCCCCATCTATGCTCTTGTCAACAACACGGGCGGCCCGAAGCCCGGAACGTTCGACGCTTTTTCAGACGAGGACTGGCAGGGAGCCTATGAGCTTTGCCTGCTGTCCTATATCCGCACGATCCGGGAGGCGCTGCCCTACATGCGGGAGAACGGAGGCGGCCGCATCGTCTGCTCCACCTCCTCGTCCGTAAAGGCCGTGCTTGACAATCTGATTCTTTCCAACACCTTCCGCATGGGCGTGATGGGGTTGGCGAAGACCCTCTCCCAGGAACTGGGGAAGGACAACATCCTGGTCAACGTGATCGGCCCGGGACGCATCGGAACCGCCCGCATCGATCAGCTGGATAAGATCCGCGCGGAAAAACAGGGAATCACCGTGGAACAGCTTCAGAAGCAGGCGTTCAAGAACATCCCACTGGGCCGCTACGGCAAGCCGGAAGAATATGGCCGGCTTGCGACTTTCCTGTGCAGCGCAGCCAACACCTTCATTACCGGCCAGACCATCCTTCTGGACGGCGGCATGGTGAAGGCATTCTGATCCTGAGGGTTTTCCATAACCTGATTACATCTATTCATTTGCTCCTACAATGGGAAACCGGCTGTCTCAGGAAAGAGACAGCCGGTTTCTATTTATTTAAAGCTTCTCCTGTTTTAAGATGCCGGGGGCGGCGAAGATTCCGGGCTGTGTTTGCCTTTCCCCGTAAGGAAGCAGGGAGCAGTCCCGTGCTGTCCATTTCTTATCCGTGAAGTTCGGTGGAATCGGGCGGAAAGGCCCTTTTCCATCGCTCAAGCTCAAGGCCGTGGATAGCGCGCCGGCTTCTATTGGCGCGAAAACAGCAGCCCATCTTCTCGGTAGGGCTGCCGTTATAATAGCGCAGAATAGATTTTCTGTGGTTTCGACTGGATCTTTTCGCTGAAAGCATGGGGGCACGCAAAGCCGATTGCATCTCATGCTGCCCGGATATGGAAAAAATCAAAACGGGACTTCTGAACGTCGGTCAGTCCTGATACAGCCAGAGCGCACCTTCCTCGGCTCCGCCCACGCCGCTGCGGTACTGCTTCAGGATTTTTTCCGCGGGGTGGTCGGCGGGCCGGTGGAAATGCTTCAGCCGTTCCCGGATGACCTCGTCGGGGACATCCATATTCAGCGTGCGGTTTTCCAGGTCTATCGTGATGATGTCCCCGTTCTCCACCGCGGCCAGGGGGCCGCCTTCCCAGGCCTCCGGGGAAATATGGCCGACACAGGGCCCGCGGGTCGCTCCCGAAAAGCGGCCGTCGGTGATCATGGCGACGGAGGTGTGAAGCCCCATCCCCACCAGCATGGCTGCCGGAAGGGAAAGCTCCCGCATTCCGGGGCCACCCTTGGGGCCTTCGTAGCGGATGACGAGAACGCTTCCGGGCTCGACCTTTCCGTGCTGAAGGTGATCGCGCACCTCCTCTTCCGAATCGAATACCACTGCCGGCCCGCTGTGATGATACATCACCGGCTCCACGCCGCTTTGTTTGACCACCGCCCCGTTGGGCGCGAGGTTGCCGTACAGCACAGCAAAGCATCCGTGGGGGAAAAAGGGATCATCCGGCGTATGTATGATCTCGTGATTGATCGGAAAATCGTACCGGTCAAGGTACTGCCCCAGAGTCCCGCCGGAAACCAGGGGCACGTCGGGATCGAGGTAGCCACGGATCATTTTGAGCGTCGCGCCCACTCCGCCGGCCAGATCCCAGTCGGTCAGATTATATTGGGACGACGGCTTGAACTTGGCGATCAAAGGGACATCCTTCTGGATGTCGTCAAAGCCCTTCAGATTCAGATCGTGTCCCAGGACCTTCGAGATGGCCATCACGTGCATCACGGCGTTCGTGGAGCCGCCGGTGGCGGAAATGTGGCGGATGCCGTTGCAGATGGCGGCGGGCGTCATGAATTCGCGGGCGGTGCGCCCTTCCCTTGTCAGCTCCACAATCCGCTCGCCGACCGACCTTGCCTGCTTTTCTTTCGCGGCGGAAGCGGAAAGCATGGTGGTGCTGCCGATCGGGGCCAGCCCGATCACCTCGCAGAAGACCCCCATGGTATTGGCGGTCCCGTACATGGAACAGGTTCCGCACGAGGCGCACATATTGCTTTTGTACCGTTCAAAGGTGGGCGGGTCGATCTTCCCCGAAATCACCCTGCCCATGGCCTCTTTCAAATCGCAGGTGACGTAGGTCACGGACTCATAGGGATCCTGATAAGGCAGCATCGCGCCGGCGGTGATAAAAATCGAGGGTTTGTCCAGCGCGGCGGCGGCCATGAGCATACCGGGCACGATTTTATCACAGGAGCACATGAAAACCAGCCCGTCGTAGCCCTGGGAATTGACCATCGCCTCAATAGAAGCGGCAATCAAATCGCGCTGCGGCAGAATATAGTGCATCCCATAGCCCTGAGCGTTGCTGTCGCAGGGGCTCGGGACCGTAAACTCCACCGGTGTTCCTCCTGCCGCCCACACCCCCGCTTTCACGCTTTCCGCCATCGTTTTAAACGGTTTATGGCCGGGATTCCCGTCGCTCCAGGAATTGACGATGCCGATGACCGGCTTCCCCAGATCCTTGTCCCGATAGCCGCAGGATTCCATGACACCCACATAATATGCTTCGGTAACCTCATCTTTTCTGTCTGATCTCATATTGTCGCTTTGACTCCTTTCTTTCCAGATGTAGAATGAATCTCTTTCCGGATGCTTTGGTACGTTTTGCATATATTCACTAAATTAAGTATAATTTATCTTAACTTTTATGTCAAGAAAGTAAATTTTTGAGGGCATGCAAGAAAAACATTGCATCAAAATAGAGAAGCCGGGCCTTGCCCGGGAAAAATAATAAAAAGGAGGAATGACCCGTGGATCAGCGGTTTCAGGCCTTTATTCGGGCTGCCGAGACATTGAACATGAGCAAGGCTGCCCAGCTGTTATTTGTATCGCACCAATGCGTCAGCGAACATATCAGGAGCCTGGAAAAAGAGTACGGGATAAAACTGTTCACGCGCAAACCGCGCCTGGAGCTCACGGCGGAAGGAGAAAAGCTGCTGGAAACCCTTTATGAGATCCGGATATTGGAAAACAATATTCAATCCTCTCTCAAAGGCTCGCATGAAAAAATCCTCGGCAAAGTGTCCCTGGGGCTGCCCATGTCCCGCTATACGGTTATGGCCTGCCCGATCGTCGCAGCGTTTCAGAAAGAGTTTCCAAATGTAAAACTGGAAATATTCAGCGATTTCAGCTCTTCCCTGCAACGGCGTCTGGAGCGCGGGGCCCTGGATATGGCGATTACCGTCCAGCAGGAAAAAAATCAGGCGCTGCAAACAGCGGCATTGATGGATGAAACATTTTTATGTCTGGTGCCGGATCGTCTGCTGCGGCAGTATTTTCCTCTTTCGTATCCGGAATGTATTTCCAGGTTCAAGTCCGGAATAGAGCTGGAGGATATCTCGCGGCTCCCATTGGTGCAGTGTCCCCCCGCCAGCCGCCTGAGATGCGCGATGGATCGCTACAGCGACCGATATGGGACCCCCTTTTCCACCGTGTTTGAATCGAACCGCATAGAAGCCTTCGATTCTCTCACAAGGCGGCTGCCGGCCGCCGGCCTGATCCCGCCTATGATGTATCCCCTCACGGAGCGGGAAAACCGCACGGCGGACCCTGACGACTATGTACACGTTTTCCCCGCGAATCTTGCCCCGCTCGATATTTCGCTGAATCTTTCGCTCGTATATCATAAGTCCGCCTTTTTACCGGACTATAAAAAGTATCTTTTTCAGGTCATCCGGGATCTCTTTGAGCAGTATCGGCAAATTGCGGATGCGTTTCTCCCGGTATCGAGCCGGGGCTGATCCAATCCGCCGGGATGAAGGAGGACCATATTACGTGCAGCGCTGCGTCTTGGGTGAAAGCCGAACAGGAAAAAACGGGCGCCGAAAAAAGAATACGGCGCCCGTTTTCAAGAAGGCCGGCGGCTTAAAGCTCGATCTCTCCGTTTCTTACTTTCAGACCTAATTCGGTAATCATATATTGATCTTCTCCGATTTCTCCGTCCCTGATTTTTGAGATCAAGTTTTTTGAAAGAAGCTCCTGAATCCCCTTTTCACTTGCTTCCTCAACAACGGGGTCCCTCTTGGATAAAAGAAAATTGTGCCCTGTCGCTTTTCCCACTTCAAATAAATTTAAAAGCCGCCCGGTTTCTCCGTTTTTCATATTATCACCTCAAATAAATTTATCATCCAGCATTATTTCCAGGCGGTTTTTTAATATTCAAACGACCACCGTTAACACAGGGGAAGCGGCCATGAAAAGCAAGGAGAGAAGACAAAAAAGGAATGCTCCGCACGAGTGCGGAGCATTCCTTTTTTTGTCCTTTGCCCAATTTAAATGCAGGCCGCGGTACCGCGGGCCTAGCCGCCTTTTTCGCTCACACCATTCTGATCAGTAAACCGACCATTCTTGTAAGAAACGCGCAGATCCAGGCAATGACACATTGCCCGATCACAATGTTGGTTGCCCATCTGCCGCCAAGCTCCCGCTTAATGGAAGCAATCGCCGCGATACAGGGCGTATAGAGCAGGCAAAATACAAGCAGCGCGGCGACCGAAAGCGGGGAAAGAGCTGCCAATACATGGTCTATGCTGCCAAAAAGCACGGAAAGAGTCGATACGACGCTCTCCTTTGCCATAAAGCCGGCAACCAGAGATGTCACGATGCGCCAATCGCCGAATCCAAGCGGACTGAAGATCGGCGCGATGTATCCGGCAATCATGGCAAGAATGCTGTCTTTTGAGTCTGTGACGATGTTCAGCCGGAAATCGAAGGTTTGCAGAAACCATACGATGATTGTCGCAATAAAAATAACGGTAAACGCCCTTTGCAGGAAATCCCTTGCAGATATGGAGTAGCTGCGCATTAGCAGCCTTACTACGCCGTAAATAAGCGCGAACACGATTTGCCCTACAAAAAAGTAATAGTTAGCCGTGCAGCAGAGAAAAACCGTAATGGCAAACACCCCGCGCCTGCGCTTGTACATATACTCGTCCAGCGCCCAAAGCATCAGCGGGAAAAATATTATCGCCTCATGGAAATGGTTAAAAAATATATTATACACCGAAAAGCCTGAAAAAGCATATAAAAGCCCGCCTATAAGCGCATAGTTAAGGTCGCGCACGTACCTTTTAAGGTATATGAACGCTGTAAGCGACGCGCAGCCGAACTTCAGTATGAGCAGAGGCCC
>ENA-UOOK01000976-UOOK01000976.1-fermentation-metagenome-genome-assembly--contig:-NODE-976-length-38520-cov-12.864084_pt1 | contig 38520 bp, 44 predicted proteins | sample MGYA00245777_ERZ724023 | MGnify/ENA primary metagenome ERZ724023 (study PRJEB28704, sample SAMN03018312) | fermentation metagenome | biome: anthropogenic terrestrial biome; feature: soil; material...
GTTATCCTACGGGACTGTGGATCCCGCGACTCGGGTTCGAATCTCGGCCCCGGCCCCATATTTATCTATTTTTTCTTATGAATTTTTTTTTCTTGCAATTTTGAGGTTTTTATGTATTACAATGCACTCAAAACCAAATATTCCAGACGAAAAACATGGTTTAATAGAAAAGTACTTATTTCTCCTTTAGCATAATAGAGTCTAATATAGAGGGGGAGGCCTATGATCAAGATAGAAAGAACTTGCAGTTCCTTGAAGTGTGACGTTGTACATAAAGGAGAGTTGATTGGAAAGATGGAAGGAGTTAGTGTAACCCAGTGGTTTATGAAAAACCATTATAATTACACCGGTGCATTTTCACGATTCGTTACTGATAACCCAGAATTAAGTCGTTCAGGTATAACAGTGGACATTGTTTTTAATGATCGTAAAATTGTTGCCAAAGAAGCGTGCATAGAGTGGATTAGAGGGCCAACTAAGAATGGAACATTCTCTGCCAAGAATATTGAGTACGCAGATAAACGATATACTCCTGAAAGCCCATAAATTGCGATAATCTGGGAGTTTATATTATAATGAGTAAAACAGGATCCCGTGAAGAACGAGAACTGGTAAAGATGCTCTGGGATGCTAACTGCGCAGCAATGCGCGCCCCAGCATCTGGAGGAGCAACCAAAAAACCGCTCCCGGATATAATTGCAGGTAATGGTAAAATATACCTTGCAATTGAAGTCAAATCCTCCTCAAAGGATCGTATTTATATTAATTCTGATGAAATTGATGCCCTACTTGAATTTGCTAATATTTTCGGAGCCCAAGCATATATTGGCGCTAAGTTCACCCGTAAAAAATGGCGTTTTTTAACACATGAGATTCTGCACCAAACACCGCAGAAAAACTATCGTGTGGATCTTGATCTAGCCTTCCAAAAAGGTCTGGAACTTGATGAGATTTTAGGGAAGGATAAACAGGTTAAGTTTTAATCAACATAAGTTAGTATAATTAATTTCTGGTTTTCATTTCATAAACTGTAGTCAATATATTTTTTTTCTCTAGGTCCCTGAAAAAATAGTGTATTTTTCGTTTTAAGGGTTGTACCCCCTTGTTATTAATTGAATATGTAAAAAGATGTGTTCATAGAATTTTTTTTTTGAAAATTTCTTTTGTTCCTTAATAAAATTGTTATTTGTCAACATCGTTTCCTTTTTCAATATCTTTAGACTCTTTATAAGCTAAAACAGCAGCATAAGCCACTCCTAAAACCAGTGGTCCGATAATAAATCCAACCAACCCCAACAGTAATGGTCCGCATATGAATCCCAAAAGAAATATCATAGGATGTATATCTGCATATTTACCTGAGATATGGGGCCTTAAGTACATGTCCAGCACGCTTAAGGCTATGCTTAAAATAACAACTATTGAGAGTCGCATGAAATTACCATTGATTATGTCATAAATGGCCACGACACTATAAGTAGGCCAATGACCTACAAATGGCATTACCTGACAGAATCCTGTTAGAATTCCCAGAAACAAGGAATAAGGATAACCCAACAAGTAGAAGCCAATACCTGAAATCAACCCCACAATAATTGCTGAGAGGAAATGACCAAAGAAAATGCTCTTCAAAACATTGTCAACTTCGCGGAAGAGATTATCAAAAAAACCCTTCTTATCCTGTGGTATGAAAAAATCAACATAAGTCCATAGTTTATCCCCATCTCTAGCCAAATAAAACGTTGCAACAAAGAAAACGAAAAGTTCCAAAGCCACATTAGGTAGTGACTGCAGTAAACCAACCAAGTAAGAAGTGATTCTACTAACAATATCTGAAAAAGCAGCTTCAAAAACACCGGATATTGATCCTAAGTAGGGATACACACCGGTTGGAATGTGCTGTTGAAATTGTTGGGAGTTTTGAATAGAAGTAGAGGTAATGTTACTAATGTTAATTGACTCTGCAGCCGCAACCAGTGAAGGGGCAGACTGTGCAATGGATTCAATAGAGTAAAAAAGTATGGCAATTAAAGGAAGTATAACCACCACCATGCCCACTGTTATGGCCAGTGAATGGAATTTTAGGTAAGGTTGCAGCCTCTTGGCAATGGGACACACTGCATAGGCAAAAACAGCAGCCAGTACAATCATACTCAGCATTGGGGTGATAACTAAAAAGGATAAAAACAGGAGCACTACAATTACAAACACAGCTGATGTCAAGGTTCCTTTCAGATTATCAATCATTTTAATCAGCCACACCCAATCAATATTATAAATAGTTAAATAAATGTTTTATTTGTGAAATAGAAATATTTAATATCTTAAAAATGTTTTTTAAGACCTGAAGAATTCCGACGATATTTACCAAACTCGGATATCATCATGAGCTGGTCTCCCCAGAATACAGGGCCTTCAACACATATCCTCCAACCCACATCATCCACACAGCATTGTCCGCAAATTCCAAGGGCACATTTCATATAACGCTCTATGGAAAACTGGGTTGGCAGTTGGTATTGATTGGAGATGTCCAAAAGTTTCTTCATCATAATTTCCGGACCACAAACAACCATCATATCATAATTTTCCTGTTTTATAAGTTTTTCCGCAAGTTCAGTGGCGAAACCACAGAACCCATGACTTCCATCATCAGTGGTCGGCATTACATTAATTCCTGTGATGTTGAGTCGTTTATCAAATAATATTTCCTCTTTAGTGGTGGCTGCCGTTATAAGATCCACTCCTACCCCCAGTTTAGATGCTTCATCAGCAAAAGCAGCTATTGGTGCCATTCCAATTCCACCTCCAACTGCCAGAACCTTGGAACCTGCAATCTGAAATCCCCTCCCATAAGGACCTCTTAATCCCAAAAGATCATTTTCATTGAGTTTGTGAAGTGACTGGGTGAATGATCCCACCATCTTCACCGAAACACCCACTTCATCATTTATCCGATCAATACTGGAGATAGACATGGGTTTTTCATCCTGAAAGTTCCATATCATTAAAAACTGACCAGGACTCTCATCTGTAAATTTCCATGGAAAATAAAAGGTTTTCACCGTAGGTGATTCCTCAACAATCCTCTTGATTTTGAATACTTGTGGAAAATGCGTAATATCAGTTTTTAACATGATATATCCTTCCTTTTCATTTCATGGAATTTTTTTCCCCATGATTTAATAGTACTAGGTGTGTTTATTATTGATGTGCCAGCCCCACCATCTCTCCTACTTGATGGAAACCTTTACGAATCATAAATTTCTCTAATCCACTTGTTATTTCCCTGAAAACATCCATACCATGGTACATTACTGCAGTACCCACTTGTACGCAGTTAGCTCCAGCATATAAGAATTCCACTACATCCCGGTAATTCATTATACCCCCAACACCCATTATCGGTAGTTTAACTGCCTGAGATACTTGATAAACACAGCGTAATGCCACTGGCTTTATTGCTGGCCCTGACATTCCACCAAAACGGTTGGAAAGTATAGGGTTGGCTGTTTCCAAGTCAATCCTCATGCCGGGCCCCAACGAGTTGATGAGAGTTATGGCATCAGCACCACCACTTTCTGCTGCAATGGCTATTTCTACAATGTCCGTAACATTAGGAGTTAATTTGACTATAACTGGAGATTTGACTATTTTTTTGACTGATTTTACAATTTGAGTAGTTAAATTAGGGTCCTGGCCAATTGATGCTCCACAACCTTCCATGGCATGAGGACAGGATACATTGAGTTCAAGGGCATCTACCATGTGATCGACTTTGCTGGCGATCTGGGAGAACTCTTCCGGGCTGGAACCATAGATTGATGCTATTTGTGGAACATTTCCCTCCAGTTTCTTAAGTTCTTCCTTAAAAACATCCACTCCCGGGTTGGATAGGCCAATAGCATTTATTATGCCACCTTCCACTTCAACAGTGGTAGGGTTAGGGTAGCCTTTGTTGGGTTCCAGTCCAAAGGATTTAGTTACCACCGCACCTGCTCCACTCCTTGAAACTAAATTGAGGGATGCAGAAGTGCTTCCCAGTACCCCTGCAGCTAATACAGTAGGATTTTTCATTTTAATCTGGCATATTTCTACTTCCAGCATGATTACACCGGTTTATGGAAGGTTAAATCTTCAACATTGTTCATTATAGAATATTTTTATCTGGATAATGATATATTTTTGGAAGGTTTAAATCATCCTAAGTACACATTAAATTCTATGAAGTGTTATGTGGTTAGTTGTTTTGCAGGCTTCGTAGCCTTAGATGAAGATTTTAACCTCCTGGATTATGAACTTTTCCCAAATTCAGAACTCTTGGAAAAATGGGCTGAACTGCAAGAAAAATGTGAAAATCCTGAAGAAAATCTTTTACTAAGTAAAATAGGGAAAAAATGTGATGAAATCATCATAGAAACTGATAAAAGCAGCTATCACTACCGTGACCTTAAATATCATTCTAAATTCACTTTAAAAATCCCAAGTAAAGGTGGGAACTATTTAAGATCCAATTTGTATGAGGTTCTCCTTGAAACTGGTTTTGTTAATTCAAAAAATGAATTAAAAGATATTATCCACAAATTATCAATACAAAATGCTGAAATGAAGCTTAAAGAGTCTTCTGAGTCTGATGATCTTCTGCTTATTCAGGCTATTCATTCCATTGAGGAGTTGGAAGAGTCGGAAGTTAAATTGGTGGAGCGGATTAGGGAATGGTACCCAGTTCACTTTCCTGAACTGGATGAAGTGAGGGATCATTCAAAGTACGTGGAGTTAATTTCGAACTATAAAAACCGTGACTCGATAATAAATTCTGGATTGATTGATTTTGATTCAAGGATTAGTATGGGTGCGGAGTTATCAGATGCTGATCTAGAAGTGATCCAGGGATTTGCCCAGACCATTAAATCAATTCAGGAATCTAAAAAATCCATTTCTATCTATGTTGACCAAAAAATGGAGGAAATTTCGCCTAATCTGCGGAGTTTGGTAGGATCATCACTGGGTGCGAAGATCATTGCTCATACCGGAGGTATTCGGAGATTAGCACTCTTACCTTCCAGCACCGTCCAGATTTTAGGTGCTGAAAAGGCCCTTTTCCGTCATTTAAAGACTGGTGAGAGACCGCCCAAACATGGCTTGATATATCAGCACCCTGATGTTCGTGGCTCTAGATGGTGGATTCGGGGGAAAGTTGCCCGAGCACTGGCTGGAAAGATGAGTTTAGCCGTGCGGAAGGATTTTTTCTCGGGAAAATACGATCCTTCAATAAAAGAAGGATTCCAAAATAAGTTAGAAGAAATCAGGAAAATGCATCCATTTCCTAAAAGGACCGAGAAGTCTAAAAAGAAGAAGAAAGAAGGCAAAAAGAGAAAACGGAAAAAAAATAAGTTTCGTTATAAGAAGGGAGATTACTCCTATTGAAATAGAAAAATTTCCAAGTGATGTGTGGATGCTCCCAATCCATGACCACACCTCCTAAATAGTTTAAGTAATCTTTGGATCACCCACAATAAAAGATGTGGATAAACTTTGAGGAATAATAAAATGGAATATAGGCCAAAATTAACAAATTTTACAGGAATATATGAACTGGATGGTAAATTAGCCACTTGCAACCTCAATCCAGGAGTAAGAGTTTACAAGGAAAAATTAATTGAATATGAGGATACGGAATACCGTTTATGGGATCATCGCCGTTCAAAACTGGCTGCAGCCATACTTAAGGGTTTGGAAAAGTTTCCAGTCGAAGTTAATTCCAAAATTCTCTATTTAGGGGCTTCTGCAGGCACCACTCCCTCCCATATCTCAGATATAGTCCGGGATGGTCTGATTTATTGTGTTGAGTTCTCACCACGCATGATGCGAGAACTTTTAACTGTTTGCCAGGAACGGGAAAACATGATCCCCCTCCTAGATGATGCCAGCAAACCATATAACTACCGTGGATTGATGGAAAAGGTGGATTTGGTCTATTCTGATGTGGCCCAACCCAACCAAACTGAAATATTCATGGACAACATGCGAATGTATCTAAAAGATGATTGTCAAGGTATTTTAATGATAAAAGCAAGGAGTGTTGACGTTACACGGAAACCCAGACAAATATTCCGTGAAGAAGCTTCTAAGTTGAAAAAACACGGTTTTCGAGTTGTGGATAAGGTTGATTTGGATCCATACGAAAAGGATCACCGGTGCTTGGTTTGTGAGTTTGCATTTTAGTTTTATAAATATAACATTGTCACTTAATAAAGAGATAAAAAAAATGTGTTCAAATGACTTTTTAAACATTATTCAAAGGATTTTTCAACAATTCTATCCATTATCACTGCAGATATCTCTTCTTTAGTGCTTAAAGGTACTTCTAACACTTGATCATCAACCAAAACTACTTGGTTCTGATCTGAACCAAAACTTGCTCCCTCTGTGGCCACATCATTGGCCACCATCAGATCTGCACCAGATTCATGCATTCTTTTTCTGGTAGAATCCAATAATTGATCATTGGAAACACTGTATTCTGCCTTAAACCCCACCAAGAATAGGTTTGGGTTGTGCTTCTTGACCTGGTTGATTATCTTAGGGGTAGGTTTGAGTTTGAGAATCAGTTCATTTTTAGATGAGATCTTTGATTCCTTCTTTTCTACGGCAAAATCAGAAACTGCAGCTGCTGCTATGAAAATATCTTGTTCTTCGAGAATTTTCTCAATTTCACTCTGCATCTGATGGGTAGATTCCACCTTTATTTGGTTGATAACTGGGGGAACATCCACATCCATCCTTGCAGTGACCATGGTAACATCAGCACCCCTACGAAAGGCTTCTTTAGCTAGTTCCAATCCCATCTTACCTGAACTGCGATTAGTAATGCCCCTGATGGGATCAATATCTTCATAAGTTCCACCAGCACTAACTAAAACATTTTTGTCAGTTAATTCACCATTTGAAGTAGCCTTCTGGACTTGGAGGATGATATTTTCAATGGAAGGGAATTTAGCCTTATTCTCCTCATCATGGGGGTCTATAAAAATTACTCCCTCGTTTTTGAGTTTTTGAATATTCTCATCCACTGCTTGGTACATGGACTGGTGCATGGATGGTGCAAAAATAATGGGTGTTCCGTATCCACTGGCCGTGACTAAAAGAGTGTTAATGGGGTTATCTGCAATTTTGTAGGCAAATTTACTTATGACGTTGGCTGTTGCAGGGGCTACCAGAATCAGATCCTCATGAGCAAATTTAACATGTTCTATTTTACCAGTTAGTTTGGTGACCACGTCTTCCCCTGTGGCAAATTCCAAGGCATAAGGGCTGATAATATCACAAGCACCGTCACTCATGAAACACTTAACCCTGAATCCTTTTCTTTTAAGTTCCCTGGCTAGTTTAACCGTTTCAACAGCAGCCACACTGCCCGTGACACAGAGAACTATTTTCATCAGATTTAAACCCCCATATTTTTGTAAAGTCTATTTAAATCCTCTAATTAGTCATTACGGTCAATGACCACCAGTGTTTTCTCACCAGTTAACTCTTGAATTATGCTATTTAAAAGATCCATTTTAGCAGGTAATCGCCGGGAATCCTCCCTTCTAACCCTAATCTTGTATTTTTCTTCCCCATCTTTCTCATAAACGATGTTAATTCCAGAAATACGTGCAGGAGCTAATATGTCAGTGGCAACTGCTTTCAGATCAGAGTTTTCTCCAACTACTCTAACTTTTTTATCCACGGTTTTGGATATTTCCCTGACAATTTTACCACCCTTGCCTATAAGTTTACCCACCTGGCCTTTTTCAGTGATGATAATGAGCACATCTCCTATCTCTACAGTTCTCTTAAAACCGATTTTACCATCACCCACACGGTAGAGGATTTTTGAAATGTCCAAGTCAAGCTGACTTATTTCTCCGCTTTTTATTTTATTTTCACAACCTTGACATAACATCTCACTCTTTAAACAGACATCGCATATTGGCAACACCATTCTCAATTCCTCCTTATTATATATTATGTGGATAATCTTAAAGGTCACTTAGGACACAATGAAGTATTATAAACCTTCACACAACTTGTTTCATTATATTTCTACCAATCCAGTTGAAATTTATAGGTATTCAAATTGTCCGTATCATTTGATGATAATAATTAAGCTTTAAACTAATTTAAATGGTATACAACCTAAAATTTCGGATTTCACATGAAGGCGAATTGAATTATCCCCCAGGATTCAATAAAATAAAAGCAGATTTATTGACTTTCCGTCCACTATTCTGCCCTGTGAAGATAATATCAGTTATAGTGTCTCAAGTTTAACATATAAAATTTTTGCATAAATACATTACTTCTAGTTAAATAGAATACTTCTCTTTATAATAAAAAATAAGACGATTAAATGATTAAAACAAAAAAATGAAGGATTATAGAAGATATATCCTGTTTCACTAGGATAATCGGAAAGTGTTTATTACTAAGTCAAAATTTGCATTTTGACCATCATAATCTTCTACTTTAGCACTGCCAAGTATTACGTAGATGTTTCCACCTTCTTGCAACCATACTGCCCGATATTTCTTCTTCAAACCTGATTCTGAAGATGTGTAAACAGTTTCATATGCTTGGGCATTGTTTAGAGTGAAATTTCCCACTGAAACCTTGGTTTTACCTGTGTTGTTGAAGAATTTTAAATAGTTCTGTTCATAAGCTGTTTGAAGGTTGTAATGATTAGTGTTATTGTACTTCTGGATGATCACTGAAGTGGTGGGTTTTTCATTGACTATAGTCGTGGGATCTCCCACAGCAGCGATCCCTCCAGTTGAATTGACCTTTGCCATTCCCCAAGAACTGGGGTACTGGAAGAATATGCCTGATTTGGTGAAATTGTTGGTCTGGTTTGTTTTTCCATCATTGACGCATCCTGAAACCAGGACCACCATGAAGATGGCAAATAAGATAAATGGGAGAATTTTATTCATATAAACACCTTATTACTCTATTGATAAAAACTAATTATTATACTAATCTTCAAATCGTTTGATTACATTGCTTTTTAAACACTCATTGTTGTTAATTTTATATTAATCTATTTTTAATTTCATTTTTAAAAAAAAATCGAGGACTAACTCCCTAGTATGAACTATGATTATGCCAGTCCATGATTTGATTCAAGTGCTTGTCCCGTTAGGGTCAGGTTTAGGGTCAGGTTTGGGTTTAGGTTTAGGGTCAGGTTTAGGGTCAGGTGTTTGGGGATTTGTTGGGGTAGTTGGAGTATGATTAATGGTAGAAGTGTAATTAATTGTAAGAGTAGTGGTGTTATTGGCTACAGGGGGGAATGCACTGTCATTAACCAGCATAAAAGCTGAAGACACTTCAGATGGTTCGTTGATGAACAGGGATCCCATAGATGTTCCCACAATAAATGCCAGGGCAATAAAGGCAATTAAACTAATCTTGGCCCTCTTACCCAACCATCCTTTGGTGTGTATTTGTTTACCTTTAATGGAATTAGGATTGGTAATATATTTTTTAAGCATTTCCTCTTTTTCTGCTTCTTCAGCCAATTTTTTTCTTTCATTTTCTTGGTCTGACCAGTGATCCAGAGTTTTTTCAGATCCCATTCTTCCCTGCATCCTGCGCACTCTTTCTGCTACTTGCAGGGTTTCCAATTCATGACCTAAGTCTCTTTTTCGGGAGAAATATTCCTTTTTGGAAATATTACCAAGGTTATAATCATTTTCAAGCTCTTGTAACTCTTTATTGAGCTTTTTTCTATCTGAAGTTATTTTAATCATCTCCTTCTTGAGGATATGATCCCAAAATCTTTATGTATCCTACCTTTGATCTTATCCTATTTATAACATTCATAACTTTTAAATCCTTATGATGGCCCTCTAAATCCACAAAAAAGATGTAACTTCCCAGTTTTTCCTTTGATGGTCTGGATTCTATCTTGGTTAAATTAATTTTCTCCCTGGCAAATTCACCCAATATATCGTAAAGACCACCGGGACGGTCGTTAGATAAACATAAAACCAAAGATGTTTTGTCCCTGCCAGTGGGGACATGGTCCTCATGATCAATCACCACAAATCGAGTCATGTTACTTTCATGGTCCTGGATATCTTCAGCAGCAATTTTAAGCCCATACAAAGTTGCTGCTCTACGAGTTCCAATGGCAGCCACATTTTTTTTGTCTTTTATTATCTCTGATGCTTCAGCAGTGCTTCTTGTAGCTTGTGTTCTAACTCCCATTTTCTCTAAAAACATCCTACACTGAGATAATGGCTGGTAATGAGAATAAACTAATTTCACATCATTTAAATCTGTTTTCAAGTTAATTAATAGGTTAAGACTAATGGGGATTATTATTTCACCTTTTATTTTCAGGAGATATTGATGGGCTAGAAGGTCTAAGGTAACACCAACTGAACCTTCAATGGAATTTTCAATAGGAACAACACCAATATCAACTTCCCCTATGTGAACTGCGTGGAATACTTCAGGTATAGTGCCATATGGTACCAGTTCTCCCCTTATAGTGGATGCTGCTTCTTCAGTGAAAGTCCCTGCAGGGCCAAAAAAACCGATTTTCATAGTATAATTCCCATATAATTGTTTTGATTGACCAACTTGAAAATTCCCATACATTGTTTTAATTGATCAACTTGAAAATTCCCATTATATTGTTCTGGATGATCAGCTTGAAAGATATGAGAGTAATATTAAATTAGTGGTTAATATAATCCACCGTGGAGATAATTTTTTACCCGATCATTGGTGGACTGGTGTATTCTCCTTATAACTGCTTTACCATCTTTGATCTCCACTAATTTAGCCATCACCTTCAAATCCCGGAGATGGCGGATAAATTCCTCAGCTTCATTCTCATTTCCCACTTCAATTACCAGATCTTCGGCTGCTACTTCTCCTTTTTCAACTCTTTTAATTGTTTCCAGCATGGGATAAAGTATTGATTCACCCATCCTGAACGCCCTTTCTGAGAGTTCATCTGTAGATTCAGCCATTTCATAGGCTTGGAATCCTTCCCGAATGATCCTGCTGAAAAGAAAAGCTTGGGCCAAATCAAAGGGATAACTCAAAGCATATTCCAGTTCTAATGCTTGTGCCTGAGATGAAGTGTATTTTAAAGGTTCCAACTGCATCATTGGATCTTTCATGACCACTCCCTCCCTATTATTAACACCTAAATCTCTGACAATCCCCATGATCTTTTCAGGGGCTTCATCAACTGGAAATATCCCCATAAGATGCACTGGTTCCAGTCCATATTCTTTAAGTAATTTTCTTTTATCCATCACAGTAAGTGGAGTGTTGCTTTGTTTTTCCCTTAAATCGAAGATTCTGAAACCCAGTTTTCCCACCTCAGGATAATAATGAGATACGTATGGATTTAACGTGCCCACCATTTCTCCACATATCACCATTTCCGGATTATTTTGGAAAAAATCATCTAAATCTAGTATTTCTGTTGCTTTACGGGTGGTGTAAGGACAAATATAGCCTCCCCTGGTTAAGGCAATTATTTGTTGATCTATCTGGGCTATGCGGACGTTGTAGCCATTCATCTTCTCTTCAACAGCTACTTCTTTAGAAAAATGTTTATTCAATGCTGGTTGTAGCAGGAGTGCTCTTCTAATCTTTGGGAAACCTCTGATAATATGAATAGTCTCCCCGCCAATTACCATTGTCCCGGATTCCACTGGCCCTAAATCTTTTTTGAATTGGATTGCTTCCAGATCATGTTTCTGGTAATTTTTTATAATTCCCTTCCAGTATGATTCTTCTAATTTCTGAGAAGATATGTTCAGGAGTTTTGGAAGCTTTTCATGAGTTAGTAGAGGAGGGATGTTTTCTTTTCGCATAATATTGTCTTAAATTTTCATATCTATTTTAAAAAAAGTAAAAGGGGTGGGATAAGCCCCTATATCTCTATTGGAATTATTTTTTTTTTAGACTTTTTCCAGTTCCACTATCAACTTCAAAAAGTCGGTTTTGGTGATTATCCCGGTCATGCCTTGATCATTGGCCACTGGAAGTCCACTGAAATTATTATCTAACATGATCATTGCTGCTTCGGATACTGGAGTTTCTTCAGATATGGTTTTAACGTTTTGAACCATGACATCCTCCACCAGCAAGTTACGTATCCTGGCAGGTTTGTACTTGTCTGGAACTACTTTACGGAATGACATCATTGCCAGGGCTATGTCCTTGGCTGTAATCATTCCCTGGAGTTGGCCGTTTTCAGTTACCGGGATTCTGCCAATTTTTTTATCAATTATGATCCTTCTAGCATGCACCAGCCTGTCCTGTGGTTCGATGGTTGTTAAATCTTTGTTCATCCTTTCGTTCACTGGGATTTCGTTGAAAGGCTTTCCTTGGCATGTTTCTAGGAAGTCACTTTTGGTGACCATTCCCACTATGTCTCCAGATTCAACTACAATTAATCCACCAATACCATTTTCCAACATAGTTTCAGCGGTTGTTGACAGGGTTTGGTTGGGTTCGGCAATTAAGGGTTGAGGAGTCATCACAGTGGACACATAGAAGTGTGAAGGTGCCAAATTACCATATTTTGATGATCCTAGCCTTAGTGCAATATCTTTTTCGGTTATTATACCCACAATTTCTTTTTGATGATTTTGGTTGGTGTTTATAACTGGTAGTCGGGATATTTTGTGTTTTTTCATTAATTTAAATGCGTCATGAATGTTCTGGTCTTTATCAACCACTACAACATCTTTCGCCATTATATTTTTGACATGCATTTTTATTATCCCCTTTATTTATTGTATTCCTTTGATAATGTCAGTTTTTGTGATAATTCCTACTAATTCATCTTCATTCAAAACTGGAATACCACTGAGATCATTATTTATCATAACATTTGCTGCGTTAGATGCGTCTTCATCGGGACTTATTGTAATAAGGTCAGTCGTCATGATGTCCCCTGCCGTAACCATTGACACTTCCCTAACATTTTTTTTCTCCTGACCCTCGACATTGTGCAGGAATGCTATTTTTTCTAGGCTAACACCAGTTTCAGGATCTTCTACATTGGCAAATGAAATGTTTCCAGATGTTATTATTCCAACAGGCCCGTTATCCCTCATTACTATAACTTTACCAATTTTATGATCTTCCATTATGCTAATAACATGACCTATACTGTGGTTCTCATTTACAGTCACTACTTCACTGGTCATGAGTTGGGATACTTTCCATTTTTTGGTGAATTTTTGGCTGTAAAAGTCCATTAGGTCACTTTTGGTTATTATTCCTACTAATTCCCCATTGTCTACAACTGGAAGGGAGCTTATTTTGTTTTTGATCATTTGCTCAACTGCTTCCCTTAATTCTCGGAAAGGAGTTATGGTTATTGGGTGGGGTGTCATTACTCTGCGGATTGATATCTTATCTATAGGTCTCCTTTTCCATTGTGGTCCATTGGCCCTCATTTTTCTTATTAAATCTTTTTCAGTTAGGATGCCCACTGGTTTACCTTCTTGGTCAACCACTAAAATACGGCTGTAACCGTGTTTGAGCATGAGGTTTCGGGCGTGACTTACTTGTTCATTTTCTTTGACTAATATTACATCCTCGTTCATTACATCCTCGATCTTCATCATGCTACTCGCCCCTGAAAATTTTTTATTAACCATAACTATGAAATTATGGCTTTTAATATATCACTTTCGGTAATAATTCCTTTTAAATTACTATTTTGTACAACTGGGAGTCCTCCAATTCCTTTATCTTCCATTAAATCACATACATCTCCCAGGTGACTCATGACATTGGCGGTGATCACTTCTGATTCCATTATTTCGGTTATGGTTGTGTTGAGAATTTCTTCAGCACTGTTGGTTATCATGTGCTCGAAGGCGCTGTTTTTACCCAGGAATTCCAGTATATCAGTTGCTGTGACAATGCCCACAATTTTTTCTTTCTCGGGGTGGGGTGTTTTACGCTCTTCACCCACAACCGGGATTCTGCGAAGTTTGTTCCTAACCATGATCTTGGATGCTCCTTCGATACGTGTTCCCGGGGTGGTTGTAATTACATTTTTTTGCATGTGGTCACTAACCAGCTCATCATTAAGTACTCCTGCCATCAGAAGTACAAAATCTCTTTCAGAAACTATTCCTGCAATTTTATGTTCAGAGTCTACTATTGGAAGGGCTCCAATTCCTTTAGTTGTCATTTTAGCCACTGCAGTGTTTATGGAGTCTTTGGTGTTGATGGTTTCAACGTCACGAGTCATTATCATCTTAACAGGTTCATTTACGGCTGCGGGGAAGTTATCATGGTGTTTTTTCTCGAGAATCTTATATTTATCCCCACCTCCTAAAAAGTCCAGAATGTCCATGGAGGTAACTATTCCCAGAAGCTTTTCACTGCCAGGATCAGTTATTGGAAGTCTTCTGAACTTATTTTTCACCATTCTTTCAGCTGCTTCCTTAATTGTGGCTGTTTGAGGTGCGGTTACCACCTTTTTAGTTGCTATGCTCATCACGTCTCCCTCATGTTGGGATGCGTGGGTCTCAAATTCTAATGAACCACGGTCCATTGATTTCGCCAAGTTTATGGTTTCTTTTTTTCTCATCTATACACCTCTATTTAAGAAATAACTTTGAACTGATTTTTTTATAACAATATGATCCATAGTAATAGCTTTTTAAATACTCTAAAAACAGTTTAACGCCCACTTTGGATTTAAATGATGTAGGGCACATCAGTTGAGATACGACCATAAAATATCTTCCCTTGAAACTATACCAATTAGATCGGCTTGTTTAGCTCTTCGGGGTTCTTTTTTAACATATATTGGATTTTTCACGATAGGCAGACGTCCAATATCATATTCCAATAATATTTCAGCGGCTTCACGGATGGATGTGCTGGTTATGGCCACAACTGGAGGGGTTTTCATGATTTTCTCCACCAGAACTGATCCTTTGGTCTCATGAGATTTGGATTCACGACCAATTCGAACGTTACCAGATTTGATAATGTCCATTCTGGTGATAATACCTATAATTTTATTGTTTTTAATCACCGGAAGACCAGATACACCTGAATCACCCATTCGCTTCCAAACATGAGAAATTAGATCATCATGATTGCAAGTGATAACCGAAGAATTCATAATACCTTCAAGGGCTTCATTATCAGGTAATGATCCATTGTAAAGTAATTTAGTAATGATATCAGCTACTGTTACTATTCCCACCAGATGCATGTCATTCTGGGACTCCACTACCGGGGCGTATAACGTGCCCGAATTCATGACCTCCTTAATCAGGGAGGTTATATCCATTTCCGGAGTGGCTATCACTAAGGGATGTTCCATGATACCCCTGGCATCTATGTTGGATTTGGTTGAAGAAATATTTAACATATCTCCACGAGTAATAATGCCTTCCAAACGGTCTCCAGATACAACAGGGATTGTTCGGAATCCATACTCCCGGAAAACAGACCTTACTTTAGTGACATGGGTGTCCACAGATACGGTGACAGGATCCGGGGTCATTATTTGTCCCACCGGGTTCAAGATTATTCACCTTCTAATTCGTCCTTACACTCCTCACACACGTACTTGCCATCCACTTCATCGAGATATTCAACATAATTTCCACAAACTTCACAAGTTCCAGGTACGGATTTTTCATTAGAAGAATAATCAATCTGATTTTCCATCCTGGCGTTTTCCACCAGTATCTCAGTCAATTCTGGTGAAACTGTCATCACATCAGTGGAGGTTAAGACACCGACAAGAACTCCATTATTCACCACTGGCAGCCTTCGAATATTGTTTTTTGCCATGATTCTAGCAGCCTCGTTGAGGTCGCTTCCAGGGTCTATTTTAATGAGGTTTTTTGTCATGACATCCGAAACTGTCATTTTGCTGGCCTGAATATCCTTAGATACAACTTTGCTTATAATATCGCTTTCAGTGACCAGTCCTTCTGGTTCAGAGTTGCTCTTAATAATGAGACTTCCAATACTTTTTTGACTCATTATAGCCGCGGCTTGGGCTATACTTGTATCCGGATCTACAGTTATTACACTTGAAGTCATTGCATCGTGTACAGTCATTTGTGTGTCCATTTCCATCTATATGCCTCCTATTTCAGTTTGAGAAGCTTATGAACTTGAGGTATAGTTAAAACGTTTAAATGTTCTCCTGCCTTCTCGGAAATTTCCAGTAACCTCTGATTTTTTTCAGCCCAATATTCCAGAGGACTCGAGGGTTGAATTATCAGGGGCAATTTGGATGTATCAGGGATTTCTTCCTTTATTCTAGCTGATATAAAGCCCACAGTGTCTGTCTGTGTTGAGGGTTGTACTACCAACTTACAGTAAGTATTTATCCCCTCTTCTATTAATATCTTTATGGATTCAATCTCCCTATTCATGAGATCATCCCAGTTAGAAACTGCCTCATGTTCAGGTAATTTGATATCTAATGAAACATAGTCTATGACTTCTGTTAATTTAGTGATTTCATCAGGTAAAGAACCATTCGTCTCTAAAAGAGTAGGTAAATTATATTTTTCTAATAAATCCTTAATAAAATCCGCATGTAATAATGGTTCTCCCCCGGTTAATGAAATAGAATGAAAATCAGGAGTTATAAGTTCATCTATTTTTTTGTATAAGGTTTCAACACTAAATTCATTTCCATAATTCGAATCACGGCTTGAAGGCGTGTCACAATAGTTGCAGTTAAGGTTACATCCAGAAAACCTTACGAAGACCTGTCTCCTGCCTAAAAGCATTCCTTCACCCTGAATACTGGAAAATATTTCCAAAATGCGAGCTTTTATATTGAATCCCCCATTATTCAGCAGTTTTCGTGAAACAAGCCCCTTGACCTATGCCTTCATTCACACAGATCTCCATGGTTTTGATATCCACCCCTTCCCCTGCCAGGCCTTGGAAAAGCTTTTCTACAAAGTACTGTGACAATGCTTCAGCAGAAGTAGAGGGTAGTGGAAGGAGACAACAGTCTTCTCTTGGGATTTTGTATTCTTTATCCTTAATAGAAAACTCTACGTACCCATCAATATTTTTAAATTCTATTTCTTTGCTTTTTTCTGGTATGAGAAGTTTATGATCAAGTTTTTTGCATATTTCCCTTACCAGTCCTTTAACTGTTTTAAAATCCACCACGAATCCAAATTCTCCACCACGTTCCCCCTCTACAGTTACATCCACATGGTAGGAATGTCCATGGATTCCCCCGCAGAACTGGTGACAGGGGATCATATGGGCAGATGCAAAGCGTAAATTAGCATGTATTCCATTAATCACTATTTTCATTTATTAACCTTCTTTTTAAATTATGAAATTTAACTTCTATTTGAATAATTAAAATACCTTGGTTTTGGCAATATCTTCTTCTATGTCCTTAATCTCATCAATATATGTTTCTGAAATTTTATCAGGGAGTTTAGAAATCATATTCATGTCAAGGTCTCTTGAAGATTCCAGCAATCCTGCTGTTTTAACATCATTCGGTGTTCCCGTGGTAGTGAGATTCACGGCAAAATGGATCTTCATGCTACTGACTGAACATGATGCTATAGAAACACTGAGTTTTCCATCATCAAAGTACAGATCATCCCCTTTTCTATGGGTTTTAATACCTATTTCACCGAACAAATCCTGCACAATCATAACTAAAATTCTTTGCCTATGATAACACAGCCTCATATCAGCCGGTTGGACATCAAAATGTTCTACTACAAAATGGATCATTTCATCTGATTTAATCTCCAAACCCACATCTTCATAATCAACCAACTCGTCTGACTTTATATCCATTGGCCCTATCCAACTCACAATACTGGAACCCTTCACCCCCAACTTCTGGAAGGCCCACATCGGTTTAATCTGGCTACCATCATACTTAAGGCCGGGTTCAAGCTTTATCATTTTCACAAAGAATCACCTACAAAAATATTACTCATCCAGAATCATAAGCTCATTATAACCAGTATCAGGGTCAAATTCTCGTTTAAAAATCTTATCTGGATCTAAAATACATAATTCAACTGTAGTATTCACCAGACTACCTTCCATGAGATGTCCTCCAGTGACATGCCCACTATCATCAGCAACCGCCAGGTGAATGTGAACCCCATTAACAGCCAGGGTTCCAGTGGCAGAAACAATTTCCAATGGCCCAACTAGGACATTTTTATTCCCATCAGCCATTCTAAGAACTGCTTTATCAAGACTGCCCACCATACAGATAATTATCCCTGATTTTAAATTATTCCTGTCTTGAATATCTTCCAAGGACCCCTTGAGGTCTTGGCCAGGTATTAATCTTTTAACTATCATATTTAATAATGTTGCCTTTCATTAAATTAATGCATGCAAGCCAGAGTTCGAGATTTTATCTACACCAAAGACGATCTTTTCTTTGCTACCACCACCTATCTCCATCCCAATGACCGGATACTTTCATTTTTACGTTACATTCCAGATCTTAATGGCGACAGATCTCTTAATGGTTCTAAATATAGTAAATTGGACTCAAAACAAGCATACAATTTTTTAAATGATGGTTTTACAGAATATCTTTTTGATTGTAAGGTTACTGGCGTTGAAATGATGGGCGTCCCAACAAAAAAAGTGAAAAAGATATTAAATCCTTCAAAACGTCTGAAAGAGATAATAAACCAACCCTCACCTGACGAACTTCTATCAAAGGTGATTAAAGTCTCTGATATATTTAGAGAAGAGACCGGGATTGGACAAAAATATTTAGGCATCTCTGGATCAGTACTGCCCGGATTGTACAATCAACAAATATCTGACATCGATTTTGTAATTTACGGCCTTAAAAATCATCAAAAAGCAATGAAAACCTTTGAATCACTTAAAAATGACAGTGAAAGTCTTTTAAAACCAATAACAAATGATTATTGGGCTCGGCTTTATGATAAACGTATTAAAGATTCCACTTTATCTTACGGCGAATTCAAATGGTATGAACAACGTAAAAATAACAGGGGAGTTATTGATGGGACTTTATTTGACATTTTAGCCACTAGAAAATGGGATGAGATCCAGGGAACATATGGTGAGGAAACTTTCGAACCATGCGGTACAGTCCAACTTGAAGCCACAGTTAGTGATGCATTGGCTGCCTTTGACAATCCAGCTGTCTACCAGGTGGAAGATGTGAATATAATAGAAGGTCCCAATGTGCCCATTAAAGAAGTAGCTTCTTACACACACACTTATTCTGGTCAAGCCAGAGACGGAGAGATCATAACTGCCCGAGGAAAGCTGGAAAAAGTTACAGGCAGAACAACATATTACCGTCTAATCGTAGGAACTACCAGAGAATCTCTGGGCGAATACATTAAATTGAAAAATTTAAAAAAAAGTGATTGGGAAGGAAAATTATGAATGAAACTATCCATATAGGACTTATAGGTTTCGGAACTATTGGAAGTGGTTTTGTAGCTACTTTAAACCAGAATACTAATCTTATTGAAGAAAAAGTGCATAAAAAGGTTAAACTAAAACGAATTGTTGATCTGGACATAACTGCTGACCGTGGCGTGGAAGTAGATCCCGAGATTTTATCAACCAATGTAGATGATATCTTGGAAGATGATGAAATTGACATTGTCATTGAACTTATTGGAGGTTATCAACCAGCATTAAGTTTCATTCTAAAGGCCATGGAAAATGGTAAACACGTAGTAACAGCCAACAAAGCCTTGCTGGCAAAACATTGGCAAGAAATCATAGACTGTGCATCAAAAAACAGGGTCAGAGTATGTTTTGAGGCCAGTGTTGGGGGAGGAATTCCCCTACTTGCACCATTAAATGATGGTTTGGCTGCTAACAATATAAAAACAGTTTATGGAATTATCAATGGAACAGCCAATTACATTCTAAGTAAAATGGCTGATGCAGGACTTGATTTTGATGTGGTTCTAAAAGAAGCCCAGTTAATGGGTTACGCAGAACAGGACCCCACTTTTGATATTGAAGGTCATGATACTGCCCAAAAACTTATCATACTGAGCATGCTTAGCTTCGGAGTTTATGTGGATCAGGACAAGTTCCATGTGGAAGGCATAACCAAGATCACTCCTGATGACATTAAATTCGCCAGGGAAGAATTAAGCGCAGTAGTTAAACTTTTAGCCATAGCCCAAATTGATGAGGCAGGTGAACTTGAAATAAGAGTGCATCCAACCCTCATACCTCAAAATCATTTGTTAGCATCGGTTAATAATGTTTTTAATGCAGTTTACATTGTTGGTGATATTGTGGGGCCTGTGCTTATGTATGGGCAGGGTGCAGGAATGATGCCCACTGCCAGTGCCGTAGTGGCAGACTGCATAGACATAATCCAGGATATGGAAAAACCAGTAAACTACGGACCCCCACAGGGAAAGGCAAAAAAGATCAAAGACATGTCCAATGTGGAGTCCAAATATTACATGCGAATAACTGCATTAGACAAACCAGGCGTGCTTCACACCATATCAGGCATCTTAAGCGATCACAAGATAAGTATAGAATCTGTGAGCCAAAAAAAAGCAGATCATAGTGAAGCAATTCCCATATTCATGATAACCCATCATTCACTGGAAAAAAATATGCAAAAAGCCATCCAGCTTATTGATAAACTGGATTTCGTTAAAGAAGAAACCTTGATCATCAGACTACTCTAAAAAAAGGCATTATAATAAAAAAGTGGGTTTGATCATGACCTGACCATGGTTAGAATCATTTTATACCTTTCAATGGCAAGTAAGGCATGGGGTTCATCAGCCGGCATTATAATCATGTCTCCCTTCTCCAGGATGTACTTTTTACCGGAAATGATTATCTCTGCCTTCCCATCAATTATTTGCACCATTGCATCAAAAGGAGCTGTGTGTTCGCTTAATCCTTCTCCTTTATCAAAAGCGAATATGGTTACGGTACCAGTTTCCTTACGGATTATTTCTCTACTTACAACTGCGCCTTCCTGATAGTCAAGCAACTCTTCCAAATATATTACAACTGATTTCAACTCATCGGACATTTTACATTCACCTCAATATACCATGAAATTTTTAGTTTATGTTAATTCTAATTGATTTAAAAACTAATAAATAAGCTTTGTTCCCATTTTCACCCTTCTTCCATGAACTCAATTAACGTTTGAAGATAGCCAAAAAAGTTTAAAATTGCATCAGCATAGTCCCGGGCATCATCCACATCATTTACATCGTAATCTTTTTTTGACAATACATCGTCAAACCGGGCCTCAATATCCTCCTGAATGGAGCTTAAAATGAAATTCATCAGATCGTTCAGATTTTCAGATTTAACTGCCTGATTAGCCATGTTAATAATAGGTTCTCCTTTTATATTGGTGGGTTTAAGTCCAGTGTAGGATATGCCTCTGCCTTTTAGATGTAACCTCACTGCAGTTTCAAAAAACCAGTAGTCAGCTAGTTCAGCAGCAGCACCAGATAGTTCCCTAACCACTACTGTTCTTTCAAAGGCGTCTTTTAACTCATCCTCATACTTTTCCTTTATAAAAGGAATCACATAATTGATGTTTTCCATTTCCAGAGCCTCTTCAGCTGATTTAACAACCAGCCCATCCATGCGATCACAGTGGAGTGCCATATTTTTTTCACCTCTCAACATAATACCATGAATCTTATTCAAACTGGAATAGCTTATTAAATCCAAATTTATCCAGATAAACCCGGTAATAGGCATAATATTGGATATAATTATTATAGTCCCACATGTATAGGTCAATATTTATTGGTGATTCCATATATTAATTATTCTAATCTATCTCTTAAATCTGTGATTCTGCAGATACAGATAATATAATATAAATTTATGAACATATTATAACTGGTGATATCATGGATGAAAAAACTGAAGAACTCCTGAAAAAGTGTGAAACTGTTGAAGACACCAGCATTTTAGGTGTTTGCAAAGGCCTGTTGAATATGATGGCTGAAAAAGATGTGGTGATCGAGGATAAGGAAGGGCAAACTTATCTGGAGATGGCAGAAACTCTCAAACCCAGCGATGTGTCAAAAGTGTTGCAATTAGCACTGAAAGTCCGAGAAAGTGGAGACATTACCGACGTTGACCTTAAAAATGAAGCAAGCCGACTCATCAGAGCCATTGAAATGAGTTAAAATCATCCTGAAAAGAAAATTAAGGGAAAAAAGCAGTTTTTCCTTTAAAATAAATTCCTTTTTTTACCGTTTAAATATTCAGAATATTCTTTTCCCTAATTTTTTAATATCAAAGATAGCCGTATCTGCCACAGCCATCACCGCCATCACCCCTGCCTGTATAGGATCTGTAACCACTAAATCTGCCTCATTTGTAACACTGCCTGGCATGTTGAGGCTGATGATAAACACATCATGGTTTTTCTTGATCTCCTTAATAGCTTCAGTAATTTTCCCACCCATTAAAGATCCAGCTAAAACCAGGGCACCCACCCTTGGAAGTCTTCCAACAGCAGAAACAGCTTCTTTAAGGTTTTCTTCACCCACAAGAGGGATGGTGTCCACACTAATATGTTCCCCCCTGATGTTATGACGATCTGACTCAGTAATGGCCCCTTGAGCAACCATAGCTACCTGTGCACCACCACCAATGATAATGATCCTCTTACCATAGATTTCATGTAGTGAAAGGCACTCCTCAACACTGATCACCGCTTCGAAACTCCTAATATTCTCCATGAATTCTTCCACATTTTTTACAGCTTCTAACTCCATGTAAACGGATGTATGGTCTTTATCTTCAAGAAAAAGGTGAGTGTAAGTTATGTTAATCTCACAAAGAGCTGTTATCTCAGTTATGTCCCTCAGAACTCCTGGCCGGTTAAGGGCCTTTATGTTTAAGGCAATTTCACCCATCAGTGTATCTCCTAACGATTCCAATCGAAGTATTCTATTTTTTATTATAATTCACAATCCTAAATTAAACTATCGATTGTTGGATTAAATAGTGGTTGACAATGATCACAGATTTATTTCATGCATAAATCTTTTAAACGATACCGTCACACACAAGATGAGTATCATCCACCCCCTATTCTCCCAAGAAACGAAGTTAACTGAAATGATGAATTTGAATGCATAGGGTGTTAATATAAAAATGTCGTTATATTTAATGGTCACACCCACACCAAAATAAGAAAACCATTAAGAATTTAAGACAATAAAAATAGCCAAAAATGAACCCATCACCCACATATATAACGATCCACATCCATACAACCACCAACACTTCTTTTTAGCTTACTGCCCAGAATTATTTCATGATAACTAAATTTTAAGCTTCGATTTCATCCCAATTACCGAAATTAGAGAAAATAAGTAATATTACTAATTTATTCTGATGTTTTTGTTTTTACAGTACGTATCCATCGTTAAGAAATAGAAAAATATATGGACATTATTGAAAATATATACATCATGTATTATTATTAGGTTGTAATAATCATGGCAAAAAACAATGGTGCGAACTTGGGATTCGAGCAGAAACTATGGGCTTCGGCAGATAAACTACGAAACAATATGGATGCTGCAGAATACAAACACGTAGTACTCGGACTAATTTTCTTAAAATACATCTCCGACGCATTCCTAGAAGTACATGCAGGACTAGAAGCTGATGAATATGCAGATCCCGAAGATAAAGACGAATACATAGCACTAAATGTATTTTGGGTTCCACACGAAGCCAGATGGGACTACCTCCAGGACCGTGCCAAGCAACCAGATATTGGTAAACTTATTGATGATGCCATGGATGCCATAGAAAAAGACAACCCCAACCTCAAAGGTGTTCTACCCAAGGATTACGCACGGGAAGCTCTTGATAAAAAAAGCCTTGGTGGGATAATCGATCTGATCGGTACTATTGGACTTGGAGATAGAGAAAGTAAATCCAAGGACATACTGGGCCGTGTTTATGAGTACTTCTTAGGACAATTCGCCAATGCTGAAGGAAAAAAAGGAGGACAATTTTACACACCCCGCAGTATAGTTAAAGTACTAGTTGAAATGATTGAACCCTACTCTGGTAGGATCTACGACCCTTGTTGTGGATCTGGTGGGATGTTTGTACAATCAGAGAAATTCGTAGAAGCACACGAAGGCAAACTTGGTGACATAGCCATCTATGGCCAAGAATCCAATCAGACCACATGGAGACTGTGCAAAATAAACCTCGCCATAAGAGGAATAGATTCCAACATACAATGGGGAGACAGTTTCACCGAAGACAAACATCGCGACCTGAAAGCTGATTACATATTGGCAAACCCACCATTCAACGACAAAGACTGGAAAGCTGAACTTTTAGAAGATGACCAACGCTGGAAATATGGTTTACCCCCTAAAAGGAATGCCAACTTCGCATGGGTGCAACACTTCATCCACCACCTATCACCCACAGGAATAGCAGGCTTTGTACTAGCCAACGGATCAATGTCCGCAGGAGGACGAGAAGGGAAAATCCGAGAAAAAATAGTCAAAGCAGATCTGGTAGATTGCATGGTAGCCTTACCATCACAACTATTCTACAATACAGGCATTCCAGCATGTTTATGGTTTTTAAGTAGAGACAAAAATAATAATCGCTTCCGTAACCGAAAAAATGAGATTCTATTTATTGATGCCCGTAAAATGGGCTACATGGCAGACCGCACCCACCGCGAATTAACCGACGAGGATGTGCAAGAGATCGCCGGAATATATCATAGTTGGAGAGGTGAAGGTGGCAAATATGAAGATGTGCGTGGATTCTGTAAGAGCGTCACAGTGGATGATGTGAAAAAACATGACTACATCCTCACACCCGGACGGTATGTTGGTTACGTAGAGGAAGAAGAAGACCCCGAAGAATTCGAAGAAAAAATGAAAAAACTCACAGCCGAATTAGCAGAACAATTTAAAAAATCCGAGGAACTGGAACGGGAAATTAAAGATAATCTTAAGGAGTTAGGATATGAGCTCTAAAGGCTACAAAGAAACAGAAATAGGATTGATTCCTGAAGATTGGGAAATAAAAAAGATTGGAGATATATGTCAACAAGTCAGGAACTCATTTAATCCTAATGATAACGATATTAGGCCTTATATAGGTTTGGAGCATATTAATGAAGGTTCTTTGACTTTAAATGGTGTTGGAAGCTCTTCTGAAGTGAAGAGTGGCAAATTAGTTTTCCAAAATGGTCAGATTTTATTTGGTAAATTGAGACCATATTTCAGGAAAGTTTATAGACCAGATTTTGATGGTGTATGTTCTACAGATATTTTAGTTATTGACAAAAAGGAGGATAATGATAATAGATTCATATTTTACTTCTTTGCGAATCCTCTTATCATTGATATAGCTACACAATCATCAGAAGGAACAAAAATGCCAAGGGCCTCATGGAATTACTTGATTGATTTAGAATTTCCATTTCCTGATTTTAATGAACAAAAAGCCATCGGCAAATTTCTTTCTTCAATAGACCAGAAAATTTATCTTAATCATCAAATGAACCAAACCCTTGAAGCAATAGGTCAAGCTATCTTTCGGCACTGGTTTGTTCACTTTGAATTCCCCAACAGTGAGGGACAACCGTATAAATCCAGTGGTGGGGAGATGGTGGATTCCGAGTTAGGTGAAATACCAAAAGGGTGGAAAATTGGAAAATTAAAAGATGTCGGAAAGATAGTATGTGGGAAAACACCTCCAAAATCAAAACAGGAATACTTTGGAGGCGAAGTTCCATTTATCAAAATTCCAGACATGCATGGCCAAACGTTTGTGGTAAAAACTGAAGATTCCTTGACTCAAGAAGGTAAAAAATTCCAACAAAATAAAACTCTTCCAAGAAACTCAGTATGCATTAGTTGTATAGCTACTGTGGGCTTAGTGTGCATAATCCCTCAAGACTCTCAGACTAATCAGCAAATTAATTCCATAATTCCGCAACATGAATTTTTTACACCTTATCTATACTATAAAATGAGTTCAATGAAAGATTTCATAGAAATACTAGCAAGCGGTGGTTCTGCTACCTTAAATTTAAATACAAAAAACTTTTCAAACATAGATATCATCATCCCTAGTGATGAGGTTCTAAAAAAATATTATAAAAATGTAAAGCTACTATTTGATCAGATACTCAATAATCAAATCCGAAATGAAACATTATCCAAATTACGTAATTTGCTCCTTCCTAAATTAATGTCTGGCAAGATAAGAGTGAATATTCCTGAGGAGGCCACTGTAAAATGATGGGTGTGAATGAGGATATGGTGGAGCAGGAGGCTCTTGAAATCCTCGAGGAATTGGATTATGAAATCCTCCACGGCCCTAACATCTCTCCCGACGGCCCCACACCAATGCGCGATCTTTACAGCGATGTTGTTATTGTAGAGATATTGAGGGATGCTATTAATCGTTTGAATCCTGACAGTCCACCTATTGCTCGTGAGGAAGCTGTAAAAAAAATACTCAGAACAGACAGCCCTGACCTTATCACTAATAACCTTCACTTTCATCAGCTTTTAACAGATGGAATCACCATCGAATACCGCAAAAATGGTCAAATAGTGCATGATAAAGTATGGCTTTTTGACTTCCAAAACCCTGAAAACAACACCTTCACCGCAATCAACCAATTCACAATCATAGAAAACGATAATAACCGACGCCCAGATATAATTCTATTTGTAAATGGATTGCCATTGGTTATTATTGAGCTTAAAAATCCTGCAGATGAAAAAGCCACTCTCAATAAAGCATACCAACAACTCCAAACATACCAAGCGCAGATACCTTCCCTATTTCATTTTAATGAAATTTTAATGATCAGTGACGGTATGGAAGCCCGTGCAGGTACATTAACCAGCGATTATCAACGGTTCATGCCATGGAAGACCATCAGCGGTGAAAAAGACGCTTTACTAACTATGTTGGAGATGGAAGTTCTCATAAGAGGAATGTTCAATAAGAAAGTGTTATTGGATTTAATCCACCATTTCATTGTTTATGATGATGCTGAAACTACAATCAAGAAAAAACTCGCCGCATATCATCAATACCATGCTGTGAATAAAGCTGTAGAAGCTACCATTGATGCAGCTAGTCCAGAAGGGGATCGCAGAGTTGGAGTTGTGTGGCATACACAAGGTTCAGGTAAGAGTCTTATTATGGCATTTTATGCAGGCAAATTAGTACTAGAAATGGATAATCCCACATTAGTTGTTTTAACAGATCGTAACGACTTAGATGATCAACTATTTGGTACTTTCAAAGCATCACAGAACATACTAAGACAGGAACCAGTCCAAGCAGATAGCAGGGAAAATCTTCAGGAACTCCTACAGGTAGCAAGTGGAGGTATTGTTTTTACAACCATACAAAAGTTCCTTCCAGAAAAAGGAACGGAATATCCCACCCTATCTGAAAGGAGAAATATTGTAGTTATTGCGGATGAGGCCCATCGTTCACAATATGACTTTATCGATGGTTTTGCTAGGCACATGCGAGATGCTCTACCTAATGCTTCTTTTATTGGTTTTACTGGTACTCCTCTTGAACGCGGAGATAAGAACACAGTTGCGGTATTCGGTAATTATATTGATATTTATGATATTGAACAGGCTGTGGAAGATGGTGCAACTGTTCGTATTTATTATGAGAACCGACTCGTTAAGTTGGATCTTAAGGATGAGGAAAAGGCACATATTGATCCACAGTTTGATTTTGTTACTGAAGGCCAGGAGATGGAGAGTCAGGAAAAGCTCAAGAGTAAGTGGGCCCGGATGGAAGCTATTGTTGGTAGCCAAACCCGTATAAAACGAGTGGCTAAAGATTTAGTGAACCATTTTGAAGCTAGATTCAAGGAACAAAAAGGTAAAGGTATGATTGTATGTATGAGTCGACGAATCTGTATAGATTTATACAATGAGATTATCAAGCTCAGACCAGAATGGCATAACGATGAGGACATGCACGGCTTTTTAAAAGTGGTCATGACGGGTAGTGCTAGTGATCCCGTGGACTGGCAACCACACATACGCAACAAACCCCGAAGAAAACAATTAGGAGATACTTTCAAGGATCACCACTCACCAATAAAACTAGTAATCGTAAGAGATATGTGGCTCACTGGTTTTGATGTTCCCAGCTTACACACAATGTACATTGACAAACCCATGCAAGGCCATGGATTAATGCAAACAATAGCTAGGGTAAACAGGGTATATGGAGATAAAGAAGGCGGACTAATAGTTGATTATCTGGGCATAGCCACTGAACTTAAAAAAGCCCTGTCTCAGTACACTGATGGTGGTGGACGTGGCGAAATTGCATTCGATCAAGAAAAAGCCGTGGCAATAATGATGGAAAAACACGAAATAGTGACCGGTCTGTTCCACGGATTCAATTACCATGGTTTTCAGAAAGCAGATACTGGTACTAAATTAAAGTTAATGCGTGATGGAGCTGACTTTGTTTTAGGTCAAGAAGACGGGAAAAAACGTTGCTTTAAATATGTAAACGAATTATCCAAGGCATTCTCCTTAGCAGTGCCACACCCTCAAGCTATGAGTATTCGTGATGATTTGGCTTTTTTTAAAGCTGTGAAAAATTATATTGCTAAAGTCACCGGGGATCCGCAAGAACACGTTGAAGATGTTGATTTGGCCATTCAACAGATTCTATCCACTGCATTAGTCTCTGATGAAGTCTTGGATCTATTCCAGTTAGCCGGACTTAAAAAACCCGACATATCCATCTTATCTGATGAGTTCCTCATGGAAGTAAAAGATTTGGAACATAAAAATACAGCTGCTGAACTGCTTAAACGTCTTTTAAATGATGAAATCAAAAGTATTTCTCGTAAAAATGTTATCGAAGCACGATCATTTACAGATATGCTGGAAAAAACCATCAATAGATACCATAACCGTAACATTGAAGCAGTGGCAGTTATCGAAGAACTTATAGAACTAGCTAAGAAAATGAGGGAAGCACAAAACCGTGGCGAAGATCTAGGACTAACCGAATACGAATTAGCCTTTTATGATGCCCTAGGTGTTAATGATAGTGCAGTACAAGTATTAGGTGATGATGTATTAAGAGAGATAGCAATGGAATTAGTCAAAGCTATAAAAAGCAACATAACCATAGATTGGACTTTAAGAGAAAGTGTACAGGCAAAAATGAGAGTATCGATCAAGAGGATACTCAAAAAATATGACTACCCCCCTGACAAACAAAAGTTAGCAGTTAAAACAGTATTAGAGCAAGCTAATCGAGTTTGTGAGGAATGGGTGAAAGTTTAGCCCTAGATTTAATCAATTTCACAAAGAGAGGATTAATAAGGTTTTAAGGTGACTTTATGACGGCTGAAATTGTTTTAATGAATAAAGATGCAATAGCCATTGCAGCAGATAGTGCTGTTACATTGACAATAGGACATGACAGAGAAAAGATTTTTTCTTCCACACACAAAATTTTTACGTTTATCTAAGTATCATCCTATAGGAATCATGATTTATAACGATGCCAACTTCATGGGATTCCCATGGGAAACCATAATCAAAGATTTTAGAAAAAAATTGGGTGAAGAAGCTTGTGATAAAGTAGAAGACTATGCAGATTGTTTTATCAAGTTTTTGAAAAACAAAAAAGAATTTTACGATAAAAATGCTGAAGAACTTTATGTTCAACACAAAGTTTATGGATATTTCCTATCGATGAAGGAAATCATTTTAGACACTTTAGATTATCATCTTGAAGATGAACATAACTTCTGAAATGATAAATACTTTTTCTGCTGAAATATGCACAGATGTAATTAATGACCATTATAATGTATGGAAAAACAGTAAAATTATTCAAACCGTCCCTAATAATCAAGGCAAGTATTTAAATGATAATTATTTAGACTTAATACAGTTTTAAAAGAAAAACCCTTTGTAAATTTAACTTCCTTCAAAAGAAAAGTATCTATGGAATCCGAAACTGTTAGCGAACCAATTGATGTTGCTATAATTTCAAAAGGGGATGGATTCATTTGGATAGAAAGAAAACATTATTTTAAATCCGAACTTAATCCACAGTTTTTTAAAAATTATTACAAAAAAATGGAACTATAATGCTTCAATATTCAACTTGTGATAGATAAGTTATTAAATATTATTTACAATTAGTAGTTATGGCAACTAATTTTAGCCCTGAAGATTTAACATATGAAAAGTTAAAAGGTTCACATGACTTATCAACTTTTAAATGTGAAATAAACGATTTGAATGAATTTTTAGTGGAAAAAGCACTCCAACAAATGGTTGGAAAAATTAATGTTACTTATCTAACCTTTTTAGGTTCTGATCTTGTTGCTTATTTTACACTGTCAACTGACGCGATAAAAATAGTAAATATCTTACCTGAAGATAAGAAATTGTTAGAGTCAAAAGGCATACCTTATTCATCTCTCCCCGCGCTAAAATTATGCAGACTAGCTGTTGATAATCGATACAAACGGATGGGAATAGGCACATATTTAGTAGAAAAAGTTATCAAGCAAGCTCTTAAACTATCCGAAGATGTGGGCTTACGCTACATAACTGTTGATGCATATATTAAAACGCATAAATTTTATATTGAAAATGACAATTTAGACTTCACTATTTGGCCTGGGATAGCTTATAAAATTAGAAGATGGAATGAAAGTGAAAATAAAGATGAAACTGCAACAGTTCCAGTTTATATGGATATTCATGACATGAGGTAGGAAGAAATATAATTAATTAAAATAAGTCTGCTTTATGCTCTTTTCTTATCCTATCAAGGTTCCTTTTTTTCTTAGGGGATATTGGATCCTGAGTTTTTAAAAGGAATCGTACAGCAGTCTTCCCTTCTAAAACTGGTGTTGCAGCGATTTCTTTTGCCATTGTTTTTGTCTCCTATAAGTTGCAGTTGCAACGTAAAAATGATGTTATACACTGCAACACACTATAATCTAAATTCTATTATAAAAGTATTTTTCTTAAAAAAAGGTTTCTCTTATACTAACATTACTATGTTTTCCATATTAGTCATTGCTATTCTGATCATATTTGTAACCTCGTATCATAATACTAATTTTAAAACTTATATTATATAATACTTTTCATTAACGATATTATTAATTAAGCGAACGAACGTTAGTTTTATATAGTATAGTGTGAAATTATTTTTATGAAACTAACGAACGGTAATGCCCCATTAGGAGAACTTAACCAAAAATACTTATATTAGAAACGCAATAATATAACCATGAATCTAGATCTGGCGGAGAAATTATTCATAAATAAAAATTTGAGTAAATCTACTCAGTCTTTATATACCTTAGGTCTTAAACAATACTGTAAATTAACAGGAATGACTTTAGAAGATCTTTTAGACGAAGCTGAATATGAAGAAGAGAACATCCACAGATTAAGAAAGCGAAAGATAGATTCATATCTCCCAAGGTTCAAAAAAAGCCTTGAAGAGAGAAAATTAGCCCCTCAGACAATTAAAGTGTATGTGAGCGCTGTAAAAACATTTTACAAATATTACAAAATTACTATTCCTGAAGTCTCTACAGATGTTAGCGATATTTGCTTAGAGAAAAATGAAGGAAGGCTATTAACTAAAGAAGAAATTCAAAAAATGGTTGAAATTGCCCCAATACGTGATAAGACCATGATTTACTTAATGGCCATGACTGGCATGGCACAGGCAGAAGTTCGTAACTTGACAATCAAGAAAATTCTAGACGCAACCAGTGATGCTCTTGATAAAAAAATAGAAACTGTCGAAAATTTGTTTGAATATGAAAAAGAACTCAAGGAAGTTGTATTGAGTTTACTCATCACTAGAAAGAAAGTCAAATACCGTTACCAATCTTTTATTCCCCCAGAAGTAACAAAAAATATACTTTATTACCTAAAAGAAAGATCCTACGGGCGAAATGAGAAGATTAGGATAACAGATATTAATAAAGAGCTTTTTGTTACTCATAATGGGGAAAAACTCACAAAAAGTGGTGTTTCTTCCAATTTTAATAGGATTGGGAAAAAATTAGGTTTTACTGCTAGTGAAAAAGGTGCTTATGGTTTCTGGCGAAGCCATGGCCTAAGAAAATATTTTATTTCTACCATAATCAATAATACAGGAGACCATATTTTAGCTGACTATCTTGTAGGCCACAAAATAGACAAAACAAAAAGAGCTTACTGGAAAGCAGACCCTGATAAATTGAAAGCGAAATACATGGAAGTTGTAGGATTTCTCTCAATTGATGAGAGTAAATTTCAAGTGTTCAGATCAGAAGAATTCAAAAAGCTTACTGCTGAGTTAAAAGAGAGTAAAAAAGAATCCCAGAACATGAAAAATGAATTCAGGAAAATTTTACTCATTAATCTAGAAATAGACCAATTAAAAGAGGCAATTTCAGGGGTTGAAAATGGAACAGGTAAGGCCATTGCAGATATTTCTGAATTAAAAAAACATTTAGAATTGCTTCAACAAGAAGTCATTGAAAAAATTAATAATATCACGGTTCCAGATAAAAATGATAAAGACTATATTTCTAAACTTGTTGAACATTCAGAGATAATGACTGAAACAGAAGACAAGCATCGCGATATTTAAAGATTAATTCTTACTTTTTTATTCTTTTTTATTACATTATAGATTTGCCCCGTACTATTTTTAGGAGTCCCTAACTCAGGCTTTGAAAAACTGCCGCAGAAGAAAGATGCACCCCCCACAACATCGCTTCGAAGATGAATCTGTGCTTCCTTTCCCATGTATATTGATTTATGTATTTATTTTTGTATCTATCCACTTCCTTGTGAATTAATAAAAAAACAAGGATGTGATAGTGATGGAATTTAAAATACCGGAAGATAAAAAAGGAGCTGAACTGAGTGCGTTTCTGGTGGAAAAGTTAGATGAAGTTATTGATGGAGCTTTTTCTACTAATTTAGATGCAGTAAATGAGTTTATTGAGCTGTGGAGTTCCAATTTAAGACTCCATGAGTACAGCATCAATAATATCATCCTTGCTTGGACGCAATACCCTGAACTATCTATGTTGGCTGGGTTCAAGAAATGGTTGAGTTTAGGTAGGACTGTACGTAAAGGTGAGAAAGCTATTAGAATACTAGCACCACTTACGAGGAAAGTGACAGATAAAGAGACAGATGAAGACATTTACCTTGTAAAAGGGTTCCGTTATGTGAATGTATTTGATGTAAATCAAACTGAAGGAGATAATCTTGATTTTGGGCATCCAGACAAGGTTAAAGGTGATATCTCATTTAATAAAATAAAGCAGATAAGCCCATTGCCTGTTGTTGTCAAGTATTCTGGTACAAGTAATGGCAACGTGAATAAAGATCGTATTTTGGTTGCTCCTAAAGACAATGAATCTGCGATGGTTGCTACACTTCTGCATGAGATAGCACACTACAAACTGGGACATGTAGGTAACAATTTAGACAAAGCAATCAAGGAAATCGAAGCAGAAGCAGTTTCACAAGTCACATGCAAATATCTTGGTTTGCATAATGAGAAGTCACAATATTATATCCGCTCGTGGTGCAGTAGCAGTTCAGAACTTCGAGGTAGAGGTAAAAAGGTTATCTCCGTAGCTGAAAGCATAATCAGGGACATAGAAGCCCTATCCTAATCCTTTTTTTGAATTATAAAAAAAAGAGGTGATATTATGGATGATTTGAAGTTTGGATTAGGATTTATAGCCCTTTTGTGCAGTGCAGGATGGATTATTGGCGGCATAAGTGCATTGATTCCATGTATTGTGTTCTGTGCGATACCTATTGTCTCTGAAATTAGAGAGAGACAGAAGAGTGAACATTTAGAATTTGAAACTTGTCAGTTATGTGGTTCTCAATTCAGAATCAGGAATAAAACTATGGAATGGGAATACAGAACCATTGGGCTTTGTCCATTGTGTTTAGATTCCATATTTCAGTATTCAAGAACTATTCCAGAAAAGCCAGCAAAATAAGCTGGTATTTTATTTTTAGAGGTGATATAATGTTTTTAGAAGTATTTATAGACCTATTTGGTAATGCAGTTGGAATATTTATCCTTGGTTTTTTCGGCTTCATAGTGCTTTTTTATGGTTTAGCTCTTTTAATTTCAGTAGGAATCGGCTTCATAGTCTGTGTTGCACTTAATCCAGTATTATGGGTTTTCATAATCGTGTTGCTAGCTGGAGCATTTTTAATATTTACTAAATAAGTTGTATAACGAGGTGATAAGATGAGTGAAAATGAAACCCCCGGATTTAGAAATTATGATAAATGGATGGAAAGCTATGATGTATTACATAACTGGTTACAGGATAGTTTAGAGCGTATTCAAAATAACCAACCACATAATATGAGTAAAGAAGAGAGAAATGAGATTATAAATAATGTTGCTTTCTCTTTAATTAAAGGTGCGGTAGCTCTGCAATTTGTAGGTGATCAAGATTTCTATCTCCAAAGTGAAGACAAAGACTTGGAGATTCTTATTAGGTTCAAGAAAAACTACACTCCTATGAAAAAAGATGCACTTGCGTTTAACTTAATGAAAGATATAATCTTAGTTTTAGAACAAGAGAAACATCAATTTGAACGAATTGCCGCAACCTATAACGGCAATTAAACATTAATTTTTTCATATATGGCTTTATACGAGCATCTAAGGATTTATACAGTTTTAAATGCATATATAACGCATATAACAGATTGTTCATTTTGTGGACGAGATGGAAGGGCTTTTTTCAATTGCTTTTGTTCTGAAAAATTATATTGGAATTAATGTAATTATATAATATGTGAACCAACACCCTGATTTTGCACTTCCACCTCGTCCATTAAGGTCACTAGTTTTCTATGTTTTCATTTGAATGTACCTGAATCCATGAACCTTTTCTTTATTGATGCGTTTTTGTGCCTCTTTAGCTCCCATTATTCTAACTGCGTCGTAGTAATCACTTTCGTTTCCAGGTTCTTCAAGGCCATAGTGATTTATTGATTCTTTTATTTCCTCAAGAACTTCATCCCTACTCACGAAAGTATCTGCACTGCTTGTGTATGTAAATATCTTTTCCGCACAGTATAATGCGGGATTAGACATCTCTAAGAATTGTTGGCGTGTTTCGTAAGTTTTATCTTCAGGCCATCCAATATCTTGGATTTTTTTGTAAGCTTGTATCGATTGGTATATGAACCATTCTAACCCTTCATGGTCGTTTAGGAGTTTTTCTTTAAGTTTGGAGTCTTTACTTTCTCCTTCAAAAGTTTTATAAAGTCTTATAATGAGTATTCTACGCCAAAAAGCATAGCTATCATCTTTAACCTTTGGTAACCTGTTTCCAGAGCCTATTATTTTGCATTCAAGTTTAGTGGTGATTTGTTCCTTGAATTTACGGTTTATTGTTACGCTGTCTTCTCCAGTTATGGCTTTTATTTGTCCTGTTTCATCAATAGAGTCTAATGGTAAGTCAGATAGTATGTTTACTCTTTTACCGACTAATGGTTGCATGCCAAATTCTTTACTGAATTCTTGTAACGGAACAGCAGCATAACTATTAGTAAATATGGCTGCAATTAGCTCCATTAGTAATGACTTTCCATTGGCACCATCACCAATTAACAGAGCTAACTTATTGTGAGGATTTCCTTTTACAAAGAGATAACCAACAACCTCTAAAAATCTTTGATACTCACTACCCAAAATTTCCTTAAGTTTTTCTATAAAAAACTCAGAATGTGCATCAGGATTCCAATCATATGGAACCTTAAATTTCGTGAAAATCTCAGGACTAAAAACTCTTGGTTCAAGTGAGCTAATATTCATTAAACAGTTTTTGAATGCAATGTAATCCTTAGATTCTTCCAGGATATCATATGGTAACCCCATAATCTTCTTAACTTCATCTTCAAAAAAGTCCCTCTTCGTATTAGTCTTTAAAAATTTGGAAAACGTTCTGAAATCGTATTCTCTGTAAAATCCTTCCTTAGGTTGGTAAATACAAATATCAAGAGTGTCATTATCTATTATTACATTGAATCGGCCATTGATGTATTTATACACAGACAATAAGGCTCTTTCTTTTTTACTACGCTCTAAGATATCTGAAAAATGGAATAGTGAATCCTGATGGTTTTTAATCCATAATCCAGCTTCCTCAAGAAATGAAGATACTTCATCCTTACTTGCAAAATTTCCGGCTAGCTTAATGAGTTTATTTTCCAATGTTGCATTAGTCGTAGCTAAAGATTTCTTGCTATTGGCCTCTCTTGTAGAAGAACCATTTTCTCCTTCAATTAACCAATAAGAGACAAAACCCGAATCCCGAAATGAATGAACCAAATAGATATTTGACCCTTCAAGTTCCTTTAAAAATAGTTTGACACTATTGTTGGATGAATCTACTTCTTTATCTTTAAATTTAAGACTTATTTCTTTATTTTTAACTATTAAATTATTTTCATTAACTTTAATCATATATACATAACTCCTAATAAAATATCTCCCATATCCTCCGACATTTATTAGGCAACTATCAAATTTTAAACTGTATTTTAGTTTTTTATTAAATTTTCATGCTTCTTGGGGTGTGATGTTGAATGATTTCGTCTCGATGAGCATAAACAAGAACATCAATCGCGTTACGAATCAATTCATTGAGCGATACATCTCCACCGATATCTGAGATGTCATTTTTGATTTCTAGAAGTCTTTGCTTGTGGTCACTGGTCAGGTATAACAATTTTGCTTCAAATTTTCCGTGCATTTTTTTTCCACCTCCTGGTTTTTTTTGAGGTCAATTGACCAATAATTTCTAACAACTTATTTTAATTACAATAAGTTATTCTGTATCTAACGATATATTTCTCCGTATATATAAACATATCGGACTTAATAGGTAAACTAATATCATATAATTGTAGAGATTATGGATGGGTTAATTATAAGACGTTTTATGATGATTAATCAACTATAATTGCCCTAAAAAATAACGAATAAAAATGTAGCATATGTATTAAAAATTTAAGTAAAAGAAATGGTTTAACTTGATAAGGTTATAAAATGATTAAGGAGCTATAATTTGCCCATTTTAAATAAATAACAAAAAAAATTACAATATAAAAACCTTTCGAATCCTCAATAAAACACGACTCACACAAATAATATTCCCAACTCCCTCATCCCACAATAACTCAATATATCTATGAATAAATAAGTTTTTAGCTGGATTTATGATTAAATTCTAAAATAAATACTATTTTTAACCCAAACATGAGCCATCTGCCCTATATGTAGCTATGATTTTACACACACTTCGCAAATCTTTTTAAACGTATTTTTAATTCTATCCATGAATTGATTAAGGTATATGCAGATTAAGGTAGTGTTATATTGGTAGATCTGAGTGGGTGTGCAGGTAATAGAATGGATTAAAAAAAAGAAAAAAAAGTTAGATAAAGTAGTCTTCTAATGTACCTTCAATTTGCCCTCTTGTTTTCTTCTCATATTCCAGAATGTCCACGGTGTCAGCACCTTTTTCACTCAATTCGTAGAATGTGTTTTCTCCAAGAAGTACATATGTCCATTGAGAGTATAGACGATCCTCTGGCTTCAATTGGTTAATCTTATCTATCCAGTCAATAGTCGCTCTTCTCTTTTGTTGAACATTAGGGTTATTGACATCTTTTTGAGCTTTAGTTTCAACCAAATACACTTTATTGGATGTTCGCACTAAGAAGTCAGGGTAGTAATGAGATAAAAGGCCATCTTCCCTGATATATGTTATGTGAGCAAAGTCATGGTAGATTTCATTGATTTTAAGGAAGGAATGGACTTCTGAATCTTTGTCAACAAATTCTATGAATGCTTTTTCGAATCCTCCCTTATTGGACGGATAAGCTAATTTCTCATATATTGCCTTTGAAATGTCTAGGCAGAAGTTTTCCCGCATTTTTATTTCCGCAACATCTGAAAATGGTTTTTTGATTACTTCTGCTTCTGTTACATCAACGTTGTTTTGCATCTCGTAGATTGCTTTGCTGACATTTTTAATGATGTGTGATAGGATCTTGGACTCAGATAAAAAGAGGATTCTCCAATTATCTTCAACCATGGGATTAAACTCTTGGTCAAACAGCTTATGCCGTATATAATCATCAGTAAGTTTGGCTATTTCTGCAGTGTTCACCTGTAGCCTAGGGAAAGATTTTTTTCTCTTACGACCCATAGGTATCAGCATAGAAGTTACACCCCTTACCAGTTTTGCTAGGAACTCATTGTAACTATTGGCATTAAATATATCGGCAGTTACAGAATACTCCCCAAATCTAGTCCTAACAGTAACCTCCTCTGAATAAAAAACATCCCCTTCTTTTGGGATTAATTTTTCAAGGT
>ENA-UOOK01000977-UOOK01000977.1-fermentation-metagenome-genome-assembly--contig:-NODE-977-length-38519-cov-6.178895_pt1 | contig 38519 bp, 33 predicted proteins | sample MGYA00245777_ERZ724023 | MGnify/ENA primary metagenome ERZ724023 (study PRJEB28704, sample SAMN03018312) | fermentation metagenome | biome: anthropogenic terrestrial biome; feature: soil; material...
AACAGGATGATACAGGAATATTTACCCAGCTCCCAGGAGAAAGGTGCTCCTGCCATCCGGTAAATCATCTCATAGCCAACCATGTAAAGGGCATAAAAACCTGCACGGGAGCCCTTATCATAATGGTAGAGGATATCGACAAGAAAAAGGAAAAGCATAACCGGATAGGCCAACGCCACGATGATCGGGGCAAACTTCAACATCACACCCAGCCACAGATGTATCAGTATCAGAACAATATATCCTTTTTTATTATCTAAGATATCAATCATCGCTTATAAATTCAGTATCAAAGTCCTCTCAGTTAATGCGCTTTTTTTTAAGCAAGCTACTGTAATAATTAAGGTTATGCTCTAAAATCTGTTCCATATCAAACATAAGGCGCGCCTCTTTCTGCCCCCGAAGGGCTATAGCCTGCATCTCCTCCTTGTTTTCAAAGGCAAACTTAATTTTTTCGGCTATATCCTCAGCTGAATGAGGGTCGCAAAGTAAGCCGCTCACCCCGTGCTTAATAGTCTCCGGGCCAGGTCCCAGCTGCGAAAACAGCACCGGCTTGCCCATCAGCATAGCCTCCGGAGCTACAAGTCCCTGAGTCTCCATGTGAGAGGGGAAAACGCATAGTTCGGCAAGTTCATATTTTGCCGGGATCTGCTGCAAGCTGACAGGGCCATGAAAATTAACGTGTTTAAGCAGCTCAGCAGGGAAAGATGATTTTAAAAACTCAGTATAAGAGCGCCCATCGGGGAAAAACCAATCGCGGCCATAAACATCAAGCTGCAGCTCAGGGAAGCGGGGCAATAACAGCCCAAGAGCCTCAAGCAACTGCCGTATCCCCTTCTTCTCACATACAGTGCCTGCAAACACCAAACGGTAAGGAAGAGCTTTACTCAGGTCGGCCTGCGCAAAAAGTTCTGCATCAATGGGATAGCGAATAATCTCAACAGGCTTCCCTCCTGTATATAGAAACTTAGCCGTATGGTTCTTGACATAATGAGAGACAGCAACAAAGGCGTCGGCACGACTAAAAGAACGTTTTTCCAAAAAGCCCTTCCACTTATCGACCTCTCTGTTTTCACTTTCTGCAAAGAAATGATGCCCCCCATGCATTCTTATCACTTTCGCGTAAGGACTTGATAGGGGAAGCATAAACATCAGGGATTCGGGAGTCTCAACAATATCAATAGGCGATTGTGAGTGCAGCTCTTTCAACTGCTTCCTTAACCGCCATGTATTTTCGGCAAATGAGCCCTTCCTAAAGAAACGGGGAGCAGGCAAGCGGCAAATTTCAACCCCCTGATCATTCAGTAACTCGGTTTGACTTTTTGTGCCTATTCCCAGCACCGTCACCTTGTGCCCTTTGCGCACCAAGGCACGACCTATGGTTTGTACAAAACTGCCTATCCCTCCTGTTCCCCACAAAGGATATTCATAAGTTATATAACAGATGTGCATACCTTAAAGAAGTTTTCAATTTAACAATACCTTGACAATATTCTCTGAAGCCTCACTAACCGGATGCAAGATAATTTTTTCAAGCCAGGCCTTCCGGTCAGGAGCTACCTTACCGGGATTCTTTACAGCCTCCATCACCTTTAAGGCTATCTCCTCCTTCGAATTAATCCATATTACGGCATCGGGCGAAGGCATACTTTTAAAATGCTGATAGTTATAAATCTTCTGTACAGAATATCCTGAATTAGCATTCTCCGGGTTATAATTTATGTAGCATGCAGGTTTGTCAAACATACTATAGTCGTGAGCCATGGTTGAACCTACATTATATACCAAATCACAATGCCTGGCTACATTGACCAATAACTTTACATCAGCAAATAAGGGATAGGTCAAAGACCATTTGTCAGCCTCATCTTTTTCATGAGCCCACAAGGGATCAACTACCGTGATTATATCACGGTGTTTCGCTAATACTGGCTCAAAGCGCTTACTCCAGTCAACAGGGCATCTTCGAAACAAAATCTGAACAGTTTCATTTTCGGGCAAGCTCTTTAAGGCATCGGCCAAATCGTTAAGATAATCCTGATCGTAAGGACTCGTTAATCGGTCGCCGCCCGAATAACAGACGATAGGATGTTTTGGATCAAAACCATAGTCTCTGCAAAACTCTTCACGGCTCAGCAGCAGATCATCGCGACGATAGAACTCGAATTGTGGCGTGCCGGTAACAGCCACTTTTTCAGACTCAATCTCGGGGTAGTAAAACAAGAGCTCGTCTTTCATATAATCCGACCATACGAGGTATTTATCGGCACGGAAAGCCAGCCTTGCCTTTGGCAGATTGTCCCAGGAGTATATAGCCGTGACAGTTTTCACCCCCAAGAGCCTGGCAGCTTCAAACAATGGAGAAGTAGTAAGGGCGCGCTGATGGGTACAAAGAATAACATCGGGGGCGATGTCCTTCACCATGCTTTTAAAATCATTCAGAAACGGAGATTTCCCGACCATCTTTTGATACTTATTGTTAATTCGTTTAATTACAGAGTAGTTAACCGTGAAATTGGAAATAAAACGAATGATATAATAAAACCACCAAGCGGCTCCCTTGTATTTTGTGAGCCGTCTCCATTCATGATCGGAAATCAGTGTAGGGTTTTTCAATTTGCGCAGGAAATGCCTTAAGCGTGATATATTTTCAAGCTCTCTGTAAAACTTCTCTCTTATTCCCTCTTTATATTCAGGCAGCCTTACTACTTCAAACTTCATCCCATGAACACTTTCCGCCTCCCGGATAGCTTTCGTGGATAAGGAAGCTATCAGAACCACTTCAGCCTGTTGTTCGACAAGTTTTGTGATGAGTTGAGAAAACAAATAGTTCCTGATTCCAACGCCGTCGGGCAAAAACAAAGCCACTCTTTTCATAAGCATTAAGACAAATTGAAGGTGTTAATCCTTTTCCGTATTACCGGAAAGTTTTCGTGATAAGTATTCAAGATATATTTCGGCCATAAAAAAATCTTCCTCCGTATCTATATCAACATGGAAACTTTGGTCATTGACCCCATAAATACGATCATGGTTCCACAAATTCGTGTCATTTGATAATTTTTCAAATGCATCATCAATTAAAAAAGCTCCTGTCGAATAATAGGCTAAGGGATACAGTTCCTTCAGCTTCTTTGTATTAGCTTCAAATTGCTTCATGGAATCATACAGATAGGGTCTCAACTGACCTTCCTGATTTAGCCTGAGCAACTTCTGTGGCATATGGTGCGACTCTTTTATCGCGTAAACACTGGAAGCGACTTTGTTGTAGGTCTCAACAATATCTATCAAAACCTTTGAATCCAAAAAAGGATAAGTACAAAGAAGCAGAAAAATCGCAGAACCCCGTAAATCGGGATATTGATTAAAAAAATCGAGGACAACTTCTCCCTCATTGATTAAATCACCGCTTATGGCTTCACTCCTATTGTGAATTATAAGCTCGTTGCCATACTCCCTGCGGCAGGCCTCTTGCCACTCAACACAATCGGTTGAAGCAACAACATTATGAATGTATCCTTGTCGCTTTAAGAGAATCAATTTATTCAAAGCAATTTGATAAAGCGGAGTCCCTCCAAGTAGCCTTCCATTTTTAAGGGCTAACCTTTTGGATCCTTTCCTGAATGCCACAAAACCCGTAATCTGCTGACTCACTTTTTGTTATTTTATTGTTGTCCGGAGGCCGGAATTATATCGTTAAAAAGCTTCTGTTTAGGAATCTGCCAAAAAGACTCCTTCGAAAGCTCTGCAATAAAAAGCTGGGCACTGTTTCCTGAACCAAACTGGAAGGAGGAATCTACATGTTCCTGATTAAGTGCTTTATCGATGGCATCTTCAATATCTGCCTGCTCATATCCACAATTGATAATGGAATCATTCATCGCCCGGTTATTCTGTCTTGAACCAATATTTATACTGGGTAGTCCGTAATAGGGAGCCTCTCGGATTCCTGCACTTGAGTTGCCGATTAAAAAACTTGCATTCTTTATCAGCACCAAAAAATACTCGAAGCGGATGGAAGGGAAGACCCTGAAATTCGGATGATTTTTAAAGGCTTCATAAGCTTTTAAAATGGTATCAGAGCCATAGTCATTGTTAGGGAAAACCACTATATAATTAAGCTTGGACCCAACAACGGCCTGGACCAAATTATCAGCATAGCGCGCCAATTCTTCATACTCGGTTGTAACCGGGTGAAACATCAACACTCCATAATCCTGATAGGATATTTCATAATACTCTTTTACGGTTTGCAGAGATGGCAGCTTATCCGAAAACATAACATCAATATCGGGTGAACCTATGGTAAAAATAGAGCCTTCGTATTCACCCATTTGAATAAGCCTCTTACGAGCCAATTCGTTGGATACGAAATGTATATGGCTCATCTTTGATACTGAATGCCTGATTAATTCATCTATTGTACCCGACACTTCTCCCCCTTCAATATGGGCAACAAGAATATTGTTGAGTGCCCCTGAAATTGCGCCGGCCAAAGCCTCAACCCTATCGCCATGAACCACTATAAGGTCGGGGTGTTCTTCTCTGATATAATTGGAAAGCCCCTCAATGGTTTTCGCCAAAGTTAAGTCCATGGTTGACTCCTGTGTTGAATTATAGTAACGGTAAATATTTTTAAACCCGCACTTTTCAACCTCAATGGCAGTCAGTCCATATTTGCGGTGCATGTGCATGCCCGTTACGAAAACATGAGCTTCCATTCCTTCCTTCTCTTCCACAGCATACATAAGCGACTTCAGCTTGCCAAAATCAGCCCTCGTACCTGTTAAAAACAATATCTTCTTCATTTAGTCTGACTAATAATATCATGAAAACTCAACTGCTCGCCCGCTTCGATATCTCTGGAAGCAGTTGTTCCCAACACGTCATTAAACTTCTCCGCTAATATTTCACCCGTGCCGGGACGCTTGACCCAGATATTCTCCATAGTGAACTCTTCGCCTTTTCTTATATTCTTGATGGCACAGACAGTGGCAAAAGCAAAATCAATGGTAACCTGCTCTTCTTTGGCCGGTTCCTTCCTGCCGCCGCGCTGCTCGAAAATAATATTCGCGCCTTCAATAAGTTCTCTACACTCTTTTTCATCCATAGAACAAACAATATCCGGCCCTGTTCTTCCTTTATGGTCAGTAAAATGGCGTTCCAGGATAGAAGCACCTAAGGCAACTGCTCCCAAGCATGCATGATTGCTCAGAGTGTGATCAGACAGGCCAAAAGGCTGACCCGGGAAATGGGCGGCCATTTCTGTCATAGCCCCCAGACGCACCAGGTGATTTGGCGTAGGATAAAGGTTGGTGGTATGAAGCAGTGCATAATCGACCTTAAACTTCTCGAAAATGGCAACAGCCTTTTTTATACTCTCGATGGTATTCATGCCTGTACTTAAAATCACAGGTTTCCCAAATCGGGCAATATGCTCCAGCAAGGGATAATTATTACACTCGCCGGAACCAATCTTAAATGCCGGAACATCCATACGCATCAATCTATCGGCTGCAGCCCTGGAAAAAGGAGTGCTTATAAATATCATACCCTTGCTTTCAACATATTCCTGAAGGGCAATTTCATCGGCTTCATTAAGAGCGCAGCGTTCCATTATTTCATAAATAGAGACATCCGCATTTCCGGGTATCACCCTCTTAGCCGCCGGAGCCATTTCATCTTCCACAATATGGGTTTGATGTTTTACCACTTCCACGCCTGCCCTGTGTGCGGCGTCAACCATCTCTTTGGCAACTTTCAAGCTCCCCTCATGGTTAATTCCTATTTCGGCAATCACCAAAGGTGCATGATTTATGTCGATAATCCTGTTTCTAATCTTCACTGCAAAAAATTCTAATTGTTATCTAAGCTCAATTCAATCAGGAATATTCCTAAAGCTTTTGATGCATTCAGCATCTTCTTTAAACAAGCTCCCTGTGTCTGTTCTTTTGTAAATATTCATAAAGTCCTGATAGGCTTCTACCGGAATTTGCATAAATGTCTCTATGTAGCGCGGCGTTGGAGACACGGGCAAAAACCTGGCTCTCCAGGCATCCATTCCTTTGGACAAATGGTCATAACACTGTGCTTTAAGCTGGGATTCATAGCATCTGATCAGCTTTTGCTTCTCCTGAATTTGATCAGTTATATCCACAAACTTATTGGGAAGTAAGTCAGTATGAACGGCATACATAAATAAATCACCATTATATTCAGACTTCCGCAGAGCCTTCCCAAGCAAATAAGCACACAAACGATGTTTTGGAGGCTGGTCAAGCGGCCATACGCTAAAAATGGCATCCCAGTTCCTATTCAGAAGCTCAACTAGATCATCCAGATGATTCTTTTTGATTTCCAATCCGGTATTGCTAATTCGTAGATTCCATATATGCGCACTAAGCATCTCAGCCACCTTTGAGGCCTCCGATGCCCTGATAGAAATCGACTTAACAGGATTGCTCAGCTCTTCGCCATCAGTCAAAAAGCCAAGAGTAATATTGCATCCTTTGCTTGCCAACTGAAGCAGGCTTCCTCCACATCCTATGACTTCATCATCCTGATGGGGAGCTAAGACCAACACATTTCGATAATTGCTCAAATCCGTTGCGCGGGGCTCTAACACTTCACGAAAATAGTCCAATTGCCAAACCTTTTCCAGGAAATCAATATCAGTAGATTTATGGATTTTCTTTAATAAGAATTTATACGCACCATCAGCGTTACGCGATAAATAACGATATTGATATATTGACTCAAGCTTATTTAAGATTCTTCGAAGCATAGTCTGCTTATACTATTTACTTAGTCGTGATTATATAATCCTTAATTTGCGCAGCAGGCGAAAAACATATTTACCCATAGGGAAAAGTATTTTTAGGAATTTTGCCCGACGCGACTTTTGATTTATAGGCCATACTGCGGCTTCAATATCATTATACTTACTTTCAGCAAAAAAATCTTCCACCTCATCGGGCAAGGTATTGCCCATGTGATAGGCCATAAGCTTTGGGGTTGACACCCTTAAGAAGCCTGATTTCTCGCTTGCAAAATCAATGTAATCATGCTCATAACCATTGCCAAAGCGAAGCTCCACCGGCTTCTTGCTAAAAGTCTCCACCACGGCACGCCGATAGGTAGCAAGCGCATGCACAGCACCCACTACGGCAGTGCAGCCCTTCCTTTCAATATAATAGTGGCGTTGCCGCCAACTGTACTTCCTTTTAAATCCGGTTTTGCTATACAATCCCGATGAAGCACTATGTCCTATTCCTTGTTCAAAAAGGTCAATATCCTTGTCGTCAATAATCTTTCCCGCCTTCAGGGGAAACCAAATGCTATTGCTATTATAAAAATATCCCAGGTGAGCTGTGGGAAAACAAGTTACCATGCCGGCCGAAGGCAGAGCCCTCATAATATCTGCGACACTTTTTTCCCAACCCTTCATAAAAAGAAAATCTCCGTCGGCAATCGTTACAAACTCCTCATAAGATGCGCGAGCTTCAGCCAGGACCGTTTCCAGCTTACCTCTATTCTCACTTAAGACCACGTACTTATCAATCATTCCCTTCGCCACAAAACTCTCTGCTACTTCCGAAGCCTCAGGGCAGGAGTTATTATTAATCAGCGTTATATTAGTTGAAGCATGATTAATAGTATCACTCAAAGATTGAAGACAGTGGCGAAGAACCTCGGGCTGATTGCGGAAATAAGGATTCATGATATCAGGAATCCAGAAGGGGAGAATTATCCTGTGCTGCTTATGTTCAAGCTTCTGCACATCCGACTTCAAAGGGTTCTCTCCTATTCGCATAATTAATTGGTGTTTCTACTCTCAATGTTTAGCGACTAAAGTGGGCTCTTAGTCCAAGTAATTCAACAGTTTTACTGATAAGCCGACGAGGCACTCCACGCATAACAAAGAATACAGAACTTATACTGAAGCATTTTCCAAGGGCAATACCAAATCCCTGCCAATTGGTAGCTGCATTTATCTGATTCCTGACCAGCTTGTTGCGTAATGGCACGAACCTGCTCCTTTCCAACATCCCTCTTTTATAAAAACCACTGACTACCTTGAAGAGGTACCAGGGCAGATAGACATAGTTGAAATTTTGGTTTGAAATGCCCGAACTATGTACACGGTACTTAAGCAAAGGCTCGTTTACAAACCAGAACTTAGTGATAAAGGCAAGGCGTATAAAGAACTCTACATCCTCTCCGGCCGCGGGCATATCTTCATTAAAAAAACCTGCCCTGTCTATAAGCTCACGCCTGATTAATGGTGAAGATAACATTACAGTAAAGTTGCCTACCATCTTGTCGAAAACGTAGCCATGCTTGTTGGCAGCATGAAGCTGTCCGGTAATCTCTCCTGTCTCCTTTCCATGCTCGTCAATAATAAGGCAAAAGGCATGAACCAGTCCGTAATCACTATGCTTGTCCAATATTTCAACCTGGCGCTGCAATTTATCTTCAAGCCACAGATCATCATCGTCGAGGAAGGCAATATAAGAACCTTTGGCAGCCCGCAAGCCTATGTTGCGCGGTACAATAGGACTCCCGCTGTTTTCAATCTTCTGATAGCTGACATTGGGGTAGTTCTTGCAAAGCTCTTGATTCTCATTACCGGGCGTGCCATCATCAACCACAAGGACCTCAAAATCCTTGAAAGTTTGATTTGCCAAACTTTCAAGCGCTTCACGCAGATAATGCGGTCGCTTGTAAGTAGGAATGATAACCGAGACCTTAGGAATTCTTTCCCCCATAAACCATCCTTTTAACCTTGGCACGCAAATATGCCGACAGCAACTTATAATTAAAATTTTTGAAAAATGACTTTAAAATCAGACCTTCATATCCTTTTGCGCCTTCATTGTAAGCTTCCAGCGCATCGCGCCCCATTTTATCATAAATTATCTTATCGTAGTCCTTATTGATGCCCAAATACTTCGGGAGAATTTTGAAATGCCCCTGCCAGTAACGCTCCCCCTTCTTCATCTCAGCGCTGCCACTATGACGGCGATAGCGACTTACCAGATTATCCTGAAAGGCAATGCCCCGCTTTAAGGCGATACGCATAAACATATCCCAATCTTCGGCAAACAGCCCTTCATCAAAGCCTCCCACCTCCTTTAGAGCCTGAGTTACATACATTCCTGAAGCAGTTGGAATAAAACAACCCATCCTTGCCAGCTCAGGAAAAATAAATCCTGACGGCATCTCTTTGTTGGGAAAGAGCTCCTTCCTGTCAGCTATAACCGACTTTCTGAGGAGTTTATCATCATTATCAATCCACTCGATATCACCATACAGGAAACCCGGCTCCCAGTCCAAACTTTCAAGATAAGTTATCTGGCTCTCTGTTTTATGCGGAAGCATAAGATCATCACAGGGCCAGGGCTGAAAATACTTAGTATTGCAGAGTGACAAGGCATGATTCATCGTACTTGTGATGCCCTGATTTTTCTCATGCACAATTATGGTGGCTACATCACCATTTGCCTTATTCCACTGCTTGAGAAGTTCAACAGAGTTGTCGCTACTGCAATCATCGATAATATAGAAATGTCGCGGCTTCCAGGTTTGAGCCATTATGCTGTCCAGAGCCTTCCACAAGAATCGGCTCTGGTTATAGCAAATAGCTACAAAAGTCACCAATTCATCGCTTATGTTTGGGGGAGTATTTATGTTATCTGACATTCTTCCCTAAATAAAATTATTTATAAGCTCAGCAACATAAGAAATCTCCTCATCGCTGTGGACGGGACTCATAGGAAGACTGAGTTCCTGCCGGTGAATCTTTTCTGTAATCGGGAAGGATAAACCGTTCCACTGCCTAAAGGCCTCCTGCTTATGTGGAGGAAGAGGATAATGAATCATAGTACTTACACCATGTTCCGCGAGATAAGCCTGCAAACGCTCACGCTCGGGATGCATCACGGCGTAAATATGATATACATGCTCGCCCCAATCCATCACGCGGGGCTTTGTAACAATCTTAGCGTCGAGCTTTTGATCATATATGGAAGCCAGTTGACGACGACGTGCATTTTCCCTGTCAAGCCCCCTGAGTCTGATTCGCAGCCAGGCCGACTGGTTCTCATCTATCCTCATATTAAAACCTTCGTACAAGTTGTAATACTTTTTGTGTGAGCCATAATTCCTCAATGCTGTTACAGCTTCAGCAAGAGCCTTGTCGCCGGTAGTAACGGCACCTGCCTCCCCAAGCGCTCCCAGGTTTTTACCCGGATAAAAGCTATGTCCGGCGGCATCTCCCAGACTTCCGGCACACCCGCCGCTTTTAAGTCTGGCCCCGTGCGCCTGGGCAGCATCCTCTATAAGCAGCAAGTTATGCTTCCCGGCAATGCCCGCCAAAGTCTCCATATCGGCCAGCTGACCATAAAGATGCACTGCCATTATGGCTTTGGTTTTTTTTGTGATAAGCCTTTCTGCCTCTGCGGGGTCAATATTAAAACTATCCTTATCAGGCTCCGCCAAAACAGGAGTAAGTCTGCTCTGGGTAATAGCCAAAATAGAAGCTATATAAGTATTGGCCGGCACTATAACCTCATCGCCCTCGTGCAATAAGCCCAGAGCTTTATAACCCTCAAGTATCAGGCGAAGAGCATCCAATCCGTTGCTCACTCCCACGCAATACTCAGTGCCACAAAAAGCGGCATATTCTTTCTCAAAAGAACTAACCTCATTACCAAGCACATACCAGCCGCTTTCAAAAAAACGGCGGGTAGCCTCCATCATCTCCTCAAAATAAGGGGCATTGACTGCTTTTAAATCTAAAAATTTTACTTGCATAGCGTCTTTCGGTAAAAATCGTTGCAAAAACAAGCTGCACCAAAGCCCTCTTTAAATGAGGCAAGGCCTTCGTTTAGTATTCTGCCATTATCTTCGGTTGAAGCGCCAAAACTAAAGTAGCGCTTACTCGCGCTATATCTTTCGATAAGATATGCCACTAAAAACTCTGCGGCACAAAGCTCTCGTCCCTCCTTGTTGAAATGGAGATATTGGGTGTGGACAAAGTCATTATCTATAAAAAGCCAAGCTCCACCCAAAAAAAGCTCGTCCTGATAGACAGTCATTGTCATGATATTGTCGGGAAAACGGCTCTGCAGCAATAGCACTTCTTCTGGGGAGTGAACAGCCGATGTTTGATATTTACCCTGCAGGTTTTCATTTACCAGCTTCATATATAGATTGACATCGCCCTTCTCTTCTACGCGCAAATTGTTGCGCATAGATTTATTATGCCTGTATCTTTTGTCGCGGGCAAAACCTGCATGATTCTTCATGTCGAAAAAGAAGGACAAATCACGGCGCCATAGTTCGTAAGCGCCGCGCCATAAAAGCCATGAGTCGGTGTCGGATGCATGACGTGCGAAGATATAGGGCTTTTGACGATAGTCAAGGGTAGTTATCCCCTTGTCCAAAAGGTAGTCTTCAAGAGCATTAAAAACCTTTTCCAAAGAACTTGCAGGGAAACGTTCAGAAAGCAGCCATCCGCCATAGGTCAATCCCTGATGAGAATACAGGACTCCATCCCTCTCATTAGCAGGAAGAACGGCCTTCAGCTTACCGCCCTCATAAGCCAAAATGCTGTGGTCAACAAAACGGTCGGAATGATAATCCATAAAGCCCCTGTTAAACAAGAAGACTCCATTCCAAGATTTCTTCACAAAATCATTCCACTCAGCAGCCCTAGCGGGCGAATATCTTAATAGCTCCAAACTCATTAGCTCTATTTCTCAATCTTTCCTATCACTTTGGCAGGACTGCCTGCAACTATGGAATAGGATGGAATATCAGAATTTACAAAACTCTTGGGATGAACAAGCACACAGTCTCCAATGCTGACACCGGCTATAACCATGCTGCCGTGACCGATAATACAATCATCACCCACGCTAATTGGCGCCTCCAAAATCGGATACTTCTTAAGCAGATACTCACTTGCCGTGGGGCCGGTGTCAACAATAAAATGGCAGAAGGACCCAATGCTGCACCTCTTGCCTATGCTCAGTTTTGCTGAATAGCCGTTAAGTATGCTTCGGCTGCCCACAACGCTGCCTTCGCCTATGGTAAGTATGTTTTTCTCACTGCCAAAAATGGTGCAATGCTCGCCAATCGTCACCCTGTCACCCAAATCGACATTATTGAGTGAGCTTGAATCGCCAAGCTCAACATCCTTGCCTGTAATAATATTTGAATGTATCATCCTCCAAGATTAACGTCCTATTTCTTTGGGATCTATTGCCCGTATTATGCGAGCCGGATTGCCCCCCACAATAGAATAAGGAGGGACATCGCTATCCACATAGCTGTTAGCCGCAACAATCGAGTAGTCGCCAATAGTAACGCCCGGAGCAATAACGCTGCCCGACCCGATCCAGGTGTGAGCACCTATCTTAATTGGAGCTGCAGGCTTATCAAACAACTTATTAATAGCAGAACCCGGCGCTAAAGCCCAGTCTGCCTTTATCACACATTGCTGCCCCACGCTTGCATATTCACCAATCTCGATATCGCCATATCTGCCGTCAAGCGTCAGATACATTGCACATATTACCCCTGTACCAATCTTAATCACATGCTCGGGACTACCAATGATAAAGCAATCCTTCGCCACTTTAATATTGTCACCAAACTCCACGTTATTGATCTTTGCCGAGGGGTTGATTGAGACATTCCTGCCAAAGCTAATATTGGATACAATCATTTTAGATAATCTTTAATCAAGCATAGAAAATAATCAATATGCTGCTGAGAAATATTTTGATGACAAGGAAGGTAAAATGCTTCCTCTCCGTAAAACACGCTGCACTCAATGCCATGCCCTTGCAAAAACACTTTCAAGCCATCCAAATCGGCTCCTTTGGCCTCAAAGACAAAGGCGCCGGGCACCTCGCCGTCCTGGGGCTCAAAGCGAGGCATAAAGCCTTCTCGTGAAAAGCTCTCCTTATACAGACGAAAAGCCTCAAGTCGAGAGTTTATTATATGCTTTCGATACTTATCGTAAAAGCTAAAGCATGATTTGAAGTAGCTCGCCGCCTCAGCCGAAAGTGATGCCTGCTGAACACTGCCCTTCTTTGAATATAGCAGGCCCCCGGCCTGCATAGGAAACATTTTCGCCATACTGAAGAAAGCATAATCGCTGAGCTCACCCGGTTTTTTATCGGCCTTTTCAGAATACATAGAATAAGCCGCGTCTTCAATCACAGGCAAACCCAAACCTGATAGTTCCTCTACTTCAGAGGAAATAAAACCAAATTCATGATTCACCAGTATCGCGGCAGTAGCACTACCATAGCTACGACTCCACTTGCAATGTTTTTCGATGGTGCGCGTGACGCATGAACTTATATATTTGTTTCCGCTGGTAGTTACTATCCACAGCTCATCATTAGCCGACAAGTTCAGCTCAGACAAAATCAAATCGAGTGCCGCGGTAGCGCTGTCGGTAATGCTAAGCTTAAGTCCATTCAGCGAGATAAACGGGTTGCTGTCAGCCCTATAATTACGCCAGATATAATTGTTACGAAAGATATCATCCGTTACAAAAGGAGAAATATTAAAAATACCCCGCCTATATTTTTCAGGCTGCTTTATGTATCCTTTAACTAATTCCACGATATACTAAATAATCTTCATATTTGCGAATATAATCAGACTCATCGTAGCTATGCGAAGTCAGAACCAGGCAAATAGAGCCTGACGAAAAATTCTGCTCATGGGCCCAAATACCGGGCGGAATATGCAAGCCCATAAATGGTTGATTCAAGAAAAGAGTCTTGCAATGGTAGCCATCCTCTACCATAACCTCAAAGCTGCCTCCCGCAGCAATAAGGAACTGATGGCACTCCTTGTGAGAATGAGCGCCGCGATTTTCCCCGGCCGGAATGTCATAGAGGTAGAACACCCGTTTGACATCAAAAGGGACATCAATGGAATTGTGAACCGAGGTTATACGTCCCGAAACCGCGCTGATTCGCGGAAGCTGATAAATGTGGCAATCAAATACTGATGCCGGAACCTTGTCTTTAGGCCATATTACAGAAGTGCTCATAGTCTCTTATATAATCAGATTCAGAAAAATCACCCGAATTAAGGTGTAGCGAAAGTGAATTTGTGCTAAAATTCTCAATATGCCGCCATGTGAGCGGGGGGAGATAAAGACCTTTGTAAGAACGGTTAAGATGATAGCGCCGCTCAGTCCCGTCTTTATCTTTCACAACGATATCAAAGCTTCCCGATAAGGCCACAACCAACTCCTGCTGGGTGTAAAAGGCATGCCCACCGCGAATCTCGCCGCCCGGAATATCGTAAGTCCAGTAAACACGCTTGATGTCAAAAGGAAAATGGCGGCTGTTTTCCATAAATGTCAGATTACCTCTGACATCCAAAATTTTAGGTAATTCAATTAGCTCTTCCATAGTTAAAACTCTTGTAGTTCAACCATCTTGCGAAACCTTGGAGACTTAGAAACAAGCTCATCAAAGGTTCCCGATGAAGTAATAACACCGTTTTCAAGCAGATATATCTCATCAGCATTGCGCACCGTTGACAAGCGGTGCGCAATAATTACTATCGTGTACATACCCTTCAGGGCATTGATATTCGATTGGATAATACGCTCATTTTCAGAATCCAGCGCCGAGGTAGCCTCATCCATCAGAAGCAAAGAGCAATCGCGAAACATCTCTCTGGCTATCGAAATACGCTGCTTCTGTCCCCCGGAAATTAAGATTCCATTGTCACCCAGCAAGGCATTTTCTTTGCCGGGCATACGCTTTATTGTCTCCGTAAGAGCTGTTTTGCCTATAACGTCCCAGAAGCGGGCTTCATTTTCGGCAGTCTTCTCTGCACCAAAACTCACATTATTAAATACAGTGTCATTAAACACTACAGGCTCCTGGGTGATATATCCAATTCTTTGTCTGAATGCTCTAACCCGCTCTGCAGTGAGCTCCACGCCGTCTATAAGTATCTTTCCCCGCACCGGCTTTAGCAAACCCGAAAGCATATTAACCAGGGTGGTCTTACCCGAACCGCTCTCTCCAACAAAAGCCACTGTTTTATTCTTCTCTATAGTAAGCGAAATACCGTTTAAAACCATGCGGTTTGGGTCGCTATCATAGGAAAACATAACGTCATCAAACTTGATTTCGCTGCTCAATGGAGCCATAGGCACTTGAATACGGCTTTCTGATTTTTCCTCAAATTCTTCATAAAGCTCATTCACGGTGCGTATTCCACCGGAACTAACCAAAAAGCTTTGCCATGAGTTTTGCAGGGAGAGCAGACTGGTAAGTGAGCGGTAGAAAAATACTAATATCAGGGCTATGCTGAACATAGAAACCTCAAAAAGTACTACCTGCACAAAAATAACCAAGGCTACCATGGCCACCGTTACGGGTTCTCTCAATGCCCCTGATATAGCATTAAGCTTGCCCATCTTCATGGTCAAATCTTCCACTTCATTAACCAGGCCAACTAACCTGACACGGTATTTTGCTATAAGGTCGGTGGCTTTCAGATATTTGAAATTCCACACCGACTCGAGCACTTTGGATTGTAGTCCGTTGCCTATATATGACTGTAAAAGAGAGGACGTTTCAACCTTCTTGTTGATGTACTTATAAATAAAACTACTGACTAAGCCGGCGATTGTAATTAAAAGCGCAAATTGAAAATCTGAGATAAAAGCCAAACAAAGATAGCCCGTAAGGGTGATTCCTGCCTGCAAAGTACTCAGGTACGACAGTAAGGCGCCGCCGGCCTTCCCTATTTCACCGGTTATAACATTTTGTATTCTACCCAAATCCATATTTACAAATGCCGGATACGAAAGATTGCATAAGCCATTAACCAACTGCATACGCATCTCCTTCATAAAACGAACCCTGGTCTTTGTGGAAAAATATGAGTTTATAAAATACAAAACACCCTTAAAGCTAAAGAGGATTATCATAAAAAGCAGGATGGAACCAACGGTTATGCTAAGCCCCAGAAAATTAAAAACATCTATCACAAAAGACAGGTTGCCCAAATCCACAGACGAAGGGTCGCCTGCTTCAGCGACCTGAAACAGTGGGATAAAAAGAGCCAGCCCAAGACCGTCAACTAATGCTACAAGGGCACTTAAAGTCAAAAGCACCGGCATGCGCCATCTTAAACGCTTATAATAAAATTTGAGATATTTTACCGGACTCAGTCCGCTGAAAAGCTTGATCATCAGTTTCTTCGATTGAACGTTTATATACGGTACTACACAGCTTCGCCTCCCTCGGTCACATACCGGCACCCGCTTTTGCTATTTAGACTAGCTAAAGTTAATACTCTCGCTTCTATCTTTTTTCAAATTATGACTAAGCGATTCAATTTAATGCCAAAGATTGCTATTTCCACGATGAATGGTGCGGCTGCCGCGAAGCAGCCGCTACCAACATAATTTCACAGACAATCCTCCTTTAGGGGCAAGGCGCAAGCAACTTTGTCCGACTGCCGGAACAGTAATCGGTCAGGCCCAAGCCTCCCGGATAAAGTATTTGTTAAAAGGCTAAATATCAGCTTCAACACCGGTAATCTTTTTGTATCCAAAAGCAATTAGCTTTTTAAGATGTTTGTTGCCGGCAACGAAGCGACCTGTATTCATCACAGGATTCAGCAGATAACGAGGGAAAGTAAGAAAATGCGTATAGGCTCCATGAACTTTATGGCGCATACAACCCAGCGACTCTTTATAAGCTACCAGACCGTCTTCCCCAAAATTAACCACTGATATATTATAGTATTTATAGCCTTCTTTATGCAATTTATTAATTAGCTGATACTGAAGATAATGAGCAAGGCCGTTCTTGTAAGCAAACTCATCGCCCCCAATCATCAGACCGTAAATTCGTTTATCTCTCTCGATTGCCAGACGCACACAGTGAATCACTCCATCTACCTCCAGATAGTAAAGTTTCATATATCCGGAATTGAAGAGCCTGTCAACACCTTCTTTCGTCATGCTCTCGTATGGATAAGCCTTATAGTTGCCATTGTGTCGCTCATTTCGAACCTCGTGGGTAGCCTTAAGCATCTCATGCAATTTCTGGAGCATGCGCTCAGAGGTCTCTTCTCCAAAGACAGGATTGAGGCGAGCTGCCTTGCGGGCATTATATCTTACTGATTTTGTGAAAGAGGGACTTTCTTCCTCAGGATCAAAATAGCGCACAAATTCACGATTAGCCCTGCTGTAATAACCTTTGGCCTGACATCGCCACTGATGCTGCTGGTCGTAATAACATATATCAACCCGAGAAAGCCTGTTTTTACGAGCCCACCTGCGAAGGGCTTCAAGGCAAAGGTTGTACAACTCTTCGCTATATTCGATTATTGCAGGGCCTGCATAGCAGTATAAATAAGTTCCCACCACTCCCTTCTTATTAACACCAAGTCCGGATAATTTGGCAACAACTTCTCCGCCTCTTTCAAAATTCAAATAATATATCCTTTTTCCATCTGCAAGAGAATCAATAAATTCGGAAACCAGAAAAAGGCTATAATGATACTTTGAAAAATTCAAGTCATATTCTTCTCTGCTTACCTCTCTTACCTTAATTCTGTTTCTCTTAGGCATAATGCAAATTATTTTAGCGGCTGTGCGAAACAATAAGCAACTATTGTTGTGAGCTGTCTTATTGCCGAACATCTATGATTAATGTATTCTTTGCGAAAGTTAATATGCACTTTGTTTACTTTATAAAAATTGTGATGAAAAGGTTATTTTCATTGTTAATCGCTTTTTTTTGAATGACAAGCAAAGCAAGAAACGACCTGCTTATAAGACTTAAGCATCCGTATTTATCGAGGCTTTCCTTCTTAAGCGCCACCTCTGCAAAGGATTTAGCAGGCTGTAAGGAAAGCTTAGAAACCATGAATAATAACAATAGCCCGGATAGCTCAGAGCTCCTTGCTGTTCCTTAAAAAGCCGCACTCCCTCGCCTCCTTGCTCGGCTCTTGGTATCACGCCCAGGTTGTAATACGATTTACCGCTACCAAGTGCATAGTCGGAAATAGTTAGTGCTACCAAAGCAGGTATCCCGTTTTGATAGGCCACCTCATCCGAGCCCATAAGTAAAAAATAAATCCTCTTGCTATCTTCAAGCGCGAACAAAACAGTGTTGATCTCGCCATTCAGTTCAGAGTAAAACAGTTTAGCCAGGCCATTTTCTAACAGTTTCGCCAAAGACTTTTCGTTCATATTGCAGATGTACATAGGATCGTAATCCACGCCGTGCTTCTCTACCCTTGTAGCGCGGGTTTCATTAAGCAGTTGCATCATCCTATTTAGTATCTCAGGCGACGTGCTGCTCTTCACTGTAACGCCGGCCTTTGTTGCTTTCTTTGCATTTCTCTTCAAATTAGAGCTCACCTTGACCGGGCCTTCTAAACCCTCGTAGCTAATCCTGAACTCATCCATGCCTTCATAATAATAACCCTTTACACTTATAGGCTTTGGGATTATAAAGTCGAATGAGTAAAGCATAATCCGCGAAAAACCATGTTTTTTGGCATAGTGCAGCAAAGCCTCCATGCAATTCTGCCAAAAGACTTCGTCGTCATCCTTAATCAAAAGGCCGGAAAAGCAATAAAGCATAGTCCCCGTAATTCGGCTGTCACTTAGCTTAAGTCCGGCAAGCTTCCCGACCAGGCCTGCGTTCTCATCTTCAAAATTAAGGTAGAATGAAGGCGCAGCAGGGCTGCTCATAGCTTCAATCCATTGCGGGCTATGAAACAGTCCGTAATTAAAACCATCCAGATCTTCTGACCAACTGTCCTTAGCCAGTTCGAAGGGTAATATTGTTGTACTCATATCAGTTTCAGCTTTTTTAAAAATCGTCCCAGATTCAGCAATGGATTTAAGAGCTTATGAGGATAAAGAAGGAAATTCGTTGTGGCTCCATAGACAATTTTCTTAACTCCGCCCTTCGATTGCTTACTACGCTCAAGCCCTTCCGAGCCGGCATCGCCCGTTCCTCCTCCCAGATTATAATAAGACTGTCCCTTCTCCCTGTATAGTTCAATTATGCTATAATCAAGCCAGGAAGCAAGGCCATTTTGATAAGACAGTTCATCAGACCCCGCCAGAAGATTAAAAGCCTTGCCATCCCTCTCCAAATTGAACAGCAAACAGTGCATAACTCCATCCTCATTCATACCGCTGTAGTAAAACCTCCCTGCCTTATTAGCCAACAGACGTTCGACACTCCCGGGATTCAAATATGGCAGATAAAAAGGATTATACTTATGCCCGTACTTATTAGCCCTCTTGTCAAGGGTACTGTTAAGCAGGGCGCTAAGTCGCCCAACCAACTTAGGATCTTCACTTTCGGCCAAAGTCGCCCCCTGTTTCTGCGCTTTTTTGACATTGCGCTTAAGGTTCTGACTGAAGGCTATCTTTCCACTTTCAGGCTGCAAATCAACTACATATTCATAACGCTCATTTGCTATAAATCCTTTTACCTTGCACTTTATTCCATTCTGCTGATCATAAGAGCCTACAATTATCCGCTGTACCTTCCTGTTTTTGGCGTAGGCCAATAAGGCTTTCATGCAGGCATTCAACAGGCTTTCCTGATTTGTCCTTATTGCAGGATAGGCATAGAAAAAAAACTGATTGCCCAAAGCCTTCCCTCCTTTTATAAATAATCCTGACAACTTTCCAATCACCTTGTCAGCATCCACAAAATCGAGGAAAACCGGCGACCCATGCGCAAAACTCATAGAACTCACCCACTCCGGTGAAATAAAGAGGCTATAGTTAAACTCCCCGATATTGGCCTCCCATTTATCCTTATCAAGCTCTTTAACAAGCAAATCCTTGTAATCCCGACTCTTTGTTATGTCAACCATTTCACTCTCTTATCCCTTAACACTCAATATTATTGAAAAGTGAAAATGCGAATCAGCTTTCGGCATAGATTAACTATCTTATTATCGGGTAGTTTCTTGCTTAACTTGATAAAGGGATTTAAAAGCTTATATGGATAAATAAGGAAATAGGAATAATAACCATAACGCACTATTTCCCTGCCGCTTTGCGACTCCTTATATTTGCGCAGGCCCTGACCTCCTTCACGATCCAAAGGAACGGTGCCCAGATTGTAATACTTTGCATTCTCCTTCATAGCTTTCTCCGAGATATTCTGGTCAATAAAGGAGGGTATCCCTTTGCTATAAGCATCATCGTCTGAGCCCATCAAAAGCCCGAAAATTTTCCCGTCATGCTCCAAATTAAACTGGACGCTATGAATTACACCTGCTATCTCTGCATAGTGCATAATTCCCATCCCCGTATCCAGCAGTTTTGTCAGAGTTTCTTTGTTAAGGTTAAGCATATACATAGGATTATAATTCTGACCATACTTCTCCTTCCTTGTCAAACGCGTGTTATCCATAAGCTCAATTAACCTATCCAGCACCTCAGGAGAGCGGGTGGATTTAAACTCTGCTCCTGCCTTACGTGCCTTCTTGGCATTCTGCTTAAATCCGTAACTGAACTTAACCTTATCAACATGCTCCGAATAATCAATAACATACTCGCGGGCTACAGTTCGGAAATAATTGTCTATATCAAGAACTTCATGAACAACCTGCTCAAAGGGGCGGATGTGAATACGTGCAAAGCCTTCTTTTAAGGCATAGCTGTGCAACAAGGCAAGGCTTTCTTTAAACAGTCCGGCCTCCCATTCTTTGAAGTTGGGCCCTCCGGTTATATATAGGTGTTTGCCCTTGCTCTTCTGGTTAAGCAAAAACCCGCACGCCTTTCCTATAATCTCACCATTTTTTGTGATATGAAAATAAATGTCTTCGGTAAATTCATTAGTCAGGGAATTAACCCACTGCCAGGTGTTAAATAAACCGACATTAAAATCGTCCATATTTTCCTTATAGTCGTCGATAGAAATCCTCTGAAGTTCCAGTTCACTATTTTTCATTACAATAAGTTTTCTGTGTTTATTGAAATATTCAACGCAATTTAAAGGGATGTTTTGTCGATTTCCGTTTTTTTACACCATCGTTACGATTTCATTTACAAGATGACCAATTATCCGGACTAAGGGCTTTGCTGCTAATTCTTCTCAACAAGACCCCGCATATTAAGATAAGAGAAAGCTGCCTCCTGATGAGAACCGAGAAAGTCATTGTGAGTCATCAATACAGTAAAGCCCAACTTTTCTCCTATTTTATCAGTACTATTGCTCACTCTCGTATGTGCTGCTACCGCCAGGTAGCCATTTCTTTTAGCTCTTATAACGACTTCCAGCAATGCTCTTATCGACAGACGGCTATTGCGCTCCTCCGGAATTACAGAAGAGTTTTCGAGGTAAAAGCAGCAGAATTTCATATAGTCGGGATGACAACCTATCTCATAGCCGTAATCAAAAGGGTCATAAAGCTCCAAATTAGTACCAAGAGAATAGGCCACCGGACGCTTATCCCTCAAGTATAGCAAGCCTATCGGATTGGGATACAAGTCATCAGTAAACCTGTCAAGAATTATACTTGCATTAGCTCTGAAGTCTTCCGGGTAGGATTTGTTCTCAATCTCCAGAAGATGGTCAATATAACCAGCTATATTATCAGAATTAAGCTCAACCACTTCAATGTAGGAACTGGTTCTTTCGACGCTTTCCTTAAAATGCTTCACCAAGACATCAAATTTATCCTGATCGGGCAAAACAGAGCTTGGCTCAAGTTCATAAACTCTGCGACCAAGCGATAAAAAACGGAAAAGTGGGATAATAAAGCCTCGCTTTGCTGAATAAAACTCAGTATATCTCCAATAGACCCAGATTCTATAGGCTATCTTTTTTCTTGTCTTTTTTATAGAAATTTTCCTAAACCGACTCACAGCGCTAAACTATTTATCATAAAACAAGACTCCTTAGCACAAATTTTAAGTCAACAAATTACGTAAAAGATAAATATCACATAGTGCCCATTACACCAAAGTCAACAAATCCTTGACAAAATCCTGTACTCCTTCAATCGGACTTATACTTTCTGGGATAATTACAATTGCTGACATTCTGCCTTGGAGCATTTGGAGATATTCTTCATTTATTCATCTTAGATTCATTCATCAATATTTTACGCTGCTGTGTGGAACTTCTATATCTATCCGTAAAAAAGATATTTCAGTCCGATTTAAATTGCCTTATATTTCGTCTATTATTCCTGGAGGAATTAAACCCTATACATCCATATAATACATTCACAAATTAATTAAACGAACCCATGAAAGCAGCTTTACGAATTTTTGCCTCCCTTATTGTCTTTAGCTTGTTGGCAATGCCGCTAACGCATGCATCCCAAGCTTCTGACCTACTGCAAACTGACGAAAATATTGATGTAACACTTTATCATATTGCACTTGATATTGATATTGCAAACACATCAATTGCCGGAAACGTCAGGGTTGAACTAAAATCACTAATTGCAAATTTGACGGAAGTAAAGCTAAATTTGCACGAGGCATTAGCCGTTACGGCAGTTGGCGAAAATGCAAGCTCATTCAGCAGAGAAGGAAATATTATAAGCTTAGTTCTTGACAAAAGCTACAATATAGAAGAGCCTGTAAGTATAAGCATCTCCTACGGGGGAGTTCCACCGCTCGCGCCGGGAGGAAACTTTGGAAAAGGATTCAGGTTTGACACACATTCTACAGGAGTTCCGGCCATTGCCACCTATAGCACGCCCTATCTGTCGCATTACTGGTTTCCCTGCAAAGACGGACCATCAGACAAGGCCAACTCGGTGTCGCTTGATATTACCATACCCGAGGCAACTTACGAGGGCTATGAGCTTAAGGCAATATCTAATGGTGTATTAACCGAAACCACCACAGAGGGCGGGAAAAAGACCTTTAAATGGAGACATAATCACCCGATAGTTCCCTATTATATCATGGTTGCTGTATCTAATTATGTTCATATCTCCTCCACTTATAATAATACCACAAACGGCAATAGTTTCCCGCTTGATTATTACGTATTTCCCTATCACCAGGAGGAAGTTATGCTTAACAACGTCCCGGCGGCATTTGACACCTTTATCAGCTTATTTGGAGATTATCCTTTTAAGAATGAGAAGTTTGGTTTTACTCAAGTGGCTCAAAACTGGTCGATTGAAAACCAGACTAACCCCATTTTGGGGGGAATGAGCGCCGGTTGGGAAGTTAGTATGCTTCATGAGCTTTCACACGCCTGGTTTGGCAATTCCATTACCAATCAAAGCTGGAAACATATATGGCTTAGCGAAGGATTTGCAACTTATGCTTCCGCCCTTTTCTATGAGGCTGCAGTAGGAAAAGCACGATATATTCAACAGCTGAGCTCGCTAAGTTCAAGATATGTGGATGACAGAAGCCTTATTCTTGATGATGATTCTGATTATAATACCATTTTTCACACTATCTACTTTCACAAGGGAGCCTGGGTGCTGCATATGCTGCGAGGCTACCTGGGCGACGCAGTGGCTCTTAATTGCATTAAAAGCTTTGCTGAAAGTACAGAGTTTAAATACGGGCATGCTACTACTGAAGACTTTATTGCTCATTGCCAAACTGTCAGCGGACTCGATTTGACGACCTTTTTTGAACAATGGGTATATGGCAAAGGCTACCCGGAGTATCACTATGAATTCTATTCTGACAGTGAAAGAGGCAAAGGCGGACTTATCCTGTCTCAGGTCCAATCAGACCTCGACCCAAGCAGGCGCGAAGTCTTTGAAATGTATGTCGAACTCAAATTCCACTTTCAGGATGGCACAAGCAGCACTCAGAGAGTCTTTAACAACCTAAAATCACAAACTTTCGAGTTCGATTTTACAAAGAAAATCGTGAAAGTAGAGATAGACCCGAATAATTGGATTCTGAGACAAAATACGATAAGCCACAGCGCAGAACTTATTGGCTTCGACATTCCTGACCAGACCAACTCGCTTATCGACAGAGAAAATATGACAATCACTGTTAGTATGCCTTATGGAACTGATATCTCAGCTTTGGTTCCGAGCATTACACTAATAGATGACAAGGCCACAGTATCGCCTGAATCAGGACTGGCGCAAGATTTCTCTGCCGGCGACCTCTTTTATACTGTGAGTGCAGAAAGCGGCACAGTAAAGGAGAACTGGACTGTGAAGCTCATCCTTGACCCATCAACAGGCTTAGCTGAGGCAAGCAGCTCAAAAGCATCTCTTTATCCAAACCCAACAAGCGGACTTGTTAAGCTCAGAGCTGCATCACCACTTAGAACAATTGACATATACACAATTGAGGGGCTACTTGTTAATTCCCTGATCTATGATGATGACAGCGAGGCAACACTCGACCTGGCAAGATATGCTAACAGGATGCTTATAATTAAAGCAAGGTTCAGCGATCAAAGCACTTCAGTTTTCAAAGTAGTAGTTAAAACGAATAACTAAAAAAACAGATGTCACGGCTATTTAACAAAATAGGTCTTCGCCTTACTACACTTGCTTTATTGCTGGCTGTGACTCATTTAGCACACTCTCAGGGCAAGGAACTGTTATATCTGGAAAAGACAGATTTCTTGCCCTACATGCGCATGAATATTGCTTCAGACAATTTACAAACAGATGACAATATTGATGTTACCTTCTATCATATCAAACTTGAGCCTTTTTATCAGACTAAAAGCATTGCCGGCGAGGTAAGGGTGAGATTTAATCCACAGCGAAACAATCTGACTGAAATCAAGCTTAACTTACGGTCCAATTTTACGGTATCTTCAGTTAAAATAGGGGCAACAATAACTAATCATTCACACACAAACAACATTCTTACAATACCCTTAAATGGCAACTATAATAAGGGTGACACTACCGAGGTTACAATTAGCTACAGCGGAATTCCGCAAAAGCCCGCAGGCACTGAAAAAGGCTTTAGATTTGATTCATACACCTATAATGGACACGAAATTCCTGCTATTTCTGCACTAAGCACCCCTTATCTTGCCCACTACTGGTATCCCTGTAAAGACGGGCCAAGCGATAAGGCTGACAGCATAAAAGTTGACATTACTGTCCCTAACCAATACAACGGCTATCAACTAATGGCCGTATCTAACGGCTTGCTGCTTGAGACAGAAACCATTGAAGATAATAGAAGAATCTTTAAATGGGCACACAACTATCCGATCGTGCCCTATTACGTGATGGTAGCAGTCTCAAACTATCAAGAAATCTCCCAAACATACACAAACATCGAAAATGGACATTCCTTCCCCTTGAAATACTACACAGCTCCCTTCCTTGTTAGTGATGTGACCACAGCGGTATCAATTATGCCGGGTGCTCTGGATGCCTTTATCCACTATTTTGGCGACTATCCCTTCAAAGATGAACTATACGGTATGACCCAGATAGGATATCCGGGTGCAGCTATCGAAACCCAAACCAACGCCATAATGGGAGGCTTAACAAGTGAATGGCGCGAAACGATGGTGCATGAGCTGTCGCACATGTGGTTTGCAAATTCAATCACCAATGAAACGTGGCAGCATATATGGCTTAACGAGGGTTTTGCCACCTACGCCGAGGCACTATACTACCGTTATACAGGCAACAGCAGCCACAACGATGAAGCAGCATATTTAGCTCACTTAAAAAGTAAGAGCTCCCGCTTTGAAAGCACCCGAACTCTTTACCGCGAAGATGATTCAGACTTCACAAGCTTATTCCAATACTTTTACTATCACAAAGGTGCATGGCTGCTGCATATGCTAAGGGGCTATATCAACAACGACCCTCTCTTCTTCGATATTCTAAAATCATACGCTCAGGACGCTCAGTTTAAATATGGTCACTCTGATTCTGAAACTTTCAGAGATTATATTGAAGGCAAAACCGACATGGATTTTGAGACCTTTTTCGACCAATGGCTTTATGATATCTCTTACCCCAATTATCAGTATAACTTTTTGCAAGCAGAGGGTCTGACTGGAGTTACCCTCAGGCAAACCCAGGGAAGCAACCCCTCAAAACCTGATGTATTTGAGATGTTCATGGAGATAAAATTCAATTTCAACGACGGAACAAACCGAATAGAAAGAGTTTTTAATAACAAACAAACCCAGACCTTCTATTTTGAGTTTGAAGCCGGCAAGACTGTCTCCTCTGTCAACCTTGATCCCAACGAATGGATTCTCCGCGAAGCTATAACACGCAATACAAACCTGACTGTTGACCCGCCACCTTTCCGCAGGTGGAAGGGAACAGTGTCTGATGATTGGAACCACTCTGCTAATTGGGACTTTGGCGTTCCCAATGCGCAAACGGATGCTATAATCCGGGCAGGAGCTCCCCGCTATCCTAAAATAAACGGCAATGTAAGCGTCAAGAGCCTTACCATTGAGCCGGGCGCACTTATTGAACATCTGGGCGGTACTTTTACAATTGGCGGACAGTTCCACCTTAAATCCACTCACGATTATAACTCCTCCTTTATCTCTACCGGAGGCAGTTTAGTTGTCGCGCCCGATAGTGTTAAGATTTACCAGCCTATAAGCAATCCAGCCTATAACTATGCTATGTCTTCACCCGTTTCTGGCCCTTTGGCTACCAAAACAAACAGTGGAATTACCGGAAACACCTACACTTACGATAACCCCTTGAATACCTTTAAGTTGATGTCGGACGATGAACAATTTGAGCCGGGCAAAGGCTTTGTCTTTAAGAACTCTGCCCCCGTGGTGTTTTCAGGCGATATCAACAGGGGTACTTATACTCTGACTTTAATCCGAAGCGCAAAAGGCAAGGGCTGGAACCTTGTAGGTAATCCATATACGGCAGCTATTGACTGGACTCTTCTAACAAATAAGGTTAATGTTGATGATAGCTTCTGGCTTTTCCGTAATGATCTGGGGCTTTATGGGGTCTATAATAATCCGAGCGGGACTTCAGTAAATTTGCCCGCTGACCCGCATATCATTCCAACCCGACATGCTATCTGGGTAAGGGTAAATATTGAAAAAACAGCCGGCTCTATAACCTTTAGCCCAAGTGCATTAAGACCTCACACTCACACTTATCTCAAATCATCAGGCGCGGCCAAATATCCATACATAAAGCTTGCTGTTGATTTCAACAACAACAACAACAGGGATGAGCTTGCTATTGCTTTAATTCCTGAAGACAAATATGATGAGGCAAGCTATAAGGGCAGCTCCAAATATTTTAGCTACAACTCTCTCTATTGCGAAGTGTATTCATTATCAAACGGAGAGTCTTTGGCTATCAACAACTTGCCGCTATTACAAACCATAAGCGTTCCTTTAGGAATATCTAACCTAAGCAAGGGAGAGGCAGTTTTTAGCATTTCCGACGCTCAACTGCCCGACTATACCACTGTTGTGTTATTGGATAACCATAACTATGAACTAACTGAGCTAAGCTCAGGCGACAATTATTCTGTTCTGCTCGAGAACACCGGAAAACAAAACGGACGCTTTGAGCTTATTATTTCTCAGAGCTCATCAACAGCTACCGATGATATCAAGCTTGATAAGACCAACAATAATAAAATGCCCCTATTGGTCTATACAGAACAGGATAAGATTATTGTGCTAATTTCGGGGCTTAACAAAGCACACTACAGCTTGTACGACCTAAGCGGGAGAATGCTTGATGAAGGAGAGCTGCTCAATAATGGCCGCAACACAATAAGCGCCCCCGGGAAAGGGGTATTCCTTCTTAAGCTTGGCCGGGAAACTGGAAGCAGTACTTATAAAGTAAGCTTTTAATTACTTACAATTCCTCTGCCATGACAAAGCGCGAGTACTGCGTTCCATCAATCACCGAGCTAAAACTTGACAAAGATATTTGCCTTTTATGCGCATCTGTAGGCGATGAAGAGCCTCCACCTTGGCCGACCAGCATCAAACCCCATAAAAACATCCCGGAGGCTTCGCCTTTCAGAGAGCAAATATTTGAAAACAACCCCCTTGAGGGCTGGGAGAAATAGAATTTTGCCGGAGCGGAAAAGCTATTTACCTGAAACAACAATTGGTCTGGCTCTTGCTATTCCCGTCCATCTGCCCAAACCTCCTTCGATATTGCTTTCTATACCGGTGTTATTAAAGTTAAAGGGATTATCCCTGGCCGACAAATCTTTAAACAGACTAAGTATTACCCTGTAGGAAATGGAATCAACTGCGCCCGGAATCACTAAGACCTCATCATCAATGTGATATTGCCGCTTAGGAAAGTCGGACTTGTAATATGGCTGATGCTCACCCTCATACGACATGCGCCGTTCGCGAACGCGCTGAATGGTGTACCATACAGCATCCGAACCGGCCTGTACTCTTATTACACCCTCAAGTGTAGGATGAAGATTTTCATTCTCAAGAGAACTCCTAACCATGGCAAAAAAATATTGAGCCTTGTCTCTACGCTGAGTTATCAAAATTTCCGGAAACCCAGTAGTGTCGCTCTCAAGCTTAAATTGATAATCGGAAATCTCAGGTGCTTCAGGTATCGTCGTCACAGCCCTCAGCTTTTTGCCGGCAAGCTCTACTTCTATAAGATACTCCCGACCTATTTCTCCACTTATCGAAACACTGCGGTAAATAAAGGGAGGGAAAAAACTGTCGTTCCTGAAGAGGGTCAGCACTTCCTTTTCTCCCGACGAAGAGCTAAGCGTGACTTTTGCATTATTTACAAAACTCCCTCGTATGGAGGCCGAATCATACTCCGCCAAAAAAGGAGAACTGCGGGTAATATAAATGTTAGCGCCCCGCCCGCTCTCGATATAACCGTCAATTACAATTTTAGGCTCATAACTTCCCGGCTCCAGCTCAACATCCTTTACGCAAGATGCAAGCAAGCTTATAAGCACCAAAAAGCCAATGACTTTATTGTCTATCATTAGTTTATCAAAATTTAAAGCGCCATCCAACAGAGGGAAGGATAGGAAACAAAGATACCTGATACGCGGAAATATTAATATTATATTTGCCCGAACCCTGTTTTACACTGAAAAATGCAAAGTAAGGATTAGCACGATTATAAACATTCATAACTGAAAAACTTAAGACAGACTCCTTAAATATGGCCGATTTTAGATGATAGTTAAGCGAAAAATCAAGCCTGTGATAAGGTGGCAAACGGTATCCATTAAAGCCATTGTAATCGTTCATAACTGTTCCCATTAACCACATACGTCCGGAAGGAAGATTCAGATTTGAACCGCTGGCATACACAAAATAAGATGAGGCCTCCCAGCGTTCATTAATCTTATAAAACAGCGATAGCGACAAATCATGAGTTCTGTCAAACTTATCGGGATACCACCTTCCCCCGTCAATGGCAGGGAAGGAACGCTCTGAACGCATCAAAGTATAGCTTAGAGCCCCCGTAAATTGCCCATAGTGCTTCTTGCCGCTTAATTCAGCCCCGTAAATCCGCCCCTTGCCAATAAAGAAATGCTCTTCAAAAAGCTCCATTTCATTATCGCCGGTATTAACTGCGAATATCGCTTGCTTGTCCATACTTTTGGCAAATAATTCTCCCGAGTATGAAAAAAGAACTCCATTCTTATAATATCCTGCAGAAATTTGTCGCCCTGTTTGTGGCTTCAGAAAGGGTGTTGACATCATCCAAATATCATTGGGCAGAGGCAAAGAACTAATGGAAGCAAGATGAACAGTCTGCACTTGTCGTGATGCGGCAAGCTTGAAGTGATATGTGGGCTTAGGTTCCCACTTTAGTGCCAGCGAAGCAGAAAAGTCGTTAATATCTCGATTATTATTCCATTCCTCCGGACTGAATAATGTACCTTCTTTGGAAGAAAACCTTAGCGGCCCCCTGGTCTTATAATTGTGCATACGCGCTGCGGCTGTCAACTGAAGCTTGTCGGATAGCCTTAAGTTATCTTCCAGATAGATATCAAACTGAGTATTCTTAAACTCATTGTAGTGTATGACAGTATCTTCTGATACTACAAAGCTCATGTCCTGAGGAACTGTCAGGTACGAAAACCTTTTTACTCCCAGAGTAACTGTATTTCGAGCCTTTTGGATACTTATTTCTCCATTAAGCGAAAAACGCCTGTGTTCATTGTCAAAATCAATATAACTATCACTTAAGTCACCCTCAAAGTAAGAATACGAACCGGTATAAGCCGATGAAAGAGAATAGCTCAACCAGCTGTTGATATTGTGCTTCCACACGAGCGAAGCCGCACGGTTCCCGAAATGAGTACGCATCTCATCATCCTTATCTTCCTCGCCAAGAGAAAAACGATCTGCCGAAAGATACCAGTTGAAGGAAAGCAAACCGTTTGAAAAAGGCTGATATACAGCCCTGCCATTAAAATCGTAAAACGAGTAATGGCTCTGAGCAAAATAGTTATCCTCATCGGGGATAAGCTGCATGGACAGAAAGCGATATAACTCCACAAAGCTACGCCTTAGTCCGCCGGTAATCCCCCATTTGCCATTTTTAGATCTCCGGGTAAGTGATAAGCCTGAAGTTAAAGTTCCCAATGAAGCGCTGATACCTGTTTCGCCCCTAAGAGGATCATTAGAAGAGACCATGATAACAGAAGAAATTCGCTCGCTTAGCGAGGCCGGGGCATGACCTTTGTAAATATCTGCCTTCTGGGTCGTGTGTGGGTTAAATACTGAATACAATCCCATTAGATGAAGAGGATTCATCAGCTCCATACCGTCAATTAATATCATATTTTGACCGGGAGCGCCGCCGCGTACGAAGACCTCTCCCACCCCCTCGCTAACGCTCTGGACGCCCGCCATTGTCTGCATTGTCTTTATTACATCAGCCTCTCCCATAAAGGAAGGCATCCTGACTATATCAGCCGAACTAATCGTAGCCTGCCCGGGAAGAGCAGAGGCCGAAAGACCCGAGCGGCCGCGAACAATCACCTCCGCGCCCTCAACTGTACGAAGCTTCATTCTGAATTCCGGATAATCGGGCAAAGCTGCGCTAACTAAAATATTCTGTGCGTAATACGCTACATGATGCAACTCCATAATATCACCCTGCTTTATTCCACACAACTCAAAGATACCGAGCGAATCGCTCAAGGCACCGGCAGCTTTCGATAACAATGAAACATGAACATCGGCTAAGGCAAGACCCGTTTGGTCATCAACAATGCGTCCCCTAAGGCATCGCGTTTGAGAATAGAGCTGCGCTCCTTCCGTTGCAACGAAAAAAATAAGAACCGGGATTAGGCTCCGTAAATATTTCAGGGACAGTAAAAACATCTAAAAAGAATTGAGGTTGCTTGTGCAACCTCAATCTATTAATTTATCGAAAGAAAAACCTACTCTTACTGAAGTTTTTCTTCAAAATAAGCAAAGAAATCACTTACATCCTGAATCAACTCGCTAAAGCTGTTGTCGAAATACGACTCATCCATAGAACTATCATCAGCAAACTTCATTCTCATGTTAACTGTCCAGTAATAATAATCATCTTCATTATCATCGTAAAAATAGCCATTTTCCTCCTCAAAAGCATAGAACTCACTGGCTGCAATGATTTCATTATTGTTGTTATAGCGAAGTTTCAGATTAACACTCTCGTTTAAAGCCTTAGCCATAAACTCGTATTTTTCCTTCTCGCTCGCAAAATCGTCTTCGCTTACATCCTTCATCTTGTCATTAAAGGCCTTCCAGTTGGCAGTACCTTCAATTTTATAGTTGCCTATAGTTATCCTGGCAACATTCGATTGTAAGAATCCGCCTTGAGTAGGGTCTATCTCGCCCCCATCCAAATTTTCATAAGTAAATTGACCTTTATTTTCAAAGAAATAAGAGAAAATATTCTCATCCTTATACTTCCAGGACTGTTCAACAGAAATCACTGAACTGTTATACACAAATTCAGCACTCAGCTTATAATCTTCAATAATTAGTGTTTCTTTAATTGAAGTAGGAAGACCCTTGGCATCGTAGGAAGCGCTAAAATCAAAGTTTATCAATACTTCACCATCGGCAGCCAAAGTCATTTTGGCAGAAGAAAGCATATCTTCTTGATTGTTATAAATATCAGGATTATTGACAGTTGTAGTTTTGAAGTTAGTAAGCGATGCAACTACATCCTCTCCAGCATCCGATTTAAACTTAAAAGTTAACTCAGTTGTACTCTCTTCAGTTTTTACCCAGCTATTAGTCTCCTTATTAAAGGTATAGATTCCCGATTCTTCGTCAAAAGTATTTTTAAAAGATCTAAACTCCTCTTCTTCGGTATAAACAAGCTTAATTGCTGATGAGCTCCCGTCTTTAAGGGAAGCGACCGACTTCAATGGGGAGCTGTAATAGGCAGGAGCTTCATAGCTGTCAAGAAGCTTAACAAGCTCAATGACAATATCAATGGCGCTAAGGTCTTTAACAGCATCCATTTTGGCAAAAACTTCTAAAGCATTATCCTCCATATTGGATTTATGCTCTGTAGGAGTCAGTTGGCTAAACTTATCATCGTCATCATCTTTCTTACAAGACACAACTGCAGCCGTCAGCAAAAAGACTAAAAACAAATTCCTGATTTTCATAGTCAATAGATTTGAGTTACACAAGGAAATATAATGAATTAAATATAGAATACTCTGTGAAAATAAACAAGTGACTATTCTTGTACGTTAAGCAATATTAGATGTTACAACTATTCTCCCAATTTGACAACTCATAACTTATAACCCATAACTCATACCCCATAACTTATTTCGGCAATTTGATTTTATAATCCACATTTACCTTCCCCACTGTGATTGCATTCAACTTACCTTTTATCAACCTTTTTCTAAGAGGCGAGAGATAGTCGATGAACAATTTCCCTTCTATATGATCATACTCATGCTGAACAATACGTGCGGCATAACCGGTAAGAACCTCATCATGTGAAAGGAAATTTTCATCCTGATACTGAATCCTTATCCTGTCAGGACGCGAAACGTCCTCACGAATACCCGGGAGACTTAGACAACCTTCGCTTTCAGACACCTTATATTCACCCCTTTCAATAATCTTTGCATTAATAAAGCATCGTTTAAAATCCTTCAACTCAGGAAAATCTTCCGATAAAGCATTACCGTCAATCACGAAAAGCCTGATAGCCAAACCAACCTGAGGAGCTGCCAGACCTACGCCATCTGACTTATACATAGTTTCCCACATATCATCAAGGAGTTGGGCAAAATTTTCATAATCCGGACCAATCTCTTCAGCTTCCTTCCTTAAGACCGGATTTCCATAAACATAAACAGGTAAAATCATATCTAATTAATACTTTTACATCATTCAAGAATTAACTATAACCCTCGCACGCCCTTCGATTCAAGGTAGGACTGGAGTATTATCGTGGCGCTAATCTTGTCGATAAGCGCCTTATCTCTGCGAGTGTGCTTTTTAAGGCCGCCATCTATCATGGTCTGAAATGCCATCCGGCTGGTATAACGCTCATCCACCCATTCAACAGGAATATGTGGAAACTTGTTCTGCAGACTCTTCACAAAAGGACGGATATAAACCATAGACTCTGAATCTGAGCCATTGGCCTGCCGGGCATACCCTACGACAAAAAGATCAAGCCCCTCGCTGCTAATATATTTCTGCACAAAGGGCAAAACTTCATGTATCATAAGGGTCATCAGGCCATTGGCGATAATTTGAGAAGGATCGCTAACTGCTATTCCTACCCTTTTTTGACCCACATCAAAAGCCATAATTCGTCCCAAAGTGCAATTCTTAACCAGCTAATTTAGGCATCAGCCGACAGCAAAATTAATCATTTCTTTTATAAACTAAGCCCAAAAAGCCCATGGCTTTCGCCATGGGCTTCTAAGAATCCTTAAATAAATTCTTTATCTCAAGAGTCCGCGCTGTTTCAGGAGCGGCTCTATGCCCGGCTCGCTGCCGCGGAAAGCTTTATACATCTCCATTGCATCTCTCGTACCACCTTTTTCCAATATTTCTTTGCGAAATTTAGTGGCCCTTGTCTTATCAAAGAGATCACCGGTTTCAACAAAAGCCTCGAAAGCATCAGCATCAAGAACTCCCGCCCAGATATAACTGTAATACCCGGCTGAATAACCACCGGAGAAAATATGCTGAAAATGCGGGCTGCCATGACGGAAATAAATCTCCTCGGGCATCGAGAATTTGTCCATAACCTTTCTTTCAAAATCATTGATCTCGAAAGGCTCGTAAGAGCTAAGGGTATGATACTCCATATCGAGCAAGGCTGAAGCCATAAACTCTACGGTTTCAAACCCTTGATTAAACTCTGAGGCTCTCTGAACCTTCTCAATCAACTCATCAGGTATCACTTCTCCTGTTTGATAATGCTTGGCAAACATTTTCAACACTTCCGGATGTTTCGCCCAGTTCTCCATAACCTGCGAGGGAAGTTCAACAAAGTCGCGCGGCACGGAAGTACCTGAAAGGCCGGGATAAGTAGTCTTTGAAAGCAGTCCGTGAATAGCATGGCCAAACTCATGGAAAAATGTTGTCATTTCATCAAAGCTCAAAAGAGCCGGCAAATCACCCACAGGCTCGGTAAAATTGCATACCACGGTAATTACGGGGTGAATAAAAGTGCCCGAGCGGTCAACCTGCTGATCGAGATAGCTGCTCATCCATGCTCCACTACGCTTGCTGGCTCTTGGATGCATATCCAAAAACAAAATTCCTATAAAGCTGCCGTCTGCTTCCTGGACTTCCCAGGCTGTAGCATCTGGATGGTAGAGAGGCACGTCATTGCGCTGCACAAAATTAAGCCCGTAAAGCTTGTTTACAACCATAAAGATACCTTCACGAACAGCATTAACCTCAAAGTATTGACGCAACTCTGACTCGTCAAGCGCGTATTTTTCCATGCGTACCTTTTCGGCATAATATCGCCAATCCCAAAAGGCCAGCTCAAAATCATTACCCTCGCTGTCTATCATTGCTTGGAGCTGTTCAGCCTCCTGACCGGCTATCGGAAGTGCTGCATCCCAAATTTGTTTCAGAAAAGAATCGACATTCTCCACATTGGCTGCCATACGGTTTTGCAAGGCAAATTCTGCATAGTTGGAATGACCAAGAAGCTGAGAACGCTCCAAACGAAGCTCTACAATGCGGTTTATTATCTTTCCGTTATTAAACTCATTATCATTATTGCCCCTGTTAATATAGGCACGTCCCATTAACTCACGCAATTCGCGATTCTCGGCATAGCTGAGAAAGGGCATCACACTGGGATTTTGCAAAGTGAAAAGCCACTTACCTTCTTGTCCTTCAGCGGCGGCCGCTGTTGCGGCTGCATCGATGACTGACTGAGGCAATCCGGCAAGGTCAGATTCATTATCCACAAAAAGCTTAAACTGGTTAACGTCAGCAAGTACATTCTGCCCAAATTGAAGCGTTAAGACCGAAAGCTCAGAATTAATCTCACGAAAACGCTCTTGCTTGTCAGCCGCTAAAGCCGCACCATTGCGCACAAAGCCTTCGTAGGTTTCTTTAAGCAACATGGCCTGCTCCTCACTAAGATTCAGACTTTCACGATTGCCGTAAACTGCTTCGATGCGCTTAAACAAATCAGCGTTAAGGCTGATATTATCTGAGTGAGCCGAAAGTTTAGGGGCTACTTCCTGGGCAATGCTCTGAATCTCATCGGAAGTATTGCTCGAGTTGTAATTATAAAAAACAGAGGCTACCCTCTTAAGCAAATCACCACTATAGTCGAGAGCTGCAATAGTATTCTCAAAATTGGGAGCCTCGCTATTGTTAATAATTTCATCCACTTCAACATTCTGCTGCCGCATACCTTCTTCAAAAGCAGGCAGAAAATGCTCATTCTTAATCAACTCAAACGGAGGCACGCCGTTAGGGGTATTATATGCCGAAAAAAAGGGATTAGCCTCTTTCTCAGTACACGCAGAAAACGCCATAATTAATACTGTTAAAATAAAAAGTCCTGATTTTCTCATTGTTATACTAAATTAAAATTTATAAGGGGCAGGATAGAAGGATAACTGTCAAAAATAACAATTACAAAGCTATGTAACAAAAACATTTGTCATCATCTCCCTCTTTCTACAGCCAATGATGCATTATTTAAGAGAACAACTAAAACTAAATTTTGTTAATAAACACCCTATTTCATAACTTGCAAGTTGAGCGTCCGGGAAAATGCTCGTATATAATCTAAGCCTCAAATAACCTGCGAAATGAACGAAGATTTTATCCATTACCTGTGGAAGTATAAACTCTATAATGCCGGAGCTTATGTTACCGACTCAGGAGAGCCGCTCGAAATTATCCACCCCGGCTTACCCAACACCGATGCCGGCCCCGACTTCTTCAATGCCAAGGTAAGAATTGGCGATACTCTCTGGGCAGGAAATATTGAGATACATCTGAAAGCTTCCGACTGGATAAAGCATAATCATAATAAAGACAAGGCTTACGACAATGTTATCCTACATGTAGTTACCGAAAACGATATGCCGGTTAGCACCACAAAGGGTCGAGTTATCCCTACCTGGCAAATGCCGATTCCTGGCAGTCTGTTCGACCGCTACCGAGCTCTTAATCATAGCAGCAATTCCATACCATGCGCCGGTAAGGTTAACAATCTCAACCCTCTGGCTTTTTACAGCTGGCTTGAAAGAATGGCTGTTGAGAAGCTTCAGGATAAAGTGCAACAGATAGAACAGATTTACCGCAATTATAACAGCGATTGGGACGAAGTTCTGTATGTAATGCTGACAAGAAACTTTGGCTATGGCATTAACTCTCAGCCGTTTGAACAACTGGCACGCTTAACACCTTGGCGCACTGTGCTTAAAAACAGAGACGATGTGCTGCGACTGGAAGCCCTATTCCTGGGTCAGGCAGGATTATTAAGCCCTACAAAAGATGATGACGCATACACCCAAAAGCTCAGAAGTGAATATCTCTTATTAAAGACCAAGTATGGTTTAAGCGCCGTTGAAGCTCATCAATGGAAGTTCCTGCGACTGCGACCTTCCAACTTTCCAAGCATCAGGTTAGCGCAGCTTGCTTCTCTATTCCATCAAAAACATATTTCACTGCAACACCTGCTCTCAGCTCAATCGGTTAAAGAACTCGGTGCTATGCTTAGCGTCTCAACATCTGACTATTGGATAACACACTACCGACCGGGCGCGGCATCTTTCCCTAAAAGCAAAAATCTGGGAAAGCAGTCCTGCGAGCTCCTTATTATTAACACCCTTATTCCTCTCACTTTTGCCTACGGACAGTTGCGCGACGATGCCCAACTCAAAGACAAGGCCATAAGCTGGCTGGAGGCACTGAAACCCGAGAAAAACTCAATTATTGACAGCTGGGACAGGATGAATATGCGCTCCTACAATGCCATGCAAACTCAAGCTCTTATACATCTCACTCGCAAATACTGCCACCACAAACGCTGCCTTCACTGCCGAATCGGACACTTGCTTATAGCATCTTCTTAAAAAACGGCTAAGTGCTTTGTAAAATTTACCCTATATTTGCTTTTATTGATACTTACCTAAGAGATGCTAAAACAAGTATTCTCATTTTTACCTGATCTTAATCCATTTTCAAAAGAGAACATTTGTTTCCTTTTTGTAACTTCGATAACAATAGAATCAGACACTCCTACTTCCTTTGCTTCTTCCATATCCCCTGTCCTACCATTAACATCAGCTTCACCAGCATTTCTGCCATCGGAACCTTTTTTGCGGTCGAATTCTACAGAAATATCTGCGATTTTCTCTAATGATTTAGAAAGCGCATCAAGAGGACTTTTGGCTTTACCAAAGCCACCAGTTACTCCAATCAAAAGATGTGCATCCGTTATTTCTTCAGTATGCTCTGCCCTATATGGCCCCCAAGAGCCTCCTCCAGGTTCACCGGTAAAAAGGTATCCACCTTTTTGCTTATAACTAAAAAAACTTGACAACCAACTAGTAAATCGCCCTCAATTGGATTGAGTACTTGGGGCAATTACCGTAACTTCATCCAAAAGATTACTTCCGGAAATATTCGGTTCATCTCCTTCCATTCCTGTAGGATCAACAAAACGAATGGGATTATTAAATGTGTATGCATATCCACTCCATTGAGACCTTTTTTCAGCCAATGGGTTAACAACAAACCACCTCCCCAACTCCGCATCATGCATCCTCGCCCCATAATCCAACAAATCCAACCCCCAATTTGTTGTACCTCTTTACCGTTGTAACGGAACCTGTTGTTTGAAACCATCATTGCAGCATTGTCGTGGCGCATTTCAAACGGGTAATAATCGTTCTGTTCAAGTATGTCCATGCTTTCGTTTAGGATAACACGCGGGCTGCCTAAGTGATCGCACAAATGGGAATGGGCCTCGGTGGTGTTATTGGTGGCGTAAAGGTGTATATCTTTGCCGCATTAACAACCGTTGTTTTTTTATTATTGGCACTTCACTTA
>ENA-UOOK01000981-UOOK01000981.1-fermentation-metagenome-genome-assembly--contig:-NODE-981-length-38444-cov-10.066738_pt1 | contig 38444 bp, 39 predicted proteins | sample MGYA00245777_ERZ724023 | MGnify/ENA primary metagenome ERZ724023 (study PRJEB28704, sample SAMN03018312) | fermentation metagenome | biome: anthropogenic terrestrial biome; feature: soil; material...
CTTAGGATCTAGTGTCATTGACGTGGGGGTTCAAGTCCTCTATCCCGCACCAGATAAACAGACAAATTTCATTGGAAGTTTGTCTGTTTTTTTAGTTGGTTAATAATCCGAAAAGATGTTTATATGATATAATAGTACAAAAAGATTGGAGCCTGATATATGAATTGGAAGAGGATACTTTTATCACTAATATTGATTATATTAATATTTTATATATATAACTATGTTCAAATAAGTAAATTTTATATAAATAAGCTCAAACTAACTACAAATAAATTAACTGGAAGCATAAGGCTGACCCAGATATCTGATTTTCATTCGAATGAAAAAATAGATTTAGAAAAGCTTTTTAAATCTATTAGGGAATTTAAACCAGATATTATTTTTCTTACCGGTGATATTATAGATCATAAAACTAGAGATATGACCCTTGCGTTCAAAATGTTTGAAGGCATTACGGATATCTCACCTAATGTATATTTTGTAAGCGGAAATCATGAATTATTAAACAGCTCTTCAAAGAAATTTTATGAAGGGCTAAAAGAATATGGTATTAGAATATTGGATAATAAATCAGAAATCATAGAACTAAATGGACAGAAGATTAATCTATTTGGGGCATCATTCTATGCTGAAAAGGAAGATTATGATGTTTTATTCAAAGATATTGACAATAAAAAATATAATATACTTCTTTCCCATTCACCAAATAGACCAATTATGTATTTAAATGAAAGAGTGGATTTGATTTTGTCAGGACACACTCATGGCGGTCAAGTGAGACTTCCCATCATAGGAGGAATCATAGCACCAGGGCAGGGTTTCTTTCCTAAATATGATAAGGGCACATTTGAATTAGGAAACACTATTCTATATATTGATAGTGGAATAGGGAATAGTGTTTATCCTATAAGAGCATTCAATCGTGTACAATATACAAATATTGTAATTGAAGGGAAATAGAAATCTGGAAGATTGATTCATATATTATTTTTTAATAATTACTGTAATATCCTCACGAATCTTTTCATGAAATACAATGTGCCACTGAATATCGTATATAGGTTCAAAATGCAGTGCTGAGCAAGTTGCATGAAGCTTATTTTGTCCATTATTGCCAAGAATCATGGCAGTAGCACCATCTGACGCACCAATAATCCCTATAGAACAGACAGATCCTTTTGCCTGCGGTTCAGTTGGATTTATATTTTTTTGCCTAGGCAGGTCAGATTGCACACAATCTGTAACAGTGAATGCATTGCTTGGTAAATCCGGAGAGAGTGTGTAGCTCATTGCCAATGGGTTTTCTGTATCAATCTGCATTCTTTGCTCATTAGTAAAGTTGCTTCCATCATTTTCAATGGATAGATTCCATTTGTCCATAAAAGAATGAATGCGATCAGCTGGAACCTGTAGACAAAAGTCTACGACAAGACCTTTACTTAAGATATAAAATGATGGAATATGCCAGTTTTCATCTTTCCAGACAAACTCAATATTTATGGGGATTTCCTTGCCAGCTCTTTCATTGGAATGATGGTAACCCCAAAAATTGCCTTCAAAGTAAACCTTTCATTCGGGTATCTTAGGCTCATCATTGTACTCTAAACCAATAGGCGAAGCATCAATATTTAATTTTCTATATTGACTGTAGCTTATCATAATATTCTTTCCTTTCAAAGATTCATTGATATGATTATACTATCTTATTTAACGGAAAAGGCAAAATAGTATTACTGCTTAAATAAGTACCATATTTTTGAATCTATTTCATATTTTAGTTCATATATATCTTTACCATTGTGCAGACAGACAAATATAATTCTTTTATTTCCAACTATTTTTTCCTCATATGTTTTCATAATTTTTTCAATATGAACAACCTTATCATCTAATCGAAATTTTAAGGGCTCGATTTTTCCATTGGTTTGAAATATAGCCATAACTTTTATAGGTTGATTTATAATTTTCATAATATCACCTTTCTATAGATTACTTTTCATTCCAAGATATTCGTCGTCAGGATAATCACCCAGAATAGGAGGCAGGGGTGAGTTTGTATAGGGATTGTGATGCTTTAACATATAGTTTGTAATTAGGCGGAACTACTAAAAGATTAGGACACAATTTTCTTGCTTCCATTAGTGACATCCCTGTTTTTATACCATATTTTTTTGCAGATATAGATTTGGCTAAAACTATACCATGACGGTTTTGTTCATTGCCCCCAATTACTGCCGTAACATCTATTTGATTTTCATGTGCAGCGGTCCAGGATAGGAATGCAGAATTAACATCTTCATGCATTATAATAATCATATTATGCACCTCTAAAATAAACGTTTGTTCTGAACATCTGTTTGTATATATTATAACATCTTTTTAAGAAAATAGAAGTGTAATATTATGTAAATTTTCACAACTCCAATTTGTAAACCTTGGATGGGTAAATATTTCATGAACGAAGTAAAAAAATTGACATTTATGCTAAAATTGAGTATTATACTATTATGTAAGTGTGCTCCCGTAGCTCAGCTGGATAGAGTCGCAGACTTCGAATCTGTTGGTCGGGGGTTCGAATCCCTCCGGGTGCGCTGAAAAGACATGGTTTTCTTCTTAAGGAAAGCCATGTTATTTTATCGGAAGCAGAACAAGGATGGTGCTTAAAACAAGTTGTTGCTCCCTTTAGTGAAAAAATGGGATTATATGGTGCAATGGGATATCAAATTACCTTTGAAAAAGAGGTTGAATATTAAAAAAATGCTATTTTTTATTACTTTAGATAAAAATTAATGAGGAGACATGAAGCTTTGGAAAATGAGAAAGAGAAATTAAAGTTTAGCGATTATTTAATGATTGGCTCTATGCTGTTTGGATTGTTTTTTGGTGCAGGGAATCTAATCTTTCCTGTACATCTTGGGCAAGAAGCGGGTATGAATGTTTTTTGGGCGAATTTAGGTTTTCTTGTGACGGGAATCGGTCTGCCTTTTCTTGGTGTTATTGCAATCGGAATCTCACAAAGTGAAGGAGTATTTCAATTAGCATCTCATGTGGATCGCCGATATGCATACATGTTTACAATTTTACTTTATCTTGTAATTGGTCCGCTTTATGCAATTCCGCGGCTGGCAACGACTTCATTTGAAATCGCCTTGGCACCTTTTATTCATGAAGATAAGACGGTATTGGCGCTCGCGATTTTTAGTTGCTTTTTTTTCCTTGCAGCCTGGATATTGGCTCGAAAACCAACGAAGCTGCTAGACTATATTGGTAAAATTCTAAATCCGTTATTTTTAATTTTACTTGGTGCTCTTTTAATCATGGTTTTTATTCGTCCAATGGGCTCAATTGCAGGAACTGTAGTACAGCCTAGTTATCAGGCAAATGCCTTTTCAAAAGGATTTATTGAAGGTTATAATACACTTGATGCTCTAGCATCTTTGGCTTTTGGTATTATAATCGTGTCAACAATCCGTAATCGTGGTGTGAAGAGTCCGGGAATAATCGCAATAGACACCATTAAATCTGGTACAATCAGCATTGTTGCAATGGGTGTTATTTATAGTATGTTAGCCTATATGGGAACGATGAGCCTGGGGGCATTTCCTCTAAGTGAAAATGGAGGAATTGCCTTAGCTCAAATTACCAATTACTATTTTGGCACTTATGGTAGTGTTATTCTTGCACTTATAGTTATTACTGCTTGTTTAAAGACTGCTATTGGACTGATTTCGGCTTTTTCGGAAACCTTTGTTGAACTTTATCCTTCACTAAAGTATATTACCTTTGCAACAGGTGTCAGTTTGCTGGCCTGCTTGCTAGCCAATATCGGATTGACCAAGATCATTCATTTCTCGATTCCTGTATTAATGTTTATTTATCCGCTTGCGATGACGTTGATTTTGCTTTCTATTATCGGAGGATTTTTTCATCATGATTCATGCGTATACAGGATGACAACTTATTTTACCTTGATTGCATCGATTATTGATGGTATTAATGCAAGTCCGGATATTATACGCCAGATGGGAGCATCACAGGCATTGATACACTTTGGAGAAAAATATCTCCCACTTTTCTCAATTGGAATTGGTTGGGTTTTACCGGCAACCATAGGCTTCATCATTGGTCTGATCTGGCATCGGGTCAAGAAAACATCCCAGGAACAAAATCTTTTATAATAATGTAAAAAATCCTATTAAAAAATATGTTGAATTATATTTTTTAATAGGATTTTTAATTTATTTCTTTATTTCAATTTTAGATTTCAAATGGTTAATACCAGTGCCTATCCGAAAAATCTTTTTTCACGAGTTAAAAAGGTAACTTCAAAGGGTCAAATAACAATACCTATAGAGATTAGAAAAAATTGTGACTAGAAGATGGGAATAAGGTTGTTTTTTGAAGAGACAATAAAATTGTTATTGGCAATTCAACAATTGTCTTTAAAAGAAGCTCAGAAAGTTTTTGAAGGAGAGGCCGAAAAAGTTGGAATAAAAGATGAACAGGATATCGTAGATTTGATTAAGCAAATAAGAAAGGAAGTATAAATAATCTTTCTACTTTTAATTAATCTTTCAAAGTGGACAAGTGGACAAAATTAAAACTTTATGGATTTGTCCACTTAAAATAAATATAGAAAAATACAATGTTTAAGATTTCAACAAAAATTACTACTACTGCTATTATCTTAAAATTTACCTCTTAATTCTACAACCCTTCCCAATATCTCTATTGGTAATTTTATAATCTCTTCATTTGTATAAAATTTTGGTTGGTATACTTCCGAATTGAAAGCAGTAAGCAGTATACCATTCTCTTGTTTAGTAACCTTTCTTAAAGTAGCTTCATAACCATTAATTAAAACTACTGCTATGCCACCACTTTCTACATCAGACTGCTTTTTTACAATAACGACATCATTTTCTCTGATTCTTGGTTCCATGCTGTTCCCTTTTATTTTTAATCCAAAAAATTCTTCAGTTTTAGCCATTGCCAATGGAATTTCTTCATAATCGATGATGTTATCTATTGCTTCTAATGGTATACCTGCGATAATTCTACCTAATACAGGTATACTTACAGCATTACGTTTGAGTGAATTACCTAGTATATAATCCGTTGTACAATTAAAAATCTCAGAAAGTTTTAATAAAGTTGCATTGTCTGGCTCTCTAATACCAGTCTCATACTTACTGATTGCTTGTTGTGTAACACCTATTAATTGAGCTAATTCATCTTGATTCATTTTTTTCTCTTTTCTTAACTCCACGATACGATTTTTCATTATTATTGCAACCCCCTTGATAGAAATGTTACTACTTATTGGCGTATAAGGAAATAACCAATTTGGGGTAAATATATTTTAGATATGCGTTGACATACGCCGAAAAGGGGTATATAATAAGAAAAGTAAACAACATTATGGTGTTTGAAAAGGAGTAGATAAAATGATTAGACAAAGTTTAATAGATGCAAGAGGAAAAAAAACTCAAACTGAAGTTTCTAAATCATTGAAGATATCCCAAAAATATTTAAGTCGCCTAGAGTTAGGGCAAAGAACTCCAAGTACTAAATTACTAGCAAGAATGGTTAAGTATTATAAAAAGCCTGTAAATGTGTTATTTCCAGATATTTTTTTGAATGAAAATACACCTAATCGGAGTAAAAGTGGTTAAATTAGAGTTAGAAAAATGGTAATGACATTTTATTACTTCATAAATATTTTTAAATAAAACAGAACGAATAGGGGTGATTATTAACTACTACTGTATCCAAATGATTTGCGAAGATATTTTCGATTTTGAATGATGCATCACTATAGTATCACTAATATTATTTATATTAAAGGATATGAAAAGGAGCACAAATAAATTAAGAAAGGAAAATTAACCTATGAAAAAGACTACTTATATTAATTTTGATCTTATTGATGTTAACGCGAAAAATGTTGTCAAAGATTCTTATATGGTGGTAGAAGATGAGAAAATTGCAAGAGTAGGCAAAGTAGAAGAATTAAATGAATATGAAACTAAGGAGGCGGTGGATTTAACAGGAAAGACAGTTATGCCTGGTATGTTTAATTGTCATGTACATATTTTATCTACACCTATAGGCTATCCAGCAAAACTTAACCATGAAACTCCTGGGAAATTTACAATAAGAGGAATGCTCCACCTGCACCAACAATTAAAATCAGGTGTAACTTTTGTAAGAGATATGAACGGTAGAAAATTAGTAGAGATGGATTTAAGAGAGTCTTTAAGAGAAGGACTGATTAAAGGTCCTGATATGTATGTGTGTAGAGACTCTATATGTATGACTGGTGGTCATGGTTGGTTCGTAGGAAGAGAAGTTGATGGAGTTGTTGAGTCGAGAAAGGCAGCTCGTGAGCAAATAAAAGCAGGTGCAGACTTTATAAAAATAATGGCCACAGGAGGCATAATGGCTGATGGGGAGCAGCCAGGGGAAGAGCAGTTAACAGAAGATGAAATACGTGCAGCAGTTGAAGTAGCCCATAAATCAGGAAGGAAAACAGCTGCTCACGCACAAGGAACTGAGGGGATTAAAAATGCATTAAGGGCTGGTATTGATTCTATAGAACATGGCATTATGCTTGATAATGAAGCTATCGAAATGATGCTTAAAAATAAGACAACCCTTGTACCAACCCTTGCTGCATCATACTTCATAATAAAAAATGGAGTTAAAGGCGGTGTACCTGCGTTTGCAGTAGAAAAAGCTAAAAGATATAGAGAAAAACATATAGGGAGTTTTATTAAGGCGTGGAAAGCAGGAGTTAAAATAGGAACAGGTACAGATGCTGGAACACCATATAATCTGCATAGTGAAAGCTATATAGAACTTTGCTTAATGGTTGAAGCAGGTTTAAGTCCTATGGACGCAATAGTAGCAGCGACAAAATCATCATCAGAGGTAGTTGGAGTAGATTCTTGGGCTGGTACATTAGAAAAAGGTAAGAAAGCTAACTTTTTAGTTTTAGATGAAAATCCACTTGACAATATTTACTCACTAAAAAATATTGGACAAGTATACAAGGATGGAGAACTTGTAAGGATATAAGGATAAATTGATTAATATTTAAAGTCTCGATACATATTTAATGAATTGATATTTTAGGAGGTTACTAAATGATAGGTTCTATTGCATTTAAGACAATTGATATGTATAGGAATGACTTAATAAAACTTAGTCAAGATATGTGGGAAAATCCAGAAGGAGCTTATAAAGAATATAAGGCAAGTAATTGGTGTGCAAACTTTCTTAGAGAGAATGGATTTGATGTTGAGATTGGTGTTGCAGGTGTTTCAACAGCTATTAAGGCTTCATGGGGAAAAGGATGCCCTGCGATAGGATTTCTTGGAGAATATGATGCTCTACCAGGACTAAGCCAAAAGGTCAAACCAGAAAAAGAGCCAATTGTACCAGGGGGATATGGTCATGGGTGTGGTCATAACCTTTTAGGGGCAGCTAATGTTGGTGCAGTTATAGGTTTGAAAAAAGAAATGATAAAAAACAATATACAAGGGACAATTATTTTTTATGGTTGTCCAGCTGAAGAAGTTTGTAGTGGGAAGGTATTTATGATTAGAAGTGGGGTTTTTGATGGATTAGATTTATGCATAAGTTTTCATCCTGGTTTAGTCGATATAGCGAGAATTACATCTATTGCTATGATTTCAGTTAAATTTCACTTTAAGGGAATATCGGCACATGCCAGTAGTGAACCTGAAAATGGCAGAAGTGCACTTAAGGCTGTTGAACTTACAAATATAGGAGCAAATTTCCTAAGAGAACACATACAGTCTGATGTAAGAATGCATTATGTTATTACAGATGGTGGACTAGCACCCAATATAGTTCCAGACAAAGCTAGCGTTTGGTATTTTATAAGGGCGCCAAAGAAATTAATGGTTGATAAAGTATATCAAAGGCTAAAGAGAATTGCAAATGGTGCAACAATGATGACTGATACAACCTTAGAGGTTGAAATTATTAATGGAGTTTATAATACATTAGAAAATAAAGTGTTAGAAAACATTATATTTGAATCTTTAAATGAAGTTCCTATAGAGGATTATACAGAGGAAGAGCTTGAATTTGCGAAATTATTAAATGATAAAAATCAGGAACAAGTTAAGAAAAATATAAAGAAGTATGGTTTAGATAAAAATACAATAATTAATAAAGGTGTAATGCCTGAACCGAGTTATATTGGATTTGGATCTACAGATGTAGGAGATGTTGAACATATAATACCTGGGATATCCTTTAGAACTACATGTGCGAATATTGGTGCAATCGGACATAGTTGGCAATTAACTGCTTGTTCTGGGCATTCAATTGGACATAAAGGTATGATTAGAGCTGCTAAGGTAATGGCATTATTCGGGCTTAAAGTATTTAATGACCATAATATTTATATTGAGGCAAGGAAGGAATTCGATATGGAGATGTCAGGAGAAAATTATAAAACGATGTTGCCTGAAAATGCAAAGATTCCTGATTAGGGTACATTAAGGAGGTTATCATGGTAGATTCAATAGCTTTAGTGACAATAGAAAAACAAAGAAGAGAATTAGAAAATCTAAGTTACAAGATATGGGAAAATCCAGAAGGTCCTTATAAAGAATATATGGCATCCAAATTAAGTGCAGATTTTCTTAGAGAGAATGGATTTGATGTAGAAATTGGAGTTGCAGGTGTTCCAACAGCTATTAAGGCCTACTGGGGAAAAGGACACCCTATAATTGGATTCCTTGGAGAATATGACGCTCTACCAGGACTGAGCCAAAAGGTTAAGTCAGAAATGGAACCAATAGAGCCAAATGGATATGGCCATGGGTGTGGACATAACCTTTTGGGTGTAGCATGTATAGGCGCTGTTTTAGGAATGAAGGCTGAAATGATTGAAAAAAATTTAGAAGGTACAATCATATATTATGGTTGTCCAGCTGAAGAACTTCTTACTGGAAAAGCTTTTATGGCAAGAGGAAAAGCATTTGATGGTATAGATATGAGTGTTGCTTATCACCCTGGAAGAGTAAATTCTGTAGGATTTACAGGTATTAGTTTAATGAGTTCAAAGTTTCATTTTAAAGGGAAAACAGCACATGCAAGTGGGGATCCATATAATGGTAGAAGTGCTTTGGATGCAGTTGAACTTACTAATATAGGTGCTAATTATTTAAGAGAACATGTAAGAACTGAAGTAAGAATTCATTACGCTACAATAGATGGAGGAAAAGTTCCTAATGTTGTACCTGATAAGGCATGTGTATGGTATTATGTGAGAGCTCCAAAGCCTGATATGGTAAGAGAAGTTTACATAAGGCTTCTTGATATTGCAAAAGGAGCTGCATTAATGACTGGAACAACATTTATTGAGGAGCCTCTAGGAGGTTGTTATAATTCATTGAATAATGAAGTTCTAAGTAAAGTTATGTATGATACCATAGTTGAAGTGCCTCAAGAAGAACTTACAAAAGAGGAAAAAGATTTTGCGGATAAATTAAATAATTACAACAAAATTCTAACTCAAAGTAATAGAAAAGAATACAATATGTCCGATGACTGCATCACTTTTAAGGGAGTATTACCTATGAAGCAATCATCAGGATATGGATCATCTGATATAGGTGATGTACAACATATAGCACCAGGAGTGTTTCTAAGAACTGCATGTTATAACATAGGTGCAACTGACCATAGTTGGCAGGTTACAGCGTGCTCAGGTCATTCAATTGGGCAAAAGGGAATGATATATGCATCTAAGGTAATGGCAAAATTTGGACTTAAAATAATAATGGATTTAAGTATCTATGAACAGGCTAAAAGAGAATTTGACAATGCTATGAACGGTGAAAAATACACTTGTTTAATACCTGAAAGTGTAAAGGTATCAAATTAGCAAAATTTAATTTATTTAAATTTCGAATATAAAAATACCAAGGAGGAACTCAGTATGAGTAAAAAATTTGTCAAAGTATTAATTTGTATTATGTTAAGTTTAGTAATCGCGTTAACTGGATGTTCTAACGGAACTAATAATACAGAAACGCCAGTTGGTCCTAGTACCGGAGATAATACCAATGCTGATACTGCCAAAAAAGATACCCTTGTAGTAGGTCAAGGTGTAGAACCATCAACTTTGGATACAATTGCAACTAGTGATAACTTTAGTGTCCATTATCAAATATATGATACATTAGTAAGAGAAGACAATGATGAGGATGCGACTTTAATACCATCTCTTGCAGAAGAGTGGAAAGTATCTGATGATGGAACAGAAATAACATTTTTCTTAAGAAAAGATGTTAAGTTCCATAATGGTGATACCTTAACAGCAGAAGATGTTGCATGGACAATAAATAGGGCAATTGAATCACCATTTACTACTCAAATGACATCTAGTATGGAAAAAGCAGAAATAATTGATGATAATACAGTAAAAGTTATTTTAAAGTATCCTTATGGAGCTGCTTTAAAATGCTTTGTAACTCCAGCTTTACAGATACAGTCTAAGAAAGCATATGAGGATAATCCAGAAGAATACGGTATGAATCCAGTTGCTACTGGTCCTTATAAGGTAAAAGAATGGGTTAGAGGAGATAAAATAGTACTTGAAGCATTCCCTGATTATTGGAGAGGGGAAGCTCCTATAAAGAATCTTATATTTAAGACAATACCTGATAGAAGTACCCAAGTAATTGCGTTAGAAAAAGGTGAATTAGATGTATTAGATAATAACCCTAGTCAAGATGCAAGACAGAGCTTTATAGATAATCCAGATTTAATATTTGATGAATGTGAATCTAACGCATTTCTTAACCTTATGTTAAATAATGGTGAAGGATATTTTAAAGATAAAAAGGTTAGGGAAGCAGTAAGTTACGCAATAAACAGAGAAGATATAATTAATGGTGCAAAAGATGGTGTAGGAATTCCACTAGAAGTAGTATTACTACAAAGTTTATCGGAATTTCCACAAGATTTAAAAGCTAATTCATATAATCCTGAGAAGGCTAAACAACTCCTCGCTGAGGCAGGATATCCTAATGGATTTACTGTAAAAATGAAGACTATAGACTCGCCTACTTATATTAAACCAACAGAGGTTATACAACAACAACTAAGAGACGTTGGAATAAATATTGAGATAGAGGTAATGGAAAGAGGAAAATATATGTCAGATATAATAGCAAACTCTGACTTTGACATTACATTCTGGGCTATTATATCAAAAGTAATGGATGCCGATTATTGTCAATATTCATTATTTCACAGCGATAATATGAATGGTAATGGTAACTATATAAATGTTAATATACCTGAGCTAGATGAATTACTTGATAGAGGTAGAACATCTCTAGACCCTGAAGAAAGAAAGGAGATATATGCAAGAACCTGTGAAATAATAAATGAGGAAAGTTTAATCATACCTTTATTTATTAACACTAGAACAGTAGTTTACAATAAGGACTTAAAAGGTGTTCATATAAACCCTGCGTATAGATTCTATTATTACGATTGTTCTTGGGAATAATGATGTAAGTAAAATATATATCTTGGCAGTTATATGAATAAGCATATAAAGGCCAAGATATATGCTAATTTAGTGATGATTTGTAATTGTATTTACTATTATACAAGGAGGGAAATAATGGCTAAATATATTCTTAAAAGGTTATTAATGATGTTACCAGTTATTCTAGGAATATCCTTTCTATTATTCAGTATTATGAATCTAACCCCAGGAGATCCTGCAAGACTACGACTAGGAGAGTTTGCCACTCAGGAAGATGTTGAAAAGCTAAGAGAGGAAATGGGATTAAATGAAAATTTCTTTATTAGATATATAAATTATTTGAAAGATGCTGTTAGAGGAGACTTTGGGAACTCATATAATACAAATCTTCCAGTAATGAAAGATATCTTAGCAAGATTTCCAGTTACATTAAGGTTATCTTTTAATGGAATATGTCTGGCAGTACTAATTGGAATACCTGTAGGAATCATTTCAGCAGTTAAACAGTATACAATTGTTGATACAACAAGTCTTATATTAGCACTTTTATTAGCAGCAATGCCTGTATTTTGGCTTGGATTAATACTAATATTGGTATTTTCGCTAAAATTAGATTTATTGCCTAGTAATGGCATTGATACATGGATTCACTATATATTGCCATCTCTAACTCTTTCAGCGACATCAATAGCAACCCTGATTAGGATGACAAGGTCAACTATGCTTGAAGTTATAAGACAGGATTATATTAGGACAGCCAAAGCTAAGGGTGCTAATGAAAGAAGAATAGTATTTAAACATGCTCTAAGAAATGCTTTGTTACCTGTTGTTACAGTAATTGGTATAAATTTTGGTGTTTTACTTGGAGGAGCAGTTGTTGTTGAGAGTGTATTTGGAATACCAGGTCTTGGAACTTTAATGATAAATGCGGTTAAAATGAAAGATACCCCTACAGTAATGGCGTCTATAATGTTTGCTGCTATGTTAGCAGGAGTAGTTAATTTAGCCGTTGATATATTATATACATATATCGATCCAAGAGTAAAAACCCAGTATCTATAAGTTTGAGAGGCGGTTATAATAATGGCAGAAATAACAGTTTTGGCGAAGAAAAAACATGTAAAAAAAAGAAGTCAGATGAAATCAATATGGTTTAGATATAAGAAGAATAAACTTGCAATGTTTGGTCTCATATTGTTTATTACTATGACACTTGTTGCTATCTTTGCAAATTTTATAGTGGATTACGAACAAGTTGCAATAAAACAAAACATTTCAAATAAATTCCAAGTTCCAGGGAAAGATCATATATTTGGTACAGATCAGTATGGTAGAGATATTTTTGCAAGAATCATTTATGGTTCAAGAATATCATTATTTGTAGGACTTGTTACGGTTGCTATAGCCTTAACAGTAGGTACAATAATAGGTTCTGTTGCAGGATATTATGGTGGAAAAGTAGATAATATATTAATGCGAATCATGGATGTATTTTTAGCAATACCACATATGATAATGGCAATAGCTATAGTTGCTGCTTTAGGGCAAGGGTTATTTAACCTGTTGTTAGCTATGAGTATATCTAAAATTCCTCAATTTGCGAGAATTATTCGTTCTGCTATATTGTCTGTAAAAAGTCAGGAATTTATAGAAGCTGCAAAAGCGTGTGGAACTAAAGATAGTAGAATTATACGGAAACATATTATTCCAAATGCAATAGGTCCCATAATAGTACAAGCCACTCTTCATATGGCGACAACCATATTAGGAATAGCAGCATTAAGCTTTATAGGGCTAGGAATTCAGCCACCTACCCCAGAATGGGGTTCTATGTTATCTGATGCAAGAGATCAGATGAGATATTATCCGTATTTAGTTATAATACCAGGAATAGCAATTGTTATGGCTGTTTTATCTTTAAATCTAATTGGTGATGGTTTAAGAGATGCCTTAGACCCAAGGCTAAAAAATTAAAGTATCTTAGGATAAATGGGGGTGAAATTATGACGGATAAATTACTTGAAATAAAGGATTTATACGTGACATATGAAACTGATGATGCCAAAGTATATGCTGTAAATGGACTTGATTTAACAGTTAATAAGGGTGAAACTTTAGGACTAGTTGGTGAAACAGGAGCAGGAAAAACAACTACAGCATTAAGTATAATGAAACTATTGCCAGATAGAGTAAGTAAAATAAACAATGGTCAAATATTATTAGGAGACATAGACCTTATAAAGGTTAAAGAAACTGATATGCGATTAATAAGAGGAGAAAGAATATCAATGATATTTCAAGATCCTATGTCAAGTTTAAATCCTACTTTGACCATAGGTGAACAGATAGAGGAAGTTTTAGAACTTCATGAAAAAGATATGAGCAAAGAACAAAGAGGCAGAAGGGTTGATGAAATTTTAAAGCTTGTTGGTCTTCCAGCGGACAGGAAAAATGATTTTCCACATCAATTTTCAGGAGGAATGAAACAAAGAGTTGTTATAGCAATAGCCCTAGCTTGCGAGCCCGAATTATTACTTGCTGATGAGCCAACTACTGCATTAGATGTTACTATTCAAGCTCAGGTATTGCAAATGATGAGAGAATTAAAAGATAAGCTTAATACAGCGATGATATTAATTACTCATGACTTAGGTGTAGTCGCTCAAATTTGTGATAAGGTGGCTATAATGTATGCAGGTGAAATAATTGAAATGGGTACTTTGAAAAATATATATGAAGGTGAAAAACACCACCCTTATACTATAGGATTATTTGGCTCAATACCAGATATACACAAAGCTACAAAACGATTAAATCCAATAGTGGGTATGATGTCTGATCCTACAAATTTACCAGAAGGGTGTAAGTTTTATGATCGTTGCCCAAAATGCATTGATATTTGTAAAACGGAAAAACCAATTAATAAGGGTATAAATGATACTCACATGATTAAGTGTCACTTGTTTTAACAAATAAGAATTCTTAAAATCATTATCAATAAATCTTGCATGAAAGGATAATTAAAATGAATGTGCCTTTAATTAGAACAAACGGTCTGAAAAAGTATTTTAAGACTCCTATGGGAGAATTACATGCAGTAGACAATGTTAACATTTCTATCCAAAAAGGTCAAACACTTGGCATTGTAGGTGAATCTGGGTGCGGCAAATCTACTCTTGGAAGATTATTGTTAAGATTGCTAGATGTTACAGAAGGTGAAGTATTGTATGAGAATGAAAATATTATAGCTTATAACAAGAATAAAATGATGGAAATGAGAAAAAAGATGCAAATGATTTTTCAGGACCCTTATGCATCTTTAAATCCTCGTATGACTTTAAGTGAAATAATATTAGAGCCTATGAAAGTATGTAAAACTATACAAGATAAAAACGAAATGTTTGAGAAAGTATATGATTTAATGAAAATTGTAGGACTTGATGAAAGATATGTAAATACTTATCCTCATGAGTTAGATGGTGGGAGACGACAAAGAATTGGAATAGCCAGAGCATTAGCCCTTGATCCACAATTTATAGTTTGTGATGAGCCAGTATCAGCACTTGATATATCAATACAGGCTCAAATATTAAATCTATTAATGGACTTACAGGAAGAAAGAGGTTTAACCTATATGTTTATAACACATGATTTAAGCGTTGTAAAACATATAAGTGATGAAATAGCAGTAATGTACTTAGGACAATGTGTAGAAAAAGCACCATCGGAAGAATTGTTTAAAAATCCAATGCATCCATATACGAAAGCTTTGCTGGATTCTATACCACTACCAAAGCTAGGTAAAGAAAACAAACTTAAAGAAGTTATAAAAGGGGAAGTAACAAGTCCTATAAATCCAAAACCAGGGTGTAGATTTGCTGCAAGATGTTCAAGAGCAATGAAGATTTGCACTCAGAAAGATCCAAAACTTAAAGATTACGGAAACGAGCATTTTGTTGCATGTTATTTATGTAAATAAAAATTTTATTTGAGAGGAGATTATCTAGTGAAAACAAATAAACATGAACTTCAGTACATGACGTGGAAGGAAATTGATGAGGCATTTAAAAATGATCCTGTAATATTTATACCAATGGGATCCATGGAAGAACATGGACCACATTCTATAACTGGTGATTATATTGCTGCATATGAAATTGCTAAAAGTGCAGCTGAACAATCAAATTCGTATTGTATTCCAGTAATACCATTTGGTTATTCAGAATACTTCAGATGTTTTCCAGGTACTATTTCAGTATCACCAACAACTTTCTATTCACTAATGAATGATATATGTGTTAGTTTAATGGAACATGGAATAAAGAAAATAATATTTGTAAATGGACATGCTGGTAATGCTAGTATTTTAGATATGTTAGCTAGAGACATAAGAAGAGAAAAAAATATAATGGTAGGAAAAATCGACTTGTGGCAGTCAATGACACCAGAGTTTAAAAAGGAACTTTATGGAGATAAAGTTAAGACGTTAGGTCATGGTGGAGACCCAATTACATCTGTTATGCATTATTTAAGACCAGATGATATGAGGATGGATTTACTGTCTAAATATGATAGATTAGGTCAATGGGAAGATTTTAATATAACAAATATTTCAAAAACAAATGTTGGTGATACAGAAGTTACTCTTTATTATGATATGGATGAAATAACAAAGCAAGGTACAATAGGAGATCCATACTTAGGAAGTAATGACAAAGGTGAAAAAATTATTAATAAACTTATAGAATATTGTGTAGAATTTGCTATTAGAATGAAAAAGTCAAATACTGTGTTAAAATAGCAAAAGATTGTAGAGGAAATAAAAATGTATAAGATTAATAGATTAACAAGCAGGCCATCTAAAAAACTTATTAATGAATTATCAAAGTTTGGCGTAGCGATGATAGCGGATTCCATGGGTAGATATGGGGCTATGAAGCCCTATATAAGACCTATTAAATCGGGAATAAAATTGGCAGGTCCAGCCTTTACAGTACAAACATATAGATCAGATAATTTAATGCTACATGTAGCACTTGAAATTGCTGATGAAGGAGATATACTTGTTGTAGATTCAGGGGAAATAACTAATGCGGGACTTTGGGGTGAGCTAATGACAGTTATGGCATTAAAGAAAAAACTCGGCGGTATTGTCACTGACGGTGCAATTAGAGATTATAAAGAAATAATAAATTCGGGGTTTCCTGTATTTTCTAAAGGCATAAGTCCTTTGGGTGGTTTTAAGGAATCTTTAGGATCGGTAAATGTACCAATATCATGTGGTGGTGTATCTGTAAACCCTGGAGATATTATTATAGGTGATGAAGATGGAGTAGCTGTAATACCTAGAAATCAAGCGGAAGAAATATTAAATATATGTAAAAATATTTTAAAGAAGGAACAATCGATGATTGAAGATATAGCAAATGGAAAGTCTTTATTTGAACTTTTAGACTTACCTAAAAAGCTCGAAAATCTAAACATACAATTACCTTAAAAAATAATGTGAATATTAATATTAAGGAGAGGATATAATGACTACCCAAATAATGAATAAAGCATTGGAAATTAAAGATTATATTACAAATTTAAGAAGACAAATTCACAGTAATCCAGAGCTTGGATTTAGGGAATATAAGACTACTGAACTTATAAGTAGTGAATTAAAAAAAATAGGAGTAGAAACACTACCCCTATCCATGGAAACAGGAGTAGTTGGAATAATCAAAGGTACTAAATCGGGAACAAACAGAGTTACAGCTATAAGAGCTGATATCGATGCATTGCCTATTTTAGAGCAAACTGACTTGGCATACTCTTCTAAAAATCCTGGTGTAATGCATGCTTGTGGCCATGATGGGCATACAGCTATTTTATTAGGTGTTGCAAAGGTTTTAAATTCTATGAAGGATGAATTTTCAGGTGTAGTAAAGTTGGTTTTTCAGCCTTCAGAGGAGAGTTTAACTGGATCTGAAAAAATGTTGGAAGAAAAGGTATTAGATAATCCTAGAGTGGATAATATTGTTACACTTCATGGTTGGCCAGAATTTAAAGTCGGGGAAGTTGGTTCCTGGAATGGTAAGTACATGGCTGCTGGGGATATTTTTAAAGTTAAAATTAAAGGTAAAGGTGGTCATGGATGTAGGCCATATAAAGCTATAAACCCTATTGTAGCCTCTTCACAGATAACTTTAGCTATACAAAATATAGTAAGTAGTGAAATTGTGACCTCAGAGCAGGCGGTTATATCTGTTTGTACATTTAATGCGGGAACAGCTTTTAATATTATCCCTGATGAAGTAATCTTTGGTGGTACAGTAAGGTGTCTTGATGAAAACGTTAGGCAAGATATTAGACAAAGAATAGAGAGAATAATAAAGGGAATTTGCATTGCATTTAATTGCAAATATGAGTTAGATTATAAATTTGGAGTTCCTCCTTTAGTTAATGATAGAGAAATAGTCGAGAATTTGTTAAAAGCTGCCGATGCTGCCCTTGGAGAAGGGCATATAAAAGAACTGTCAGGGCCTGTAATGGGTTCGGAAGATTTCTCTAATTATGTTAATTATATTGGTGGAAAGGGGGCCTTATTAAGACTTGGGCTCGCTAGTGAAGAAAAATCAGAACTTGTTTTGCATAATGAAAAATTTGATTTCAATGATAGGGCAATTCCAATTGGTATTGCAGTAATGACTCAGTATGTTTTAAATACTAATAGATAAAATCAAATCTATGAATCTTTATTAAAGATATTAGAGAATGTAAATAATTTCATGATATAACCACTTCGAAATTTGAAAACTTATTTTCTTGTTATCGAAGTAGTTCAGAGGATACTGGTGCATATTTATAAAGACTATAAGTTTTGAATATCGGGCAATAGGATTTATGCATGGTATAGAAAGGAATGAATTTATATGTTTATACCGGAAAATGTGATTAAGGTTAAGGGGACGTATTATGAGCAGGGAAAGCTGCAAGGTGAAAAAGTAGCTGATATCATTGTAAAAAATATTGATAGCATAAAAAGAAGTATTTCAAAAAGCAATATAAATGAGAAGTATTATACTGAACTTCTTGAAAAGAATTTAAGGTTTATTGAAGAATTTGAGCCAGATATATTTGAAGAAATTCGAGGTATTTCTGATGGATCTGGTATAGAATTTCAGGATATAGCTTTAATTAATATTCCACATTATTATATGCTGAATATACTTCCTAACGAGTGCAGTTCTATTTTGGCAAGAGGAAGAGCAACTTTTGATGGCAGCACATATTTGATTAAAAATAGAGATTTAACCACTACCGTATATCAGATAGTTCTAGAAAGAGAGTATACAAATGGTGATAGAATAATAGAGGTAAACGGTGCAGGTATAGTTACCTATCCTGGCATTGGTATTAATAAATACGGTCTTGCATTATCGACAAGTGGAGTTTGGTCTAAAAAAATACCTGTAGATGGAACAAGTATTTCCAAAGCCCATATTCTTATAAATACTCACTTGATTCTAGAAAGGTGTAAAGATGTCAATGAGGCTATATATTATTTAAATAACATGCCAAGGGTTAATGGAATGAACCTAATAATTACTGATAGGAGCAAAGCAGTAGCAGTTGAAGCTACCTCAGACAAAATATTAATTGAGGAAGATAAAAATGGTATTTTGGCAAGAACAAATCATTATACGTCGGATGAATTGAAAGGATTAAGTAAAAGTCCTAAAGAGTATCAATCGACCTATATGAGGTTTGAAAGGATATTGAATTTTCTAAATAAGAAATATGGCAAAATTAAATTCCAAGATATGTTAGAGATTGTATCTGACCATGAAAATGGTCCAGAGAATTGTATATGTAGACACAGTATTGATGAAAGTGAATCAAAGACAGTATCTTCGAGCCTCATTGTTTTGGAAGATATGCAGATTTGGACGGCTCTCTGTAATCCATGTGAATCACTGAAACTTGCTTATGTGTAGGAAATTTTTCAAAAGAATAATATCTTGTTAACTGGTTATTTCCCCTATAGCCACCAAGCTAATGTATTTATTTCCATAGTTTGGTGGCTATTTTGAATTAGCATAAATGTCAATTTTTTTATAACGTTTATACTTCCATATGCTATAATATAGATAACAATGGAGGAGGTTGTTTTAATCTATGTTTGGTCAGATGGGCAAATTATTTAAAATTGGGATGCTTAGAAGTGGTAGGACTGTTAAAATGTCTAAATCCGAATTGATTGATTTAGTAATAAACCTATATTATATAAAGAAAGAAGTTGCACCTGAGCAATACAAGGAAATATACAAACTATATTTAGAAATTAGCAAGGATAAAGAACCAATAGAGATGGATATGGATAAATATCTTGAGGCAGTTAATGAATTAACCGCTCAATTTAAAGCAATAGCTCCTATTAAAATAAACGATATACAAAAATAATGATAAAAGTTCACACAATTTTAACAATCTTAGGTTATGATATTCAAAAATACAGATAAGGAGAAATAATATGAAGGAACGGCTTAGAAAGTTTATGCAGGGGAGATATGGTGTAGATCAGCTGTCGAATGCAATGATTACATTAAGTGTTATTTTAGTTGTCATAAGTATTTTTACTAAATCTAGTTATGCGAACATTGCTGCAATGGTGATATTGGCACTAAGTTACTTTAGAATATTTTCAAGGAATGTATACAAGAGATATGATGAAAATACAAAATTTTTAAATTTGATGAATCCAATCAAATCTAAAATGTATGGGGTCTCTAATCGAGTAAAGCATTTTAGAACACATAAATTTTTTAAATGTCCTCAATGTAAGCAGGAATTAAGAGTACCGAAGGGAAAGGGAAAAATAATAGTCAGTTGTCCAAAATGCCATACAAAATTTGAGGCAAGAACGTAAGTTAGGTTCGTTTATATATGATTAATCTTTCATAAACTTTATAACATCATTGCAGTTAGGATTTTAATATAAATTGTTTCAATAATTATATATAAAACACCTAAAAAATAGAGCGATAGAATAAATATTTCCTCATAACGTTGTTAAATTAAGCATAATATCATATTAAAGAATGTTATGGGGGGATGGGTATGTTTGAAGATTTTATGACTATGGACGTACTAACGACATTTGCAGGGATAACTGGGGCAGTTATAGTAATAGTTCAATTTACTAAATCTTTGATAAAGAAAAAATTTGGAGACCATTTTGTAAGGTTGTATTCATTTATTATTGCTTTGATTCTTTCTTTTCTATTTAATAAGCAAGGTGCAAATATTGAAGGAATTGTTCTCACTATTATTAATGCTATGATGATTACAATAGCAAGTATGGGTGGATATGAGCTTATAGCTGATCCAATGGCTCAGAGTGTACGTAAGAAATAGAAGAATTGGAGGTGCTTTATGAAACATGCCGCTTTTGTACAATATGATGATGACTCTAAGCTAAAGGAAAAAGTAGAAGAATGGATACGTGAGAATGAAGACAATATATTAGAGATAGTAGATATAGAATACGCACAAAAGGATTCAATATATATAGCAACGATTACTTATCTAGATTAAAGAAGCTTTTGCTTCTTTTTTTTTAACATCCTTTATGTTATATTAAACTTGAAAGGTATTAATTGAAGTGTATATGGAAATTAATTTAATGATATAAGTTAATTGTGAATGGAGAGAGGAGGTAATTGTATGAATGGTAGGTTGTTCTGGGGATTTATACTGATACTTCTTGGTGTAGGCTTATTGTTGGATCAGACAGGATATATAAATTTCGGTGATATAATATCTCTATATTGGCCCTGTATATTGATTTTAATAGGTATCTTTGGATTATTTGACAGAAAATCTTCTAAGGTATGGAATTCTGTTCTTGTTATTTTTGGTGTATTAATGCAGATGAGAAGACTAGATTATATTGATGTGGATATTTTTAGATTATTATTTCCAATAATATTGATTGTAGTTGGTATCAGCATAATTTTTAATTACGGTGTAAAAAAAAATAATAATTTCGCAGATTCAGAAAAGCGGGGTAGAAGTAATATTTCAATGGAGGATACTGTAGATCTTTTTGTAATTTTTTCCGCGATTGATACCTTAAATCAATCTCAGACATTTAAGGGTGGAAAGATTTCAGCAATCTTTGGAGGGATTGACTTAGATTTAAGAAAGGCAAAACTTAATAACAACGAAGCTTTCATGGATGTAACTGCATTATTTGGAGGGGTGGATATACTAGTACCTGATGATTGGAGAGTTGAGATGATGGGGACACCTATATTAGGTGGATGGGATAACAATACAAAACCCAATTTAGATCCAAATGCTCCTGTATTAAAAATCAGGGGGACTCCTATATTCGGGGGCATAGAAGTAAAATAGACTTAAATAGATAGGATGCTAAATGGCATCCTATCTACATATATAGGGTAATAAGTTTAATTAGGATATAATAAGAATAATGTATGATAATATATGAAAAAAGTAAGGATGTGATTTGATGGAAAACAAACTTCGAATAGCCATTGTTGTATTTTTTGCTCTTTTGATTTCCTTTGTATTTATTGTTATAAAGAGTGAAATAAAAAATATGGAAGAGTTGAAAGTACAATATCCTGATCTAAAAAGCGAAGTATATTCACTAAGGATGGACAGCCTGCATATATGGGGTGTGAACTTGATATTATCCTTTGCAATTCCTTTGTTTTTTCTTACATCTAGGCTATCACAAAAAATAAATCTAACAGTAGGTCAGGGTAAAAATCTGTTTTTTTCAGGCTTACTATATGGGATTATATTTTTTGGATTGATATTTTTAATTAACTTACCACTTGATTTTTATTCATCATTCTATTTAAAACATAAATATGGATTGTCAGATCAAACCTTTTTAAGATGGTTAGAATTGAATTTAAAAGGATTTTTGGTAAACGATTGCTTGATTGCTTTGTTACTTTGGATTCCTTATTATTTTATTTACAGTAATCCAAAAGGTTGGTGGTTAAATCTTGGATTGCTTGCAATTCCGGTTATTATATTTATGGTTTTTATTTCTCCATTTCTCATAGATCCAATATTTAATAAATATACATCTATAGAAAATGAACAACTGGGGCAAGCGATAGATAGTCTATTGGAGCGTGCGGGAATTGAGGATGCTCAGATTTTTATGGTTGATAAAAGTAAGGATACAAAAACCATGAATGCTTATATGACAGGTATATTTAAATCAAAAAGGATAGTGCTATGGGATACAACAATTGACAATATGACTGAGGAGGAAATTTTAAGTATTACTTCGCATGAAATGGGACATTATGTTAAAGGTCATATATGGAAAAATATTATATTCAGCTCAGTTGGGACTATTTTAATTCTATATTTAGTGTTTATATCTTCAAGGTGGATTCTAAAGGCATCTGATGGTAGCTTTGGTTTTAGAAATCTTTATAATTATTCATCATTGCCACTGTTGATACTTGCATTAAATCTATTTACTTTTTTAGGTTCTCCAATTTCTAGTTACGTATCTAGAACTATGGAGATCGAAGCTGATTCATATGAAATATCACTGACTAAAAATAGAATGCCTGCTATTTCTGCAATGAAAAAACTTTACGATACAAGTCTTGGAATTCCTCGACCATCTAAAATATATAAAATATGGTACTATACTCATCCTCCATTGGAGGAGAGAATAGAGTTCTATAAGACTGTTGATTTTGAGTATATTGGCGAAAAAAGTTGAATTTTGTAAATAGTCATAATTTAGTTGAAATTGGTATAGTTTGGTTGTATAATTTAATATATATTAGAAAACTTTGAATTGTTTGATTGTTCGAAGGGCTAATAATATTAAATAAAGGGGGAAGTTTAATGGCTAAGAGGATTACTTGTTTACTATTAGCTTTAGTGATGGTTATTACTTTAGCAGGGTGTCGTGCTGCAGAGACCCCAGCTTCAAGTCAAGAACCAGCACCTGCTGAAACACCTGAAACACCAGCGGATGATTCGGCAGAGACACCAGATGCTGAAACACCAACTGAAGGAGATTATAAAATTGGTATTATAACAGGTACAGTATCACAAGGTGAAGAGGAATATGAAGCAGCTCAAAACATGGTAGCTAAATATGGTAATGAAATAATAGTTACTGCTACATATCCTGATAACTTTTCAGCTGAAACCGAGACTACTATAGCAAACGTAGTAGCGTTGGCATCAGATCCAGATGTAAAGGCTATAGTTTTTGTTCAGGCAGTACCAGGTGCAGCTGCAGCTATCGATAAGGTACGAGAAACTCGTCCGGATATGTTATTTGTAGCTGGAGTTGCTGCAGAGGATCCTGCAACTATAGCTAGTAAGGCAGACATAGTCATGCTAGTAGACGAAATCTCAATGGGTACATCTATTCCTACTAAAGCAGCAGAAATGGGTGCTAAAACGTTTATCCACTATTCATTTGCCCGTCACTTGTCCTATGCAACGATTGCTGCACGTCGTGAGCTTATGATTCAAAAATGTAATGAACTTGGTATAGAATTTGTTGATGTTGCAGCTCCAGATCCAACAGGTGATGCTGGTGTATCAGGTGCTCAACAATTTATACTTGAAGACGTACCTCGTCAAATTGCTCAATATGGAAAGGATACAGCTTTCTTCTCTACAAACTGCTCAATGCAGGAACCATTAATAAGATCAGTCCTTGAACAAGGTGGAATTTATCCACAACAATGTTGCCCAAGTCCATATCATGGATATCCAGCAGCTCTTAATATAAATGTTTCCGGTCATGCTGGAGATGTTCAATATATGCTTGATTCTATAGATGAAAAACTTACCGAAGCCGGCCAAGAGGCTAGAATGGCTACATGGGGAGTTCCAATCAATATGTTAATGGTTGAAGCAGGTGTTGACTATTCAATTGAATTCCTTGAAGGAAGAACAAACGGAAGACTTGATGAAGGCGTTTTAAATGGTATTGTTAATAGAATAGCTGGTGGAGAAGGTAAGGCTCAACTAACTAAATACAACGAAGATGGCGTTGAACTTGATAATTACTATATGATTCTATGTGATTTCTACGATTTTAGTGCATAGTAATCAAGTTTTATAAGAAATGGTGAAAAGTTAATCGCCGGCTTGTTCGGCAAGTCGGCGATTTTCATGACCTAACCCGATTTGCGCCTTTTGCAAATCGATGGTAGGTCAGATACAGACTAGCCAAATCTGTGCGAGTGAAGCGAGCAAACAGATTTGTGCTAAAGTCAGTTCATTTATTTGACTTAAATAAAGAGGAGGGGTGAATGTTGGAAACCCGATATCTTCTAAATATGGACAACATATCTAAGGAGTATTATGGAAATAAAGTACTTAAAAATGTTAGTTTGCAGGTGAAGCCTGGTGAAATACATGCCCTTATGGGGGAAAATGGAGCTGGAAAATCAACGCTGATGAATATTTTATTTGGTATGCCAGTAATACATACAAGCGGAGGATTTGAAGGTATCGTTGAAATAGACGGTGAAAAGGTAGTTATAGATGCGCCGCATAATGCTATGAATTTTGGCATTGGGATGGTTCATCAGGAATTTATGCTGATACCGGGCTTTACAGTAACTGAAAATATAAAGGTAGGTAGAGAGATTAGTAAACCTACTTTTTTAAGTCATATTTTTGGGAAAAGCCTAGAAAGCTTAGATATAGAACAAATGAAAAAGGATGCCAAAAAAGCTCTCGCAGATATTGGGCTGAATATTGAAGAGTACGTAAAGATAGCAGGTTTACCTATTGGATATATGCAATTTATTGAAATTGCAAGAGAAATAGATAAAACTGGCATTAAACTTTTGGTGTTTGATGAGCCAACTGCTGTACTTGCTGAAAGTGAAGCAAACAGGCTACTTGAAATAATGAAGATTATTGCAAGTAAAGGAATAGCAATTATATTTATTACTCATAGATTGGATGAGGTAATGACAGTAGCGGATAGCTTAACGGTTTTACGTGACGGTGAATTTGTTGCACGAAAGGACGTAAAGGATACCTCTGTAGAAGAAATTGCAGAGCTTATGATAGGTCGTAAGGTCGTAAAGCTTGTAGATGATGTTGAAGACAAGAGAATATTAAAAGATGATGATATAGCACTTTCATTAAAGGATTTTCATGTAAATATGCCAGGAGAAATGGTAAAGGGTATTGACCTTAATATACGTAATGGAGAAATTTTTGGCATTGGTGGTCTTGCAGGACAAGGAAAAGTGGGAATACCTAATGGAATCATGGGTTTATATGAATCGGAAGGAACAGCTACGCTATATGGTAAGGAGCTTGAGCTTAAAGAACTTGGAAATGCTTTAGAAAATGGAATTTCATTTGTTTCCGAGGACCGAAGAGGTGTAGGCTTGTTGCTTGGTGAATCCATCGAGCAGAATATTACTTTTAATGCAATACAGATTAAGGAAGATTTTCTCATTAAATTAGGTCCAATTAAGCTTTATGATAAAAAGAAAGCTAAGAATCATACTTTAGATATGATTAAACTTCTAGATATAAGATGTACTGGCCCTAGACAAATAGCAGGCAATCTATCTGGAGGAAATCAACAGAAGGTATGCTTAGCAAGAGCACTTACAATGAATCCAAAACTGCTTATTGTATCTGAACCAACAAGAGGTATTGATATAGGTGCAAAGAAGCTTGTACTCGAATACCTTGTTAAATTGAACCGTGAAGAAGGTTTAACGATTATTATGGTAAGTTCCGAATTGGTTGAGTTGCGCTCACTATGTGATCGTATAGCCATAGTTTCTGACGGGAAGCTGGCAAAAATTCTTAACCCTGATGCACCTGATGCTGAATTTGGGCTGGCAATGGCAGGTGCAAAGAAAGAAGGTGCTAATTAATGCGTGAGAAAATAGGCAATATTTATAACAATATTGGTCTTCCAAGAATTATCATAACAAGCTTTTTCATATTTCTTCTTGTGATATCAGTACCATTAGGATTAAATATACTAAATCTTCTGGGAGATTCCATTAGAAGATGGGCAATGTATGGTATTTTAGTTCTTGCTATGGTTCCTGCAGTACAATGTGGTATAGGGCTAAATTTTGGCATTTCCTTGGGAATAGTCGCAGGGCTTCTTGGAGCTACACTATCAATTGAACTGGGAATATCAAATCCTTGGTTAGGTATGCTATTTGCATCAGCGGTAGGGATTTTATTAGGTGGACTTTTAGGTGTTTTTTACGGATTTATGTTGAATAAATTAAAAGGGTCTGAAATGACTGTGTCTACATATGTAGGTTTCTCCGTAATAGCATTTATGAATATGATATGGCTGGCTCTGCCGTTTAAAAATGGAAATCTAGTATGGCCTATCTCAGAGCAAGGAATGAGAAATACCATAAGTCTTGAAGGAAGCTTTGGGCTAATACTAAATAAGCTTTGGTCATTTAGCATAGGCAATCCGGCAACTGGATTATTTGTACCTACGGGATTGATATTGTTCTTTCTTGCAGTATGTTTTATTGTATATTTATTTATGAGAAGCAAGGTCGGCATGGCAATGAGTGCTGCAGGAGAGAATCCTGAATTTACACGGGCTTCTGGAATAAATGTAGATAAGATGAGAATTATAGGGACTGCTGTATCTACAGCGTTGGCAGCTTTAGGAATTATAACATATGCACAAAGCTATGGTTTTCTTCAGTTGTACAATGCACCATTGATGATGGGGTTTCACTCTGTAGCAGCAGTACTTATTGGTGGAGCTAGTGTTGGCAGAGCAAAGATATCTCATGTGATATTGGGAGCTTTCTTGTTCCAGGGGATATTGACTGTTGCACTTCCAGTAGCTAACAAAATCCTTCCAGAGGGAAACCTCTCTGATGTATTAAGATTAATTATATCCAACGGCATCATTCTATATGCCCTTTCTAAGACAAAGGGAGGTAATAAATAATGAAGGATAATATTGTTAACTTTATAAGTGAAAACAAAGTAGTAGTACTATTCGTTGCACTGTGTATAGGAGCCATCTATGTATCTGGTAACCCGCTAACCTTTGTTGCTGGAGAATTATTTACACGTTTTGGTAGAAATGGATTTATGGTATTGGCCCTATTGATACCTGTATTAGCCGGAATGGGATTAAACTTTGGAATCACTATAGGAGCTATAGCTGCGCAAATAGCTGTGTTCTGGATAATATACTGGGGCTTTGAAGGTATTCAGGGATTTTTATTAAGTGTATTGATGTCAACTCCAATAGCATTGCTATTTGGGTATCTAGTTGGTAAGTTATTTAATAAAATGAAGGGCTCAGAGATGATTGCAGGTATGGTTTTGGGGTATTTCGCAGATGGTCTTTATCAACTTTTCTTTCTATATGTAATAGGAGGAATCATACCTGTATATAGTGATAGACTGATAATACCAGGTGGTATAGGTGTTAAAAATACCATAGACCTTACAGGAAATTTAAAATATTCACTTGATACTGTGTCTATGTTACAGCTAGTAGAAATATTTTTCTATATAGCAGTAGCAGTACTTATATTTAAGATGGTATTTAATAAGGTAAAGAAAACAAATTCTTCAATTGCTAAGGATTTAATCATTTTAGGCATAGCTATTGTTGTTTATGTATTAACATTTATACCAGCAATAGAAGCTTTCCTTGCTTCTGATAGATTGTTACTTCTTTATGCTGTTACAATAGGACTGGTATTTATGGTTTTATTACAGATATGGAGAATTGTTAATAACAAGGTAATAAAGAAGGATAATGAATATTCAATAAAGAAGCCTATTGCTTTGATTATAGTTGCGGGTATATTATATGCTATGACGTATATAAAACCAATAGAGGTAATACTGATGTATGTAAATATTCCTGTAACTACTTATCTTTGCATAGTTGGTATCTGTTTCTTCAACAATATGTTGCTAAGAACAAGACTTGGTCAAAACATGAGAACAGTAGGTCAGAGTAGAGTAGTGGCAAATGCTGCAGGGCTAGATGTAGACCGTATACGTATTATCGCAATGGTGTTGTCTACGGTACTGGCTTGCTGGGGTCAGTTAATTTATCTTCAAAATATAGGAACCTTCGCAACATATGGTGCCCATACCCAGGTTGGTCTTTTCGCAATAGCGGCACTGTTAGTCGGTGGAGCTTCAGTTAAGAAGGCAACCAACAAGCAGGCTATAATAGGTATTATACTATTCCATACATTGTTTACAGTAGCTCCTCAGGCGGGAAAACAGCTATTTAACAACGCACAGCTTGGAGAATACTTCAGAGTATTCGTAGCTTATGGAGTAATCGCAGTATCTCTTGCAATGCATGCATGGAAAACAAATATAAAGCCTTCGGTAAAACAAAAGGCATAAATTATTAATCCATTGGGACAGTTTCTACATATTACTAGAGACTGTCTCAAATGAATATCCACTTAATGCAATAAGCGTTAAAGCTAATGTATAAAATATCCAGATTACACTGTCTGCAATTAGCCATATCGTACCTTTATTTAAGGCCATTGATAGACCTACATTTAAATCACATAGCATAAAGAATACCATCCCTATTGTAACTAATATTGAATTTAATTTTGGAAATACCTCCAATGTCATATTGGAGATTGCAGTCAACAAAGATGATGAAATAAGAAATGCATAGAATATCATTATATGAAATAGTGCTTTATCCTGTATCATATTATTAAGTACATTGGATAAAATCAATATGAGTAATATTAAAGATAAAATAGTATTTATTATTAAACTTCCAAAACAATTCTTACAACCTTTATTCTTTATAATATTATACATTCCAGCTCCATTTCTAATGATTAGTGCAGTCTGTACTATTGAAAATAGAATTATACCTAAATATGGCTTCGTTAACAATACGAGTGCTATATCAGCTAGAGCTATGAATATATAAGTAAACTTTAAAATATTAGTATCCCTTTTGTTAAGACCGTCATTACCAATCATAAAGACAAGAACAGTCGTTAATATGACTATAAGAGATTTAGAAATATAAGTATATATGGAACTATCATATTTGAATTCTTTTTCAGCAATAAAGAATCTTCTTAAATCCAATGTTATAAAGATCCCGCTGATAAAAATTATCAAACCTAAAATTGTAATTATCCATTTAAATTTTGTCTTACTCATTTTTCTCTCCTTTGAATTTTATTCATATTTACTTGTCATAAATGTATTATCTCATATTATATTAAAGCTATTATGAATAAAACTATATTTTTGAAAAATAATAAATGTAATAAACATTAGGAGAGGATTAATATGAGGACAGCTATTGCATTGATATTTAAATATATAGCAACATATGTGGCATCATGGTTAGCCTTTAGATATATTGATGGGAACCCATTGATATGGACTATAATAGTTTCTATTATAGCTACTATTGGCAATTGGTTTATAGGAGATTTAAGAATATTACCTGCCTATGGTAATATAATTGCAGCAATAGGTGATGGAGTTTTAGGAGCGCTATTTGCATTTATAATAGCTACATTTGCACCTAATTTTCAAGTTTCACTAATAAGTTTACCTACTTTTGCATTTATAATTTTCGCAGTAGAAGTATTCTTTCATATGTATATACTTAAAGATGATCGAGTTGGTCCAAGAATGAAAGAATAAAAATATTGTAAAAAAACATGGATTTTAGTTCTATACTGTTATAAACTAAAAGAAGAACTAAACTAAAGGGGGCAGAAAAATGTACAGTTTTATGAATGATTATAGTGAAGGTGCTCATCCTCGTATTTTAGAGTTATTAAGCTCTTCGAATTTTGAAAAAAATGCGGGATATGGATTGGACATACACAGTAATAGGGCAAAAGAATATATAAAAAGATTAATCGATAGAAATGATGCTGATATACATTTTATTCCGGGAGGTACTCAGACTAACTTAATTGCTATATCATCCTTTTTAAGACCTCATCAATGCGTAATAGCTGCAGATACAGCTCATATTAATGTACACGAGACTGGAGCAATAGAAGCAACAGGACATAAGGTTTTCATCTTGCCAACTAGCGATGGTAAACTGACACCTTTAGATATAAAGAAAGCTTTGGTGATTCATACTGATGAACATATGGTACAGCCAAAGATGGTTTACATATCCAATACAACTGAACTTGGGACTATTTATACCAAAGAAGAACTAACAGATATAAGCAAAACTTGTAGAGAAAATGGACTGATACTATATCTTGATGGTGCCAGATTAGGTTCAGCACTTACTTGCAGTACAAATGATTTAAATTTAAAGGATATAGCCAACCTAGTCGATGTATTCTATATTGGTGGTACTAAAAATGGAGCGTTACTTGGAGAAGCACTAGTCATAGTTAAGGAAGAACTTAAGGAAGATTTTAGGTTTCTTATAAAGCAAAGAGGCGCTATGATGGCAAAGGGCTTTGTCATGGGTATTCAATTTGAAGTTCTATTTAAGGATAATTTGTTTTTTGAATTAGCAAAACATGCAAATGAAATGGCTGAACAGTTGGCGGAGGTTATAACAAAGCATGGGTTTGATTTTTATGTGGAGCACGCATCAAACCAAGTATTCCCTATATTTCCCAATGACTTGCTTGCAAAGATGGAGAAGGAATTTGTATACTTAGTACAGTATAAGATAGATGAATACAATTCAGTTGTTAGATTTGTAACATCTTGGGCTACAGATCATGAGAGTATTGATGCTTTCAAAGCATTTTTAGAGAAAAATTGTAATCAATAAGTAACCATTGTATATAGAAATATAGTATAATTAAATCATCAGATGATGTCTGGTGATTTTTGTTTTGTTACAAATCATAGATTATCTGATACGGACTTCTTGAAATTAAATAAATAAAGTAGTAAAATATTCAATTAGCAATATCAATTTTGCATAATTTTAAGTGGATTTTTCTTTTATATAAGACATAAATATATAGTAGAATTATCTAAAAAGGGGAATTTAAATGAAAATTGGACTATTTACTGATACTTATTATCCTCAGATTAATGGAGTAGCCACGTCAGTTTTGATGCTTAAAGAAAATCTGGAAAAGTTGGGGCATCAGGTGTATGTATTCACTACCTCAGACCCAAATGTAGATATTGATGAAAAAAATGTATTAAGAGTTGCTAGTCTTCCATTTAAAAGTTCTAGGCGTCTAGGTATGGTTTATAATCCTTTGTTAGCAAGAAAAATAAAAAGACTTAAACTAGACATTATTCATACTAATACAGAATTTTCATTGGGCATTTTTGGAAGGGCAATGGCATGGGAATTAAATATCCCGCACCTTCATACCTACCATACAATATATGAGGATTATACACATTATATTGTTAAATTTGGATTTTTGGATACTATCGCAAAATCAGCAGCAAGAAGACTCAGTCATTACTTCTGTAATTCAGCTGATAAGGTAATTGTACCAACTAAAAAAGTGAAGGATCTTCTCTTAGACTATAGAGTAAATAAGGAGATAGCGATTATTCCTACAGGAATCAATTTGGATAAATACTCGAGACAAAATTATCGTAAGGAAGAAATACTAAAGATAAAAAAATCCCTAGGTATTAATGAAGAGGATAAGGTCATTCTTTATATTGGTAGATTATCCGAGGAAAAAAATATTGATGAATTAATTGACGCAATGAAGATTTATCTTAGGGATAAATCGGATACTAAATTTCTTCTTGTGGGGAATGGACCTGATGCTGAACGACTGAAAAGCTCGGTAATAGATATGGGGATTGAAAACAAAACTATATTTGCAGGAGAAAGAAGTTGGGATGAAATTGGAAAGTACTATCAGTTAGGGGATGTCTTTATAAGTGCTTCACAAAGTGAAACTCAAGGATTAACATATATTGAGGCATTGGCATCAGGGTTACCTGTTGTAGCTAAATCTGATAGGTGTTTGGACGGCGTAGTTTTAAATGATATAAATGGGTACACATATAATAGCATGGAAGAATTTTTGCTATATTTAGATAAGATATTATATAATGAACAGGTAAAAATCAGACTGTCGAAGGAAGCAGAACGCTCTATGGAACAATTTTCAGCTTTCAATTTTGCTCTAAAGATAGAAAATCAATATAGATATCTTATAAGAAATAGCAGATTATTCAAGATGGTATCTTAACTTTATATTTCAAGTGTTTTATAGATCTAGACAAATTAATATTATTAATATCAAAAACAACAAATTGTTATGATAGAAAGGGGTTAATATGAATATTGCTTTTTTCTTAACACCAAAGAGAGATATCGTATATGTAACAGTAGATGCTACTATGAAGGAAGTGCTTGAAAGAATGGAATTATCCACATATACGTCTATTCCGCTTATAGACAATGAAGGTAAATATGTGGGAGCCATAACTGAAGGTGATTTGTTATGGAAGCTTAAAAATACACCAGGTCTAAATATTGAGGATACAGAAGACATATCTATAACCGATGTTCAAAGACATACTAAAAGTCATACTGTATCAATAGGTTCAAACATTGAGGACTTAATAACATTATCCAAGAGTCAAAACTTCGTACCTGTAGTAGATGATGAAGGAATATTTATTGGTATAATTAAACGAAGTGATATTATAAATTATTGTGCAAAGGTATTATTAAAGAATAAATAAAAAGCCCAAATTGGGCTTTTTATTTATGTCCGGTAATATCCTCTAGTATGAAGAATAGAATAGTTAAGAGCAAATATGTATTTCTTTATACGAGGGGGATATTGATGGAATTTTATAAACTTTTTTTAATCTTAACTATTGCATCAACCTTAGGAGCAGAACCTAGTGGAATTCAAGCCATTATTAATGAAGAGATTTACGAGAACATTATAGTGGTTGATCTAAATGATGGAGTAGTACAGGAGGAAGTACAGGAAGCAGATCCTGAACCAATAGATAATAAATCCAATGGAAAGATAACTACATTTAACGTTAATGGAATCAATTTAAGGGAAGGAATTACAAGTGAAGAGGTCTTTCGATTAGAGAGCTTTCTAATTGAGAAAGATTATATGAATATAAATGTTGATTACTATTTTGATTCTAAAACTAAACAGGTAATCATGGACTATCAGAGAAATAATGGGCTGGCATCTGATGGAATAGTTGGTAAAGCAACGTATGAAATGATAAATAACGACATGCTACAAAATAATATTGATATTTCAAGAATTAATTTAAACTTTACAAAAGAAATACCTCAAAATAAATGGATTATCATCAATAAAAGCAACAATACACTATATTATTTAAGAGGGTCAAATATATTAAACAGATACCCGGTAGCTACAGGAAAGAATCCTGGCAATACTCCGGAAGGTCAATTTACAATTGTCACAAAGGTAATAAATCCTGCATGGGGAGGTGCAGGTAGATATACTCCTGTAAAAGGTGGAGAACCGCACAATCCCCTGGGGAAAAGGTGGATGGGTCTAAGTGTAGGCGGTGGTGGAATGTATGGTATTCATGGTAATGCTGATAGTAGTAGCATTGGTAAATATATTTCATTGGGATGTATTAGAATGGTTAATAAAGATGTGGAATTTCTATATAATGAAGTTGAATTAAGAACTCCTGTATGGATTGGCAACGAATTGAAATTAAAAGAATTTGGTGTTGAGTTCAATTGATGTAAAACTATGATATAATATTATTCAAATATATATTTACGGGAGAATAATATGGGTCTATATGATATTAAAAATACTGCACAAGAAATATCTGATGCAATAGCGGCAGTTCTTAATGTAGATGTAACTATAGTTGACCATAATTTAATTAGAATTGCTGCTACAGGAAATTATAAAGACTTTATTGGAGAAAAATTACCTGCAAATTGTTCCTTTCAAACAATTGCAGATTCTAGAAAACCATATTTTATAAGAAACCCAAATAAAAGTTCTGAATGTGTTAACTGCAGTTCAAAAGGTAGTTGTAATGAGTTGGCAACACTTGGATATCCTATTATAGATGGACAGACATTATATGGTGTAATTGGACTAATTGCATTTGATTCACAACAGAAGGAAGAACTTTATAGTAAATATGATTCTCTACTGGTTTTTATAAGTAAATTATCTGACCTCTTAGTTGGTAATTTAAAAAATATTGCTTATATAAAAAAGCTTAAGATACAGGATAAACTTATTAATTTAACTATAAATAACCTAGATAGTGGAATAATTTGTACTGACTTAGACAATTGTGTACAATTTATGAACACGGTTGTAAGTGAACTATTAAAAGTTGATAAGGAGTCCTCAATAGGTTCTAAGGTAGAAGATATATTACCAAAAGAGGTAATTGAGTTAACACCAAATATAAAAAGAGAAGTAAAATTAAAAGTAAGAGGTATCAAAGAGAGCTTTATCATAGCTAGATCTCCTATATTATATGAGAGTAAGATTGCCAGCAATATTTTTATTTTAAATAAAAGCTCTAAAGTAATTCAAGATGCATATAGTTTAATGAATGTAAATTTAAATGTTAGCTTTGACCAGATTATTGGTGAAAGTGAAGAAATTAGAGAAGTAAAAGAACTAGCAAAAAGTGTTTCAAAAAGTAAATCTACCATTATCTTAAGGGGTGAAAGTGGTACTGGTAAGGAATTATTTGCGAGAGCTATACATAATGAAAGCCTTAGAAAAAACGCTCCTTTTATTGCAATTAATTGTGCATCCATCCCAGAAAATTTGTTGGAAAGTGAACTCTTTGGTTATGAAGGAGGTGCTTTTACAGGAGCTATTAAGTCTGGTAAAATTGGTAAATTTGAACTTGCTAATAATGGTACCCTTTTCTTAGATGAAATAGGGGATTTGCCTATCCACCTTCAGCCAAAACTTTTACGTGTATTACAAGATGAAATGTTTACAAGACTTGGAGGGAAGGAATTAATCTCTGTGAACTTTAGATTAATTACAGCTACTAATAGAAATTTAGAGGAAATGATAGAAAAGAGACAATTTAGGGATGATTTATATTATAGATTAAATGTAATACCTATAGACATTCCGCCCTTAAGAGATAGAGGCAATGATATAGATTTACTTAGTGAATATGGACTTGAAAAGTATCTGCGTAAGCTGAATAAAAGTAATATTAGATATTCTGAAGAAGTAAAAGAGATTTTTAAGCACTACTATTGGCCAGGAAATATAAGAGAGCTTGAGAATTGTATTGAGTTCTTGGTAAATACGGTGAATAATAGTGTTATAAATAAATGTGATCTTCCCAAAAATATTTTAACTCAAAATAGCAATATAAATAGAGATGCACAAGGTAGTTTAAGAAATATGATGGAGCTATATGAGAAGAATATTTTAGAAAAAATGATAGAAGCTTATGGTTCATCTGCAGAATCAAAAGTTAAAATATCAAATGTATTGGATATTAATTTAGCAACATTATATAGGAAACTAAGTAAACATAATTTGCATTAATGCAAAGCGTTTGCAATTTTGCGAATGGCTCCAATTCTATATTACATTTATTTATAAATGGCTTATTTGCATCTTTGCAAATAAGCCATTTAATAATTCAAATTCAATTTTCTTAAAATCTAGTTAATATAGCTATTTTTAACGATTTTTATTTTATTATTATGTTGGCATGCCTATTGCAATATAGACTGGTAGAAAAAATAAAGGAAGGGTAGTGCTATGAATAATATAGAAAAGATGTTAATTGAAATTGTGAAAGAAGACAGCAACCCCGCTTTAGGATGTACAGAGCCTGTTGCTGTAGCATATGCATGTGCTTTTGCTAATAAATATGTAACTAGTGAAATAAAAGATATCAAAGTGACAACTAGTAAAAGTATTTTTAAGAATGGAAAATCTGTAATTATTCCAAAGACAAATAGCAGAGGTCTGGATTTAGCAGCTGCATTAGGAGCAGTAGGCGGGGATGCAGATGATGATTTTATGGTACTTAAAAATATAAATAATGAAATAATTGCGGATGCAAAAAGAATGGTTTCTAGTGGATTGGTTAGCGTCACATATGCAGAAATTTCTCCTGTTATATATGTAAACGTTATAATGAGAACTGATAATGAGACAATTGAACTTGATTTGAGAAATAGTCATACTCATGTAGAATGGGTCAAGGTAAATGACGAGGTAGTATATAAAAATCCTTCACATACCGCTAATGGTATCTCGTTTGACTTCTTAAAAGATATGAAGTTTAAAGAACTAATCGATATATGTGAAAAGATTTCCATAGATGATATTTATTTTGTAAAAAAAGGTATTGAAATGAATAATTCCGCAGCAAATGAAGGACTGAAATCTAATTTAGGTTTAAGAATAGGTTCTACTCTTAATAAGCTACATGAGGAAGGTATGCTCAATATAGATGTTTTTACCAAGGCTAGAATTTTAACAGCTGCAGCATGTGATATGAGAATGGGAGGTGGAGAATGTCCAATAATGACTAGTGGCGGTAGTGGTAATCAAGGAATTGGTGTAATATTACCGATTTCTGTAGTTGCTGAGTTCGAAAATATACCTGAGGAAAGATTGATTAGAGCTGTATTTTTCGCACATATAATTAATAGATATGTAAAGATGTATACAGGAAAACTTTCTTCAATATGTGGATGTGCTATTGCTGCTGGTGTTGGTGCAAGTGCAGCTATTACTTGGATGCTAGGAGGTGATGAGGCTAAAATAGAAGGCAGTTGTACAAATATGCTTGCAAATCTCTCTGGAATGATTTGCGATGGGGCTAAAGATACTTGTTCCTTTAAGCTTTCAACAAGTGCTGAGGAAGCTGTAATTACAGCATATCTGGCTATGGAGGGGGTAATTGCAGAGAAAAATGTAGGAGTTATAGGAAACTCAATAGAAGACACGATTAAGAATTTAGGTTACTTATGTGAAGAAGGCTTAGATCATGCAGATTCAGCAATAATAAATATTATTAACAAAGAGGGGAATCAAAATGAGTAAAATAAAAGATAGTTTAATATTGAAATTAATAATAGCAGTAGCTATTGGTATTGTTTTAGGCAGTATAGTTGGAGAAGGGCCTATCGAAATATTATTAACAATAAAATATGTAGTAGGACAATTTATTTTCTTCTGCGTACCACTAGTAATTATTGGTTTTATTGCACCAGCTATAACTAATTTGAAGAGTAATGCCAGCAAGATGCTTATGGCAGCTTTAGCAATAGCTTATATATCATCAGTAGGTGCAGCTTTGTTATCAACAGTTTCAGGCTATGCATTAATACCACACTTAAATATTCCTGATACAGCTGGAGGATTAAGAGAGCTTCCGGATATACTCTTTAAACTTGATATACCTCCTATTATGTCAGTTATATCGGCATTAGTGTTATCTATCGTATTAGGTCTTACAGTTATTTGGACAAAATCAGAAAGCTTTGAAAAATTATTGCAGGAATTTAACAATATTATGCTTTCAGTTGTAGAGAAAATGATTATTCCTATATTACCTATATTTATAGCTACTACATTTGCAGGACTTGCATATGAAGGTAGTATTACTAAGCAGTTGCCTGTATTCCTTAAAGTAATCGTTATTGTATTAATAGGACATTTTATATGGTTAGCTGTATTATATGGAATAGCTGGAGTAATGTCCAAGAAGAATCCAGCTGAAGTATTTAAGCATTATGGACCTGCATATTTAACTGCTGTAGGTACTATGTCAAGTGCAGCAACATTGCCAGTGGCATTAAAGTGTGCAAGAAAATCATCTGTGCTTGATAAAGAAATTGTAGACTTTGCAATTCCAATAGGTTCTACTATTCACCTTT
>ENA-UOOK01000982-UOOK01000982.1-fermentation-metagenome-genome-assembly--contig:-NODE-982-length-38418-cov-22.049761_pt1 | contig 38418 bp, 28 predicted proteins | sample MGYA00245777_ERZ724023 | MGnify/ENA primary metagenome ERZ724023 (study PRJEB28704, sample SAMN03018312) | fermentation metagenome | biome: anthropogenic terrestrial biome; feature: soil; material...
TTTTGTTTATACTGCAACCGTTGATCCGGAGAGCATTACCAGTAATTCGGCAGTGGTTTCGTTTAGCGGTATCAATAAACTGAAGGAATGGGGATTCCATTATAGCGAAACGGAAGCAACGGTGAGCGATCCCGTGAAAAAGGAATTTTTGAAGGGCGATGTTTCTCTTGCCAATTTAAAACCCAATACAACGTATTACATCTTACCCTATGTAATAGATAAAAGTGGAAAAACAACTTATTTGGAAATTACGCATTTTAAGACTGCAAAAGGGATCTATTCCAATCCCGTAGTCCTTTCTGACGCACCCGATCCGACGATTATCCGTGCACAAGACGGTAATTTTTATCTTTATTCCACGGGAGTGGGTATTCACCGTTCAGCCGATCTTGTTAAATGGATCCGCGTCGGCGAGGCATTTACCGAAGTCGGGAAACCGAAATGGGAACCCGGCGGCGGCTTGTGGGCACCGGATATAAACTATATCGACGGACAATATGTCATGTATTATTCCATGTCGGTATGGGGAGGTACTCAAACTTGCGGGATAGGCGTCGCAACTTCCGATAAACCTGAAGGACCGTTTACGGACAGAGGTAAATTATTTCGCAGTAACGAAATAGGAGTAGAAAACTCTATCGATCCGTTTTATATTGAAGATAACGGCAAGAAATACCTCTTTTGGGGAAGTTGGTTTGGAATCCATGGGACAGAACTGACTGACGATGGACTGGCTCTAAAAGAGGGAGCTGAAAAACAAAAAATTGGCGGTACAGCTTATGAGGCGAGCTATATTCATAAGCGCGGCAAGTATTATTACCTGTTTACTTCTATGGGATCGTGTTGCGAAGAACTGAAAAGTACTTATACTACCGTGGTAGGACGTTCGGAAAATTTGTGGGGCCCTTATGTTAATAAATCCGGAGGCAGGATGCTGGATAATAAGCATGAAATTGTTATCCAAGGCAACGCTTTTTTCAAGGGGCCCGGACATAATTCAGAAATTATCACAGATAAAGATGGTGATGATTGGATATTCTACCATGCTTGGGAAGTAGCGAATCCGAGTCGTGGGCGACAGGCATTGATGGATAAAATTATCTGGGAGAATGATTGGCCTGTAATAAAGAATAAAACGCCTTCTTCTACATCTGAAGCCCCTGTGTTTTAAATATAATCTTATTATTTTGACAAGAGCGTCACTCGAAGTGGCGCTCTTGCCATTATTTATTCCCATAAGAAATCGCCATCGTCCATATCCTTGCCTAACAGATTATCTTTTTGAAAAAAGAACTCTTTTTCTCCGAAAGCCGGTTTTAGTTGGTCGTACCACGACGCTTTCGGATCATAAGTTGCGAAAAACGGAATGTCTACCAACTGTCGGTTGCGGCATTGCAGAAAACGCAATACAAACACTTTTTCCCCTTTGACTTCCGTTATTCCCAAAATCTCTATTTTCCCGGGGAATGCACTCATGCTGGGGCCGCGTACCGTCCGGCAAATGCCGCTTACGCTTGCATAGGCTTTCCGGAAGATATTCCATGCTTTTTCTATGGGAATTTCAAAAAATGCTTTGGCTCCCGTATCTCTTGCTACAAACATATAATAAGGAATAAGTCCTAAACGTACTTGCTCCTTCCACATCGCCGACCAAATTTTGGGATCGGCATTGATGTGTTTCAATACGGGCGATTGTGTCCTTATCTGGGCACCGGTATTCCGGATTCTTTCAATAGCCTTCTTTACCGCGTCGGTAGAGAGTTCGACCGGGTGACTGAAGTGAGCCTGGAATGCAAGATGTTTTCCGGCTTTGGTTATTTTTTCGAATAGCCGAAGTAATTCGTCCGCATCTTTGTCGTTCAAGAATCGATAAGGCCAATAAGCTAATGTTTTAGAACCGATACGGATGTTGCGGATATGTGAAAATTCTTTTGTTAACAGCGGTTCGATATAGGTGGATAATATTTTTGACCTTGCCGTAAGCGGATCGCCTCCTGTGAATAATATGTCGGTCACTTGTTTATGGTGGCGCAGATAATCATGGAGCAAATCGGCTTCTTTCATGGCAAATTTGAAATCGTTCATTCCGGAGAATTGCGTCCATCGGAAACAGAACGTGCAATAGGCATGGCACGTTTGTCCCTGACTGGGAAAAAAGAGTACGGTTTCGCGGTATTTATGTTGCATGCCGTTTAATTTCTTTCCCCTGAAAGTCGGCACATTATGTTCTTGTCCGGCAGGGTTCGGGTTCAGTTTCATCCGTATATCATTGACGGTTTTCTTTACGACTTCTCTTTCCACATTACCCTGTAATAGTTCCCGTACCTTATTATAATGTGTTTTCGACAACATTTCTTTTCTCGGAAAAGTCAGCGTAAAAATAGGGTCTTCCGGTATGTTACTCCAATCGATTAGCTCTTCTACCACATAGTTGTTTGCACGGAAGGGTAAAACCTGGCCGACTGTACGGATCGGCTCAATAAACTCTTCCGATAATCCAATTATTTGCGGAAGCTGGTCAAAATTTTGTAACGTATATGTCTTGTACTTTTTAATAGGCATAGTAATTATTTGTTATTTAGTCGGATAAGTAAAAAAGTGCTTAAAAATAAGCGAAGAGGATTTAAAATCGGTCAAGTGATTTTAAATAGATTGATAGGCAAATATACAAAAATGAGACGGAGGTCACAATAGAAAGTATCAATATGATTTATAAAAAATCAAAAAACAAGGCGATTTTATAACTGTTTATTCAAAAGGAATCATTTTTTGCGCCAAAAGTGACGTAGTTATAAATATAATGTTTACTTTTGTAATCTCAATGAAAAAGATATACTCACATATCCGTTTTGATAAAGCCGGCGGCAATGTCCGACGACGCTATCTCCGATGATTTTACAGGGAATCCCTTACCTTGTAAAATAACCTTTCTCATATGTTGCTCGAAAGCAACAACCAATCAATTCAAATTACTTTTCATATTTAACTTATTATATATTTACGAATAAAAAATGAATGTAGAAATTTTTGTGGCAAATGCTAACCACATAGATTTTGCTCCTTCTATTTGCGATCTCATGTATGAGTCGGCACAAGCGAGAGGAACAGGCATCGCCAAACGGAGCCCGGAATACGTGGCCGAGAAAATGAAGGCCGGAAAGGCGATCATTGCGTTGGATGGCGATAAACTGGTTGGATTCTCCTATATTGAAAGTTGGGGGCATAAAAAATTTGTGGCTAACTCCGGGCTCATCGTGCATCCTGATTATCGTAATCAGGGAATGGCTAAAAAGATTAAACGGAAGATCTTCGACTTGTCGCGAAAATTATATCCCAACGCCAAGATCTTTAGTATCACTACCGGATTAGCGGTGATGAAAATGAATACGGAACTCGGATTCAAACCCGTGCCGTTTTCCGAGTTAACCGACGACGAGGAATTCTGGAAGGGTTGTCAAGGATGCCGTAATGTTGATATCTTGCAACGTAACAATTATAAAATGTGCTTGTGCACCGGATTATTGTTCGATCCGAATGTTAAAAATGAACATGCGGCAAGCTCTTTTGCTAAAAAGGTCGTGAAGCCTGTTATAAAGAAAAAAACTCCGAATAAAATGTATAAAAAATAGTGATTATGAAACAGAAAGTAGTTTTAGCATTCAGCGGCGGACTCGATACCTCGTTCTGTGTGCCGTATTTAATGAATGAAAAAGGATTGGAAGTGCATACGGTCATTGTCAATACCGGCGGTTTTACCGATGACGAGTTGAAACGTATCGAACAGCGCGCGAAAGAGTTGGGCGCCGCCTCGCACACGAGTATCGATGCGGTGGAAGAATATTATCAAAAAGGGATTAAATACTTATTGTTCGGTAATGTGTTAAAAAACGACACATATCCGCTATCGGTAAGTTCGGAACGCTTCTTTCAGGCGATGGCTATTGTAAAGGAAGTGCAAAAGATCGGCGCCGACTTTGTCGCACACGGCAGTACCGGAGCGGGAAACGATCAGGTGCGGTTCGATTTGGTGTTTGAAGTGTTGGCTCCGCAGGTGAAAATACTCGCGCCTATACGCGAGCTGGCTTTGTCTCGGCAACAGGAAATCGATTATCTCAAAGAAAAAGGCTTTGACTTCTCTTGGGAAAAATCGAAATACTCCATCAATCAAGGTTTGTGGGGAACCAGCGTGGGAGGCGTGGAAACGTTAAAGTCATCAGGAGTCGTTCCGGAGGAAGCATTTCCCTCGCAGGTTATCGAACAAGGCGTAAAGCATCTAACCATTGGTTTCGAGCAAGGAGAACCCGTGTCGCTCGATGGGGAAAAAATGTCGCCCGTGGAATTGATTCATTTTTTACGCCGTACGGCTTCCAAATTCGGCATCGGACGGGATGTGCATGTGGGCGATACGATTATTGGTACCAAAGGGCGTGTGGCTTTCGAAGCTCCCGCTCCGCTTATCCTTATCAAGGCGCATCATTTGTTGGAGAAACATATCCTTACCAAACAACAGCTTTATTGGAAAGGGCAACTCTCCAATTGGTATGGGCAGTTGATGCACGAAGCATTGTATCTGGAGCCCGTGATGCGCAATATCGAAACGTTTCTGGACGATACGCAGCAATTTGTTACCGGCGAGGTACAAGTGGAATTGCGGCCGTATCATTTTGCGGTATTGGGATGTGAAAGCGTCTATGACCTGATGAATCCGGCGTTCGGCGAATACGGCGAGAGTAACAAATCGTTCTCGGGACAGGATGTGGTCGGTTTCACCAAAGTAACGGCTAATCCGTTGAAAATATATTATACGATTCATAAGGATAATGATTAGAGCAAGTATTGCGGGCGGTACCGGGTACACGGCGGGAGAACTGCTGCGTATATTGGTTAACCATCCGGACGTTACGATAGAGTCGGTCGTGAGCACGACTTCCGTCGGGCAGGCGGTCAGCGACGTACATCGCGATTTGTTAGGCGAAACCGATTTGCGCTTTACCGATGCCATCGGCCGGCCGGATGTGTTGTTTCTTTGCCTGGGGCACGGATTGTCGCGTGCGTTTTTGCAAGAGCACGATGTGCCGGTATCGTGCAAGGTGATCGATTTGGGAAACGATTTCCGGAACGATCCGTTCTTTGGCGAGCGGGAGTTTGTTTTCGGTTTGTGCGAGTTGAATAAACAGAAGATTCGTACGGCGCAAAATGTCGCCAATCCGGGATGCTTCGCCACGTCAATATTGCTGGCATTGCTTCCGTTGGCTTCGATCGATGTATTGTGGGACGATATCCATGTGCATGCTATTACGGGATCGACCGGGGCGGGGAAGAAGCCCGGCGAAACTACGCATTTCAGTTACCGAGATAATAATATATCCGTTTATAAACCCTTTACGCACCAACACTTGGAGGAAATACGTCATACATTGGCTTCAGCCGGTAGCCGGGAGCTTCCGTCGATTCAGTTTGTGCCGATGCGGGGTGATTTCCCCCGCGGGATATTCGCGAGTGTTTATACGAAATGGACTGCGAAAGCGGATGAAAAAGAAGTTATCGATTTATACAAGCAATACTACAATGGTTCGCCTTTTGTGTTTGTGTCCGATGCACCGATCAGTTTGAAAGAGGTGGTAAATACGAACAAAGGATTCGTGCATGTGGAGTTTCACAATGGCTATATTCATATCACATCGATTATCGATAATTTGCTGAAAGGAGCATCGGGACAGGCGGTTCAGAATATGAACCTGCTGTTCGGGTTGGACGAAACCGCCGGATTGAAACTGAAAGGGACGGGGTTTTAATTACAAATTACGAATTACGAATTATAAATTACAAATGATGAGTTATGAACGATGAATGCAAAAGGTCAAAAGCCAGAGGTCTAAAATCTAACGGACTATGAAGGATGACTTTAGACCGGCTGCCGGCGACTGGCGACCAGAGACTGTCGACTTATTAAAATAAAAATGAAATGAATTTATTCGACGTATATACTTTATGGAATATCGAGCCGGTACGGGCTGAAGGATGCCGGTTATGGGATGCCGCCGGCACCGAATATCTCGATTTTTACGGGGGGCACGCGGTGATCTCCATCGGGCATTCGCATCCGGAATATGTGCGGGCTATCTCGCAGCAAGTAGAGAAGATCGGTTTTTATTCCAATTCGGTATTGAATCGTTTGCAGTCCGAAGTAGCCGAGAGGCTGGGGGAGGCGAGCGGTTATTCCGATTACCGGCTATTCCTTTGCAATTCGGGCGCCGAGGCGAACGAGAATGCCCTGAAACTCGCGTCTTTTCACACGAACAAAAAGAGGGTGGTTGCTTTTTCGGGCGCTTTTCACGGACGCACATCGGGTGCCGTGGCGGTGACCGATAATCCGGCGATTCAGTCGCCGTTCAACGGCAAACACGAAGTGACTTTCGTACCTCTTAACGATATCGATGCGGTTGCCAGACAGTTGGAAAAGGGCGATGTGGCGGCGGTGATTATCGAAGGCATACAGGGCGTGGCCGGTATCTTGGTGCCGCAAGACGAGTTTCTCATCCAACTGGAAAGGCTTTGCAAAAAGTACGGGGCTGTGTTTATCCTCGACGAGATTCAATCCGGTTACGGACGTACGGGTAAGTTCTTTGCTCATCAATATGCCGGCATCCGTCCCGATATCATTACGACAGCCAAAGGCATGGGTAACGGTTTCCCGATTGGCGGGGCATTGATCTCTCCCGCGTTTGAAGCGAAGAAGGGAATGTTGGGAACAACCTTCGGCGGGAATCATCTGGCATGCGCTGCCGCTATCGCTGTGTTGGATGTGATAAAAAACGAATCGTTAGTCGAAAACGCAGCGAAAATGGGCGCTTATCTGCTCGAAAAACTATCTGCTTGCAAGGGAATCAAAGAGGTTCGCGGGCGCGGATTAATGCTCGGCGTAGAATTACAGCCCGAATATGCGGGACTGCGCGACCGGCTGCTTTATGAAGGGCATATCTTCACCGGCGGAGCGAAGAACCATGTTATGCGGTTGCTTCCGCCGCTGACGATATCGAAAGAAGAAGTCGATATGTTTATTCATGAATTTACAAAATATACGAACAAATGAAGAAGTTTACCTCTGTACACGACATCGGCGATCTGAAAACGGCTTTGGAAAAAGCGAAATATGTGAAAGAAAATCCCTTCGCCGATCAGGAATCGGGAAAAAACAAAACCCTATTGATGATATTTTTCAATTCGAGCCTGCGCACCCGATTGAGCACGCAAAAAGCGGCGCTGAATCTCGGAATGAATGTCATTGTGCTGGATATCAATCAGGGTGCATGGAAGTTGGAAACGGAGAAAGGTGTAGTGATGGATGGTGATAAGCCGGAGCACATGTTGGAAGCCATTCCCGTGATGGGCGCTTATTGCGATATCATCGGCGTGCGCTCTTTTGCGCAGTTCCACAACAAGGTCGATGATTATAACGAAGTCGTTCTGGAACAGTTCATCCGTTATTCGGGGAAACCGGTCATCAGCATGGAGGCGGCGACACGGCATCCGTTGCAGAGTTTCGCCGACCTTATCACGATCGAGGAATTCAAGAAGACTCTCCGGCCGAAAGTGGTACTCACGTGGGCGCCTCATCCCCGCGCACTGCCGCAGGCGGTTCCTAACTCGTTTGCCGAGTGGATGAACGCTACCGATTATGAGTTCGTTATTACCCATCCCGAAGGGTATGAACTCGACGAGCAGTTTGTCGGTAATGCCACGGTGGAATACGATCGCGAAAAGGCCTATCGAGGGGCCGATTTCATCTATGCCAAAAACTGGGCTGCCTACAGGGATCCGAACTACGGCAAAATTTTGTCGACCGATCGTTCGTGGACGGTGGATGCGCAGAAAATGGCGTTGACGAATCATGCGTATTTCATGCACTGCCTGCCGGTCCGGCGCAATATGATCGTGACGGACGAGGTCATCGATAGTCCGCAGTCGATCGTTATCCCCGAAGCGGCCAATCGTGTGGTGTCGGCGCAAACGGTGCTGAAAGAAATATTGAAATAGGGATGAAGTATGAATTATGAGTTATGAATTATGAATTATGAATTACATGGATGGAAGAGGATATGTTACCGGAAAAGGATAAACCGGCGGTTTCAATCGTAAAAATCGGGGGAAACGTGGTGGATAATCCCGAAACGCTGAAGGCGTTCCTGTCGGATTTTGAAAAGCTGCCGGGAAGGAAACTGCTGGTTCACGGGGGAGGGGTGATGGCCTCGAAATTGTCCCGGCAACTGGGTCTCGAGCCGAAGATGCTTCAAGGCCGCCGCATTACCGATGCGGAGACTTTGAAAATCGTGACGATGGTGTATGCCGGATGGATCAACAAAAGTATCGTGGCGTTATTACAGAAACTCGGATGCAATGCCATCGGACTGTCAGGGGCTGACGGAAACATCATCCCGGCCAAGAAACGCTCTCCTCATCCGATAGATTTCGGCTTTGCCGGCGATCCCGAACCGGAAAGGATCGGAACGGAAGTACTGGCGCGGTTGCTTGAGAGCGGACTGACACCGGTGATCTGTGCCATTACGCACGATGAGGCGGGTTCGTTGCTTAATACGAATGCCGATACCATCGCTTACCTGATGGGCACAGCGCTTTCTTCGACATATACGACACGTCTGTATTATTGTTTTGAAAAGGAAGGGGTCCTGAAAGATGTGAATGACGCAAACACCCTGATTCCTTCGATCGATAAACCGGAATATCTGACATATCGCGCGGCAGGCGTGATTGCCGACGGTATGATCCCTAAAATGGATAATTCGTTCAAATCCATCGAGCAGGGCGTGTCGGAAGTGATTATCCTTCACGCGAAAAATTTATTAAACGGAAAAGGAACTAGGCTGGTCAAGGGAGAATAGAGATTGGAGGTTAGAGGTTAGAGGTTAGAGAATGACCATTGACTGGCGACCGTTGACCAATGACATTAGACTTTTGACATTAGACATTAGACTTATTTATGAATAATTCATCGATAAAAAGAACAACCGAATTGCTTCGCAAGTTGGTGTCGATACCTTCTTTTTCGGGGGAAGAAAAAGAACGGAGCGATTACCTGCGCGGCTACTTGTCCGGTTTTGGAATCCCCTCGGAACAGATCGTGCATAACCTGGTGGTACGGCAACCGCATTTCGATGCGGGCAAACCGACGCTGATGTTGAATTCGCATCTCGATACTGTGCGCCCTGCGTCAAGCTACACTTTCGATCCGTTTAATCCGCCCATCTCCGAAACGCACGTCTACGGATTGGGCAGCAACGATGCCGGCGCAAGCGGGGTGTGCCTGTTGGAAACGTTTTTACATTTTTACAAAACGCAGCTTCCCTTTAATCTGCTGCTGGTGTTATCGTGCGAAGAAGAAAACTCGGGCGTAAACGGTATACGGAAAGTCACGGAGGCGATTCCTGCGATCGATTGTGCGATTGTAGGAGAGCCTACGGGCATGCGCGCCGCCATCGCCGAGCGCGGATTGCTGGTCATCGACGGCGAGGCGCATGGAATAAGCGGTCATGCGGCCCGCGACGAGGGCGTGAACGCCATCTATATCGCGTTGGAAGATATTGCAACGATGCGGTCAACGCGGTTCGAAAAACGATCGCCGGTGATGGGCGATGTAAAATTGTCCGTGACCCAAATTCAAGCGGGTACGCAACACAATGTCGTGCCCGACCGGTGCCGTTTTGTGGTCGATATCCGCCCCACTGATTGCTATACCAATCCGGAGATTATGCAGATTCTACAACCAAAGGTAAAGAGTACGCTGAAGGCGCGTTCGCTCACCAACCGCAGTTCGGCCACGCCGCCGGGGCATCCGTTGCTGTGCTGCGTTGAAAAGTTGGGATTGGAAACATATGTTTCACCCACGACTTCGGACTGGATGCGGTTGACTTGTCCGGCCGTCAAGATGGGACCGGGCGAATCGAGCCGTTCGCATCAGGCCGATGAGTTTGTACTGATCGACGAATTGCGCGCGGGAATCGAAGGATACGAAAAGATGATTATGAAGTATGAGGTTGAAGTATGAGGTATGAACGTACCGGATATTGAAAATGTTTTTCTTTAGATGTTCCCGATTTGGGAAAAGTAATTACCTTTGTAAAAAATTCAACTTGAGAATCGTAGCAAAGAAAACATTCCGTGATTTTTGGGAAAAACATTCCGATTCCGAACAATCCGTAAAATCATGGTTTCATGATACGAGCAAGGCAAAGTGGAGGTGCCATAATGAATTAAAAGCGGATTACCCCAATGCTCGTATCTTAAAAAGTAATAGGGTCGTTTTTAATATCAAAGGGAATAATTACCGGTTAATTATAAAAATCAACTACGATTACCAACTCATATGGATTCGATTTATCGGAACTCATTCCGAATATGATAATATTGACGCAAACATTGTTTAATATGAATATCAAACGGATAAAAATTGAAGATGATTATAAAAAAGCGTTAGACAGGCTTGAAGAGATTTTCGACGCAAAACCCGACACGGCCGAAGGAGATGAATTGGAAGTATTAGGTATTTTAATCGATCAATTCGAACAAGAGTATTTTCCTGTCGATTTCCCTGATCCCATCGAGGCCATTAAGTTTAAAATGGAACAGATGGGATACACGCAAAATGATTTGGCAAACATTATCGGACAAAAAGGTCGTACAAGCGAAGTCCTTAACCGAAAAAGGAAGTTGTCGTTAAATATGATCCGTAATTTACACAAAAAATGAATATCCCTACCGAGATATTGATCCGGCCTTATTAAATAAAGTGAGGGTATTGTTTGGAGTGAAGCATTCGCTCTTATAAGAAATGAAACAGACTTATGGCAAAAATTTGGGATAAAGGCTACGATGCCGACAAACTGGTTTCGGCGTTCACGGTGGGTAAAGACCGTGAACTGGACTTGCGCCTGGCAAAATACGATGTGCTCGGCTCCATGGCGCATATTAAAATGCTTACGGCAATCGGTTTACTGGAAGCGGGAGAAGAAAAAATATTGCGCGGCGGATTGCAGGATATCCTGCGCGAAATAGATAACGGTAACTTCCGCCTCGATGAGGATGCCGAGGATATTCACTCGCAGGTGGAGGCGATCCTTACGCAAAAATTCGGCGAACTGGGGAAGAAAATTCATTCGGGACGGTCGCGAAACGATCAGGTATTGGTCGACCTGAAGCTGTTTTTCAAGGATGAAATACGGAAGATGAAAGACGAGGCATTGGAATTGTTCGCGCTGCTACAGTCGTTGAGCGAACGGTTTAAAGACGTTTTACTGCCGGGCTATACGCACGGACAGGTGGCCATGCCTTCGTCGTTCGGACTATGGTTCGGCGCGTATGCCGAAACATTGGTCGACGATATGTATGTGCTGAGCGCAGCATGGAAGACGTCCGATCAAAATCCCCTCGGCTCGGCTGCGGGATACGGCAGTTCGTTTCCCCTCGACCGTGAGATGACCACCCGTGAGCTGCATTTCTCTACGATGAGTTACAACGTCATCGCCGCGCAAATGGGGCGGGGTAAAACCGAGCGCACGTTGGCCTACGCCGTGGCTTCGTTCGCTTCCACCCTCAATAAACTGGCTGCGGACAATTGCATGTACCTGTCGCCGAACTTCGGGTTCATCTCGTATCCGGATAACCTGACGACCGGTTCGAGTATCATGCCGCACAAGAAAAACCCCGATGTGTGGGAACTGATCCGCGCCCATAGTAACCGGTTGCAAAGTCTTCCCAACGAAATATCCCTGCTTACGACCAATCTGCCTCACGGATATCACCGCGATTTCCAACTCTTGAAAGAAGTGCTGTTCCCTGCGTTGGAAACATTACACCGGCTGTTTGAAATGACGCATTTCATGCTCGAACATGTTTCCGTTCATAACGATATCCTTTCCGATGCGAAATATGCGTATCTGTTCACCGTGGAAGAGGTCAACCGCCGTGTGTTGCGGGGCGTTCCTTTCCGCGATGCCTATAAACAGGTGGGCGAAGAGGTGCAAAGAGGAACTTTTCACGCGGAACGGACCGTACACCATACGCATGCCGGAAGCATCGGAAACCTCTGCACCGACGAAATCCGCCGTAAAATGGAAGACGCTGCGGGAGGAATCGGGACTCCTTTATAGCCTCCCCGGTAACGGACTACGCATGACAACGGAGTGATACGAAAACAATTGGCGATTTAATAAAGAATGCATAGCTTTGTATCGGTTCAGTAAATCAGAATTAGAAAGAAGATGGCTAACGCAGAAAAATATATTGTAGAGACTTATTCGGGAATTTTCGATGGTTTAAGTTCTGCAAGTAAAATCGAATTGCTGGAGAGATTGGCTAAATCGCTAAAGAAAGACCTGAAAAAGAGAGAAAAGGGCCTACAATTTTAAACGCATGCAATATCTACTCGATACGAACATTTGTGTGTTTTTTCTTCGGGGAATGTTGAAATTGGACGAGATAATCAGGGGAAAAGGAGTCGCAAATTGTTTTATTTCCGAATTAACCGTGTTTGAATTATGATATGGAGCGGAAAATAGTGATAATCCAAAAAATCTCATCAATCAGTGGATGCTTTTGTGAAAGGGTTATCCATTGTTCCCATATATGGAATAGTGAGAAAATATGCCGAAATCAAAGTCCTATTGAGAAAAAACGGAACGCCCATGCATGACGAATTCGATTTGATCATCGGGGTAACGGCGCTTGCAAACCGATTTACATTGGTAACGGATAATGAAAGAGACTTTAGATATATTCCTGATTTGAAAATCGAAAATCGGTTTGAAAGGAAATAATAACTCTCCTGACCGGATGGTGTTGTCCGGAGCGACGCCATCGATAAAAAGTAGAGACAATGTGCGAAATATCAAGTTCGATGCGCTTCGCGATAAGGCTTCGTTGAAAGCGGATGTTTGATTGCTGATGGCTATTGTGCATCAATAATTCCGATAGCCGGATTAAGCGGACGTCGTTTTTTTGATTTTACATATTGGCGTTATTTATCTCTGTGAACGTTACTATTCGTTTGAATAGAACGTTTTTTTGTTTACAGACTGTTATGCATGTATCTGTTAAATTCGACATATCGCTATACGAAATCTATTTTCTTTTATCTTTTTAATGCTCATAATAAGCCTGTTAATGAGGTAACTTCAAGGAAAAACAAACAACAAATATTTTTTTAGTCAAAATTTGTTTCGTACCTTTACGGTCATAAAATTCAAAACAATTAATAATCTGATTTTAACGAATCGTGAAGCGAGTGAAACCTTAACGCTTTCCCCCACTTCACCAACTAAAAAAAATTAAGGAGAACATTATTATGTCAGGATCATACGATCTTAATGCTTTATTCGCACCGAAAGTTGTGGCGATTATCGGAGCGTCAGCTACTCCGGGGAAAATCGGTAATACCGTAATCCAGAATTTAATCGATGCCGGTTATGAAGGCAAAATTATTCCGGTTAATCCCAAAAGTACAGAAATTTTAGGCCGTCCGGTTGTGAAGGACGTTGCCGGCTTGCCTCACGGGCTTGATTTGGCCGTATTGACCGTACCCAAACAGTTCGTATTGGGTTCGATGGAAGAATTGGTCAAAATCGGAGTGAAAAGCGCGATTATCATCACCGCCGGATTTAAGGAAGTGGGTGGAGAAGGCGCCGAACTTGAAAAGAAAATTCAAGCGTTGTGTATTAAGAACAATATCGCATTGGTGGGTCCGAACTGTTTAGGTCTCATCAATATGAGCGATAAGGTAAACGTTACGTTCGCTCCCGGACAACCCTTACCCGGCCGTATTTCGTGCTTCTCGCAATCGGGTGCGCTGTTTACGTCTATCCTCGACTGGGCGTTGGGCGAAAAAGTCGGTTTTTCTAAGTTCATCAGTTTAGGTAACGAAGCTGTGTTGAACGAAAGCCATATCCTCGAGTATCTCGGAAATGATCCTGATACAAGCGTCGTGATGGGATATATGGAAAACATCATCGACGGACAAAAATTTATTGAAAAAGTAAAAGAGGTAACCCGTAAAAAACCGGTTGTGGTGGTGAAGAGCGGTGTTTCTTCGGCAGGGGCCAAAGCGGCCGCCTCTCACACCGGATCGATTGCCGGAGCCGACAATGCATATTCGACTGCCTTTAAGCAAACAGGCGTGATTCGGGCACAATCCATGTCCGAATTTTTTAATTTGGCACAGGCGTTCTCGAAAGCCAGTCTGCCGCAAGGTCCCAATCTGGCGATCATCACCAATGCAGGAGGCCCCGGCATCATGGCTACCGACGCGTGCGAGAAAACATCGTTGAAGATGGTGCAACCCGCTTCCGCAACGATTGAAAGCCTCAAAAAAGTGCTTCCTTCCTACGCTTCCTTCCGCAATCCGCTCGATATCGGTGGCGATGCTACCGCTACCGCTTACAAGGCCGCTTTGGAAGAAATCGTAGCCGACGATTCGTTTAACGCCGTGTTGGTTATTTTGACTCCCACATCGACGGCATTCGAGCATATCGAGGCTATCACCCAAGGGTTGATCGATACGATTAAAAAGACCGATAAACCGGTATTCCCCTGCTTCATGGGTAAAGAACGTATTTCTATTGCCGAAAAGATGTTCCAGAATGCCGATGTGCCTTTCTTTACTTTCCCCGAACCGGCTATCGAAAGCATCGAAACGATGTATAAGTACGCGCAGTGGAAAGAACGTGAAGAAATGACGTATGTGGTTCCCGAACGTGATAAAGCCAAAGCTGCCGCCGTGGTGGAAGAAGCCGTAAAGACCGGAGCCACTGAAATCGTGGAATATCAGGCGCAACAAATATTGAAAGCGTATAACATGCCGGCGCTTGCTTCGGATTTGGCGACTACTGCCGATGAAGCTGCCGCCGCGGCCGAAAAGATTGGTTTCCCCGTGGTATTGAAAATCGCTTCGGTACAGATATCGCACAAGAGCGATGTGGGCGGTGTGAAAGTCGGATTGAAAAATGCCGGCGAGGTGCGCGCTGCGTTCACCGAAGTAACCGAAAGGGCGGCTAAGATGCGCCCCGATGCGCATATCACCGGATGTTTAATTCAGCAAATGGCTCCGAAAGGCACGAAGGAAATCATTATCGGTTTCAAACGCGATGCACAGTTCGGCCCACTGTTGATGTTCGGGTTGGGCGGTATTTATGTGGAAATTCTGAAGGATATCGCGTTCCGTTTGGTGCCGTTGAGCAAGGAAGATGCGCATAACGTTATCCGAGAAATTAAAACGTATAAGTTGTTGTCCGGCGCGCGCGGCGAAAAGGGCGTGAACTTCGAATCGCTCGAAGACGTGCTCCTCAAAGTGTCGCAGTTGGCGGCGGACTTCCCGCAACTGACTGAAGCCGACTTTAATCCGGTGCTGGTAAACAGCGAAAGGGCTTATGTAGCCGACGTACGGTTGGCTTTGAAATAATCCCCGTTTAGCCGTTGAAAACGGTTTGACGGATAATCTTACTTTTACGCCCGGCAGGTACCTGGAACTTGCCGGGCGTTGTATTATACCGTATATCGATGGAGATGCTGTACAATATATATATTGTAAGAAGAATACAGTCCACTTTTTTTGTGGAATAAAAAAGAATATCTACCTTTGCGACATGTATCCGGAAACGAAATGGAAATAAAGTTTGAATTGAATTCAAAACGACCAAAGTCATTTCGGAAACGGGGGTAACAATATGTATTATAATTGAATTGTCGAATCATTATAAATAGAAAAGGCGATGTCAAAAACTTAATTTGGTTTTAGAGCTACCCATATCCGGGTGAGGTCTTGTTACCATAACCTCTGCAATGCTGTTTGAAGCAGCTTTGGATGTTTCTGCCGATCTCTAATGCGCCTGCAATTCAAATACAACTTGCAGGTTGCGAGTCAGGATAAGGATTTTTCCCGGCGTCTTGCGAAAATCCGCCAATGCTTTACGAACTGGTCCGTAAAAGATCTATGAAGATGGTGAAGCATTGAGGAATTTCTGTGGAAGCCGGATGGAAGCAGTCTTTTAAAGATAAAATATTTGATTATGAATACGAGATATGAAATAATAAATTGAATTCATGTCAAAAATAGAGAAGATTATTTTTTTAATTTGTTAGTTTTGAAAATTCAGATAAACGAATCATTAATACATGAGATTACGATCCTCTGAAATCATTTTTTTTGCAAAAAATAAAAGCAAACGGTTCTAATTGTTTATTAGCCAAGATTAGCACTTTGTTGATATAAGATTTCTACGTTTTTTTCTTTTATTTTGTCAATATACTCATTAGAAATATTTTTATCTGTAATAAGCGCTTTAACAAGCGATATGGAGCCAAGATTGGCAAAAGCGCTGATCCCTATTTTTGAAGAGTCTGCTACAAGGTAAACTTCATCGGAAGATTTTATCATAGCCGATTTTACCATTAAATCGCTTAAGCTCGGATATGTGAGTTGCATGTTCGCAGAAATACCGGCAGTTGCTAGAAATAACTTATTCGCATGTACATCTTTAAGAGAGTCTGCTGCCATTTTTCCTGTTAAAGAAAGGGTAGGAGCTTTAAATTCTCCACCGGTTACAATTAAATTTATGCCATGATTTTCGCCCAAGATCAATGCTATATTTAAAGCATTGGTTATAACAGTCAGATGTTGGTAATTTATTAAAAGTTTAGCTATTTCGGTCGTTGTAGAGCCGGAATCTAAAATGATGCATTCTCCCTCGTTTATTAAAGTTCTTGCTTTTTTTGCAATTTCTCTTTTCTCTTCTATATATGTTTGATTAAATAATTTTCCTGTTTTAGCAAACGAACCGACATCTCTTAAAAAAGCTCCCCCATGCTCCCTTTGGATATGCCCCATGTTCTCCAGAACCTCTAAATCTTGTCTTATCGTTACATCTGTTACTTTAAAAATTTTGCTCAAGTCTTGAACTTTTGCATGTCCATCTTCACGAATTAAGTTCAAAATTTTTATTCTTCGTTGATTAAGTGCCATATTACTTATGAATTATATTTTGTAGTGTATTCTTGAATACTTCATATTATTTCGAATTGAGTATTCCCTTCTTATTTAAATAACAATGCAAAGTTAGTTAAAATCGAAAACAATCGAAAATAAACATGAGGGTTTTAGAAATTATGCAATATTGTTTTATCACAAATTATGCGTATATGTAACAGTCTGTGACTTAACTGCTAGTGGTTGATAATTTTCAGTTAACAGCATGTAAAAGATTGTTCTTGAGTATTTCCTGTATCTTTTTTCAGCCGATTAGGAGAAGGTATTCGGATTTATTATAATAGATTTAAAACTACTCATCGCTTTTGGTTGGGTGTTAAACGTAAGAACTCAAAAGTAAACAAAAATATTATTTTGATTTTAAATGGATATATCATGGATAAAATATTTTATTAGTTTTATATTCATCTTATTAATTGAATAATGTTGTATTTGTTTTTTATTTCGGTTTCTCTTTTTTTTACTCATAAATTGCCTTTTGTGCCCTTGTTTAGGTTAATAAATACTAAAAATATTGTGTTTGTTGTCGTTTTCTTTTGTTTTTCTGTTTTTGTTTATTTTCTTTGCAGGAGTAATAATAAAAAAGAGTAATTGTGAAAATAGAAAATTTGAAATTACAATCTGAAAGAAATCGCAAAAGATTAATGGAGGTTGTATATAAAGCAAGGGCAGGACATATAGGAGGTGATTTATCTTGCTTGAATGTATTAACTGTCCTTTACTTTTATATGATGAATATAGATCCCGATTTTCCAAATGATCCTAATAGAGATCGTTTTATCATGAGTAAAGGGCATTGTGTAGAAGCATTATATGTAACTCTAGAATCTAGAGGATTTATCTCTTCTGATATTGTGGATACATTAGGAGAATACGGTTCGGTGCTTGCCGGACATCCTACGATAGATATCCCCGGCATTGAAATAAATTCCGGTTCGTTAGGGCATGGACTATCTGTTGGTGCAGGTATTGCCCTCGCTGCAAAAATGGATCAAAAAACGTATAAGACTTATGTGCTGATGGGAGATGGGGAGCAGGGCGAAGGGTCTATTTACGAAGCCGCTATGGCAGCTCATCACTATCAGTTAGATAATTTAGTCGCTATCATTGATCGTAATGGGTTGCAAATTAGTGGGCCAACAGAAGAGGTCTTGTCTTTAGAAAATATTTCTGAACGTTGGGTGGCTTTCGGATGGGATGTGAAGGAGATGAATGGAGATAATATTGAAGATATTGTCAGAGCATTAAAATCGATAGACTATTCAAATCATAAACCTCATTTATTGATTTCGCACACGACTAAAGGGAAAGGAGTTTCTTATATGGAAGGTGTTGTTAAGTGGCATCATGGGGTTCCGTCTGCCGAGGAATATGAAGAAGCAATAGGAGAAATAACAGAAAGAATTATTGTTTTAGAAAATAGTAAATCAATATGATAGCTTGTAGAAAAGTCTTCACAGAGACTTTACTGAAATTAGCCCGTGTAGACAAAGAGATTGTGGCTGTAACTACTGATGCGAGGGGGTCAGTGACGCTCGATGAGTTCGCAAAAGAATTGCCATTGCAATTTGTGGAATGCGGCATCGCTGAACAGAATGCAGTCGGTATATCTGCTGGATTGGCTCATAGCGGCAAAAAAGTATTTTTGTGCGGACCTGCTTGCTTTTATACGACTCGTAGTTTGGAGCAAGTTAAAATTGATTTGGCATATAGTCAGAATAGTGTAAAATTATTAGGAGTAAGCGGGGGAGTTGCTTATGGAGCTTTAGGAGCTACACATCACAGTTTGCACGATATTGCCGTTATGCGCACTTTTCCCGGAATGAATGTGGTTATGCCCTGTGATGCACGTCAGACTAAAAAACTTGTAGAACTGTTGGCCAATTATTCGGAACCCGTGTATATTCGAGTGGGACGTGCTGCTGTGCCTGATGTTTATGAAGATGATAATTTCGAGTTTACATTTGGTAAAGCTAATACGCTGTTGGGTGGAAATGACTTGACAATTATAGGGACAGGAGAAACTGTTTATCATGCTTATCAGGCCGGCCTCATGTTACGCCAAAGAGGCATTGAAGCTCGTGTAATAGATATGGCTTTTATTAAACCTTATGATAAAGATGTCATTTTAAAGGCCGCCGCAGAGACGAGGAAGATTATTACCGTTGAAGAGCATAGTCAATGCGGAGGATTAGGAAGCATTGTCACGGAGGCTATTTCTGAAACGCCTGTGCCTGTTAAAATCATAGGCATACCCGATGAGAATGTGATACATGCTAAATCTTCTGAAATTTTCGCCTATTACGGATTAGATAAAACGGGCATTTTTAATGCTGCCTTAGACTTTCTTAATTGGAATACCCCATTGTTTATAAAAACTTAATATTATGAGACAAAAAATAATTGCGATAGATCAAAGTACCTCTACCACAAAAGCTGTATTATTCAGTGAGGAGCTTGTGTTGTTAAGAGAGGTGGATATACCTCATCAACAATATTATCCTCAAACAGGATGGGTAGAACATGATGCGGAAGAGATTTATCAGAATGTCCTGACAGCGATAGCTTGTCTGATAAAAGAAAAAGGAGAAGAGAATTGTACTTATTCCCTTGCCATAACTAATCAGCGCGAGACGGTGGTTGTGTGGAACAAGAATACCGGAAAGCCTATATATCATGCCGTGGTTTGGCAATGTTTGCGTGGTACCGATATTTGTAAAGATCTAAAAGCTAGGGGATACGATAAGGTTGTTCAAGAAAGAACCGGTTTGCTGCTCGATCCTTACTTTTCTGCAAGTGGGGTAAAATGGATACTCGATAATGTGAAGGATGCACGTGAAATGGCCGAAAGAGGAGAATTGCTATTAGGTACAATTGATTCCTGGTTGATTTGGAAACTGACAGAAGGTAAAGAACATCTAACAGATTATACAAACGCTTCCCGAACACTACTTCTTAATTTGTACACATTGGATTGGGATGACACATTACTTGAATTATTCACTATTCCCCGCAGCATGATGCCTCGTATAATGGCCTGTGATTCAGTCTTTGGTCGAACGACAATAAATAATTTGTTTAAAAACCCAATTCAAATTGCAGGAGTTATAGGAGATTCTCATGGAGCTTTAGTGGGCCAGATGTGTTTTGAAGCAGGATTGGGTAAAGCAACTTACGGTACAGGGTCATCTATTATGCTGAATATTGGAGAAGCCCCGGCGGTAGCTCCAAAAGGGCTGGTTACTACTATTGGTTTCGCTGCTTTAGGGAAAATTTATTATGCTTTCGAAGGGAATATCCATTGTACAGGCGCTACCATTAAGTGGATTGTTGAGAACTTGAAGTTAATTGATTCTCCTGACCAAATAGAAGAGTTAGCATCAAAAGTTGAAGATACCCAAGGAGTCTACCTTGTACCTGCATTTGCAGGGTTAGGGGCTCCATGGTGGCGTGCAGATGCAAAAGCGGCTATTTTGGGAATGACTTTGAAGACCGAAAAAAATATTGTCCTGCGTGCGGCTCTTGAATCGATAGCCTATCAGATTAAAGATTTGGTAAGTCTGATGTCCGATAAGGCCGGTATATCTTTGAGAGAACTCCGAGTGGATGGAGGACCGACTAAAAATCATTTATTGATGCAATTCCAAGCTGATATATTACAGACAACTATAAGATGCTCTGATATAGAAAATGCCTCAGTTTTGGGAGCCGTCATTATGAATGGACTAGCCCGCAATATTTGGAATAATTTTAAGGATATAGCCAATTTGTTTAATTCCAAAAAATACTTTTCCCCTAAAATGGATAAGAAGAAGGTAGAAGTATTAGATGTAGGTTGGCATGAAGCTGTGAATAGAATACTAAACTAAATAATATTTTAAAGATGAAAAACAATGGAAAAATGTGTTTTGGTATAATTATCGGGACACGAGCTTATTTTAATTCTGAGTTAGCTAAAGATGTTCGTAAACAGTTGCTGAAGACTATTACGGATGAAGGTTATGATTATGTAATTCTCCCGGAAGATGCTACACCTACGGGCAGTAGCAGTATTGAAACACGGGAAGATGGACTGATGTGTGCGGCGTTATTTCGTGAAAACCGTGAATATATTGATGGGATTATAGTGTCGTTGCCCAATTTCGGGTTTGAAATCGGCATTATCAATGCTATCAGTGTTGCCGATTTGAATGTTCCGATTTTGGTACAAGCTTGTGATGATGAAAATGATAAAGTCGATCTAGACAATCGTCGAGATGCTTTCTGTGGTAAGATTTCTGTTTGTAATAACTTGTATCAATATGGTCTTCCTTTTACAAATACAAGTCTGCATACGTATTCGATTTATTCTGATTTATTGGCTGAAGATATCAATAAATTCGCGGGAATTTGCCGTGTTGTAAATGGGTTGCGGCATGCCCGAATAGGAGCCATTGGTACTCGTCCGGCCGGTTTTCAGACGGTACGCGCTTCGGAGAAATTATTGCAGAAGAGTGGAATTACCGTCGTACCGGTTGATCTCTCCGAGATTCTCGGAGCAGCCCGTAAGATTGAAGATACCGATGTTGATTTACAGAATGAGTTGAAGAAAATTCGGAATTATGCAACGGTGCCGGACGAATATAGTGACAAATTAGTACTGCAGGGTAAATTCGGAGTAGCCGTAGAACGCTGGATTGAAGTCAATCAAATAGATGCTGTTGCGATTCAATGTTGGGATTCTTTGGAGCAGAATTATGGTTGTGCTGCGTGTGTCACAATGAGTATGCTGAGTGAAAAGCTACTTCCCGCAGCTTGCGAGGTCGATATCGCGGGAGCAGTTTCCATGTATGCCCTGACATTGGCAACAAAAGAACCCTCTGCATTGCTCGATTGGAATAACAATTTTGCGGAAGATCGCAATAAGTGCGTATGTACTCACTGTGGCAATTTCCCAAAATCTTTCGTTAGCAATGATTTAAGACTTGGAACGTTGGGTGTTTTGGGACGTACCCTCGGCAAGATAAATACTTTTGGTGCGGTATATGGCAAGGTGAGCAAAGGAGATTTTACTTTTTTCCGTATTTCTACTGATGATACGAAAGGTTGCATCAAAGCTTATTTAGGTACGGGTGAGATTACAGATGATCCCTACGGAATGGACGGATGTATTGCCGTTACCCAAGTAAACAATTTACAGACTTTGATGAGATACATTTGCAAAAATGGTTTTGAACATCATGTAGCGATGGTTCGAAACGATGTCAAAGATATTGTAAGCGAGGCCATCGAAAACTATTTGGGATGGGATTTATATGTTCATGAATAGAGATTTAGACCGTGAAAATAAATAGAAATTATGGTACTTGTCGATAATTATTTTTTAGCTATTTTATGTTGTGTCTATTGTTGTCTCTGCTGGGGTTCGTGGGCCAACACACAGAAAATGGTGGCGTTGAAAAACTGGAGTTTCGAGCTATTCTATTGGGATTTAACCGTCGGCCTTTTTGTAACAGCTCTCGTGGGAGCCTTAACATTGGGTAGTTTGGGAGAGGAAGGACGTACTTTCTTTGAAGATATTGCAGCGATGGACTGGGGCAGTATTAAATATGCTCTGTTAGGAGGTATCGTGTGGAACTTTGGCAACATCTTCCTTACAGCAGCCATCGCTGTCGCCGGTATGTCGATAGGGTTCCCTATTGGCGGCGGTTTGGCCTGGATAGGCGGTATTATCTTTAATTATTTACTTATTTCTCTTGCAGGAGAAGTTTATCCGGGTAACCAAGCGTTGCTTTGGATAGGCGTTGTAATCATTGTGGCTGCTATCTATATTTGTGGTAAAGCTTATGGAAAGATGTCGGCCAGCAAGGCATCCACGCCCAAAAAAGGCATTTTGCTGGCTATTATTGCGGGATTGTCTATCATGTTCTTTTATGGGCTGGTGGTTAAATCCATTGATCCGCAATATATTACTGGCGGAACAGGGACATTAACTCCCTATATGGGTGTATTTTGTTTCGCTGTAGGGGTACTCATCAGTACTCCCGTTTTCAACACCTTTGCAATGAACCATCCGGTACAAGGGCATAAGGTAACAATGAAAGATTATCTGAAAGGTGATGTTCGCACACACCTCATAGGGATGTTGGGCGGTTTTATTTGGATGAGTGGCATGGTCGTCAGCTTTATGGGATCAGGGGCTGCCAATCCTGCCATATCTTATGCGTTGAGTAATGCATCGCCTGTCGTAGCGATGGTTTGGGGTTTCTTTGTTTGGAAAGAATTCAAAGGCGCCCCCAAGGGTACTGTACCTCTAATTGCAACTATGTTTGTGATGTTTGTAATAGGATTAGTGTTTATAACCCTTTCTAACTGATTTATTTAATTTAAAATTAACCCAAAATTATTTCAAATGAAAACGATTGTAATAAAAATTGGACAGAAAAGTCTAATGACTTTACTATTCCTCCTTTTGGTAGGCATGACGTCTGTTTTTGGACAAAAACAAATAGTCGTGTCTGGTAAAATTGTTGATGAACTTAATGAACCGATGATTGGCGTAAATGTACTTGAGAAAGGTACTACAAATGGTATGATGACTGATCTTGAGGGCAATTATTCCTTACAGGTACATGAAGGTGCAATGATTGTTTATTCTTACATTGGTTATATTACTCAGGAAAGAACTGCGTCTGAAAGTATAATCAATATTACGATGAAAGAAGATATCGCAGCTTTAGAGGAAGTTGTGGTAGTTGGCTATGGTGTACAAAAGAGAAGTTCTGTAACGGGATCTATAACTTCTGTAAAATCAGAAGATATACAGAATCGAACCATTACTAATGTGGAACAAGCTTTACAAGGAAAGACGGCTGGTATACAGGTTATTTCTTCATCAGCAGCTCCTGGAGCTAATCCATCTATTCGTATTCGTGGTTATAGCAGTAATGCCAGTTCGGATCCGTTGTATGTTGTGGATGGGTTGCGTACTACTGATATCAGTAATCTGGATCCCAATGACATCGAGAGTATAGAAGTCTTAAAAGATGCTGCTTCCGCTGCTATTTATGGCGCCCAGGCTGGTAACGGCGTGGTATTAATTACCACCAGAAAGGCAAAGAAAGGAATTAGCCGGATTACGTATGATTTTCAGTTGTCATCCCAGAGTTTGGGGCTTACTCCAAAAGTTTTGAATGCACGGGAATATATCAACTATATGACGGAAGGGAATCTTATTCCTCAGGAAACAATAGACCGGTATTGGGATGGTAAAACCGATACCGACTGGATGAACGAAACGTTTGCAGCATCCATGATGCAGCGTCACAACATTAATTTCCAGAATGCCAATGAAATCAGTTCGCTATTTGCTTCGCTCTCTTACCTGAACAATAATGGGCCGATTATAGGAAATAAGGATGTTTTTGACCGTATTACTGGTACGGTGAATGCTGATTATAAAATAAAGGACTGGTTAAAGTTTTCTACAAATAACACATTCTCCCGGTATCACGTGCAGTCTGTGAGTGAAGCCTCTGCAACGAATTCTCTCATGTTATCTGCCATTCAACTGGACCCATTAACTCCCGTAACCTATTCCCCTGAGAAGTTACCCGATACGATGATCGGTTATAGGAACGCAGGGCATACTTTACTTAAGGATGCTAATGGAGATTACTATTCCATCTCTCCTTATGGCGACTCCAATAATATCAACCCATACATCATGAGAGACCGTGGCCTGACTAAGAGAGACGGTTTTGTATTTAGTGGTTCTACTTATCTGGATTTTAATCCTATAAAGGAGATTGTTGTTACTTCACGTCTGGGGTATCGGTATGCTTACCACAATTCTTACGGCTATGTAATGCCTAATATTACTTGCTCCGATCTTTACCAAGACTATGTGTCTGTAGATGCTTCGAGTTCTAACGCTACTTACTGGCAGTGGGAAAACTTTGCGAACTACACCCGGACGTTTGCCGATAAACACAACGTAAACGCTATGGTTGGAATGTCTTACTCTTCTAACACTTCCTTCGGAGTAACAGGCGGTATTAACGGCAGCCGTTCCGGGGATAAGCTTGATTTGGGGATTACCAAACTGAATCCCAATTATGCATACTTTGCTTATCAAACGGGCACTGCAACCCGCGCCGTAAGCGGAGGTGAAGAACGCCGATATGCCAATTTATCTTATTTCGGACGAGCATCTTACGACTATGCAAGCAAATATTTTGTTCAATTCACCCTTCGTGCCGATGCTGCCGACCTTTCTATTTTGCCTTTACAAAAACGATGGGGTTATTTTCCCGCCGTATCTGCAGGTTGGCTCCTTTCCAATGAAAAGTTTATGGAGAATGTCAGACCTGTGTCTCACTTAAAACTGCGTGCAAGTTGGGGACAGAATGGGAGTGTTGCAGGTTTGGCAGACTATATGTATGATGCAACCATTCTGTCGAAGATCAATTATCCCATGGCTGGCGACGTGTCTTATAAGATCGGCTCATTACCTTCAGCAACCGGAAATTATGATTTGAAGTGGGAAACTTCCGAACAGATTGACGTCGGTGTCGATCTTCGTATGTTGAACGATCGTCTGGGTTTCAGTGGAGACTATTATGAAAAGAATACGAAAGACTTGATTGTAACCGGCATTACTCCTTCCTTAATTGTAGGCAATACCGTTTCACCTATGAATGCTGGTAATGTTAAGAATAGCGGTTTTGAATTAGAATTATCATGGCGTGATAATATTAAAGATTTCAACTACAGTGTAAAAGCGAATATTGCAACGTTAAAAAACAAAGTAACATATTTGCATGAAACTTTGGAACGTATCGCCAGTGAAACCAGTTCGGGCATTGGTGTAATAAACTATTTTGAAGAGAAGTACCCGATGTGGTATATGCGCGGTTACAATTGCACCGGCATCGATCCTCAAACGGGCGATCCTGTATTTTCGGATTTGAATGATGATGGTATTATCGGAGATGCAGATCAGACGGAAATCGGTTCTGCCATACCAGATTTTACTTATGGCATGACCCTGACAATGGCGTGGAAAGGATTCGATTTTACAGCCTTTGGTTCAGGTTCACACGGAAATGATGTATTCATCGGCTATAACCGTACTTCCCGGATGAAAGCAAATACGATAAAAGAATTTTATGATGGACGTTGGACAAAAACGGGTGAAAATTCAAAATATGCTCGTTCTAATCCCAGTAATTATGATAAATATTTGAAGAGTTCCAAATTTGTATTTGATGGTTCCTATTTCAAGATTAAACAAATTCAGTTAGGATACACTTTACCTAAAGGTCTTTTGAAAAAAACCTACCTTAGTAATTTTCGTGTTTATTGTTCTTTGGATGATTTTTTTACATTTACTGGTTATCCAGGATTTGATCCGGAATTTACCAGTACAGGTAATGCGATGGGATTGGACATGGGGTCCTATCCCTCCAGTAAAAAGATCGTATTTGGTTTAAACGTATCATTCTAATCTTTAATTTAAAAGAAAATATGAAAACAAAACATATCTTATTAAGCATATTGGTCATTAGTTACACTGCTTTTTTCTCTTGTGAGGACTACTTGGATATCTCACAGCATGGTGTAAATACTTTGGATGATTTTTATAAAACAGACGCGGATGCAGAGGAAGCGATTATAGCGTGTTATAGTAGTTGGAAAGATACTTATCAATCTGCATTCTGGTTAAAGAATCTCCTCTCGGACGATTGTTACTCGGCCGGCGAAAGCTGGACGGCTGCAAGTGCTCAACTTTTATCGACTTATACGTTCGATTCGGATTTTTCCCATATCAAGACATTATATACCAATCTTTACAAGGTGATTTATGCTGCCAATATTGTTTTAGAGTATGTTAAAGGAGACTCCGATATTAAGTTTCGCGCACGTGCGGAAGCAAAAGTGTTCCGCGCGATGTCTTACATAGAACTGATCAGTCTTTGGGGTACTCCTCCATTGGTAGATCATCCTTTGGCTTCCAACGAATATGCTCAAGCGAATGGTGATACGAATGCTTTGTGGGCATTGGTCAACCAAGATTTGACGGAAGCTATCGAGAGTGGTAATTTGGAAGAAAAAGCGAATCCTGATGCTTTTACTTACCGCATTACTAAACAGTTTGCGCAAGCATTGTTGGGAAAGGCCTATATGTATCAAAAGAACTATAATGATGCTGCTGCTACGCTTAATGCTGTTGTCAACAGTGGTAAATATGCACTTTATACTGATTTTGAAAATATCCAGACAACAAAGGGGGAAGCGAACTGTGAAAGCATGTTTGAAAGCAACTATGTTTACGACGCTAACAATGCTACCGGTATCATGAGTGATATGATTTGGGTATATATACATTGGAGGGGAGATATGCTTTCTTTTAATGAACCGACTCAAATATATTCTCATGGCGGTTGGGGATTCTTCAACCCGACAAAAGAGAGTTACGATGCATTTGTCGGCATGGGAGATACTTATCGCTTGAATGCTTCTATTAAAACCTATCAGCAAATGGAAGATATGGGGATTTCATTGAGTGGAGCGATTGCCTATATGCCTGACAATGCTGGCTATTTCAGTTGGAAATATCGGGTTTATGAAGAAGATGTTATCAATTACTATTGGTTGCGTTGTCCTAACAATGCCCGAGCCATGCGTTATGCCGAAGTGTTGTTGCTTGCAGCTGAAGCAAATCTTCAGGCTGGCAGTGCTACTGAAGCTGTTGAATGTGTAAACAAAGTGCGTACCCGTGCCCGATTGTCGGCTTTGGTAAGTGTTTCAATGGATGATATTAAGAAAGAAAAACGCCTAGAACTCTGGATGGAAGGTTGTCGTTATCAGGATTTGATTCGTTGGGGGGATGCGGCGACAGTGCTGGCCCAGAGAGGTCGGGAAAGACCGGCTCTCTATAAAGATGGTCGTGTGAGTTGGAATGAACAAAAAAATGCTTCTGCGGGTTTTAAAACCGGAAAGCATGAATTACTTCCGTTCCCTGCCACCGAAATGAACGTTAATAAGAATATGAAACAGAATCCTGGATGGTAATGGGTCCTCTTGTTGTTTGTTTTAGAATATTCACAATGACTAGTAAATGCAAATGAACAAATAAATATGGATAGTATGGTTAAATTTAAATGCTTATTGCTCTCTGCCCTTCTTACAGCTCTGCCTGGTTGGGCGAATGCTCAACAGAAGCCTGCTGAAGGTCCGTCCCGCCCCCGTGTTATCATTACATGTGATCCGGAACTTGATGATTTGAACTCGCTAATTCGTTTCTTACTTTTCAGTACGGATTTCCGTGTAGAAGGGTTGATTTATGCCAGTAGTCAATTCCATTGGAAAGGAGATGGGCATGGTACAAAATGGTATGTACCCGGACGTGAATATTCTCGGGACGAAATAGATTACGGACCAATGGAAAGTTGGCGCTGGGATCCCAATGAACGTTTTATTGATGATGCGGTGGAAGCGTATGGAAAAGTATATCCTAACCTAAAAGTACATGCTCCTTCTTATCCTACTCCTGAATATTTAAAGTCGAAAGTGCGTATCGGCAATATTGAATTTGATGGCGATATATCTAAAGATACTCCGGGATCAGAACTGATTAAATCCGTATTACTTGACGAATGTCCGGATCCTGTATTTATAAACGCTTGGGGAGGTGCCAGCACCATTGCCCGCGCGTTGAAATCGATTCAGGATATTTATGAACATACCCATTCTTGGAAAGAGATCAAAGAAAAAATTGCAAAGAAGGTTGTTCTCTCTCTTTCAGGTGATCAGGACGATACGTATGCTAGATACATTAAACCTTTTTGGCCGGAGCTCGTGCAGATGGAGATGGGAGGCATGGCGGTAGGATTGGCTTACAATGCCCAATTGAGGGCTTCCAAAGAGAATCAGGTATTCTATTCTCCGGAGTGGATGCAAGAGAATATCAGCAGTAAGGGGCCTCTCGGCGAAATGTATCGTGTATGGGGTGACGGCAAGCAGATGGTTGAAAGTGATAAATTCGATTTTTTCGGATTGTCCGGTTATACGATTGAAGATCTTAAAAAACAGGGCTATATCGTCTGGACGGGGATACAACCGAAAGGCTCATTCTTGGCTGAAGGGGATACCTATTGTTACCTAAACCTAATCGATAACGGACTGCGTGGCCATGAAGAACCCACTTATGGCGGTTGGTGCGGCGGCAGAACGATTCTTCCGGATTCTGTAAACAACCTTCCGCGTATGAAACAGATGGAGTATAGGGCTGAGCACTATCCTTTACCTGACTTTACCCCGGCGGTGATGAATGGTTTGGCAGCCCGCTTTAAATGGTCGGTTACTCCCAACTACGCCGATGCGAACCATGAACCGGTTATCACGGGGGGGCTCGCGATGAGCACTAGACCGGGAGAACAACTGAAATTGCGCTATGCCGTAACCGATCCCGATAAAGATAAAGTTACGGTGAAATGGTGGCAGTATGTGTCGGCGGGTACCTATCGGGGAAAAGTATCTGTTGATGATCCCTCTTCTTCCGACACCCGCCTTACCATTCCTGCCGATGCCAAACCGGGTGATACGATTCATCTGATTATGGAAGTTACGGACAATGGAATACCCCAAATGAACCGTTACCACCGCCTGATTATTACGGTGGCTAAATAAATGAATGACTAGTTTTTAATATATAATAAAGAAATGAGAAAGATTTTATTAGCAATATTGTTTATGGCAGCTTGTGGAATGCAAGTGTCTGCCCAACAGAATCTATTTGTTGCACAGGATATAGAGTCGGCGATTGTGCACGACGATAATACAGTCACGTTCAACTTTAAGGCTCCCGATGCCGGGAAAGTGCAGATAGCCGGGGACTTTGCCGAAAAGGCAGAGGGACAACATATCGGCGGAATGGTGGGCGCAGGGCTTATCGATATGGCAAAAAAGGCCGAAGGTATTTGGACGTATACGACGAAACCGTTGAAATCGGAACTCTACAGTTATCAGTTTATGGTGGATGGCGTACCTACCCTTGATCCCAATAATGTCTATGTCTATCGTGATTTCGCTACACTAAGCAATGTTTTCATTGTCGGAAATGGACAGGCAGACTTATACAAGGTAAATAAGGTGCCTCACGGCACATTGTCTCATCAATGGTACCACTCCGATGGCTTGAAGACGGATCGCCGCATCAATATCTTTACACCGGCGGGTTATGAGCAATCCGGTGATAAAAAATATCCGGTGCTCTATCTGTTGCATGGAGCAGGCGGCGATGAAGATGAATGGGTTACTTTCGGACGTGCGACTCAGATCCTCGATAACCTGATTGTACAAGGAAAGGCTGTGCCGATGATTGTTGTTATGCCTAACGGCCACGCCGGCATGGAAGCCGCTCCTGGTGAAAGTAGTTGGGGTTTCTATAAACCGATCCATTTGAAAGAAGGAACTATGGACGGTGCTTTCGAAGAAAATTTCCACGAGATTATCGATTTTGTAGAGGCGAACTATCGTGTACAAGCCGACAAGAACCATCGTGCTATCGCCGGCCTTTCTATGGGTGGTTTCCACGCCATGCATATCTCTCGTTATTATGAAAATGCATTTGACTATGTCGGACTTTTTTCTGCGGCGGTTATGGAACGTCCAGGACAAGATAAAGGTGTTTATGGAAACTTCAAAGAAACGCTTAAGAAGCAAATTGCCAATGGTATGAAACTCTATTGGATAGGTATTGGAAGAGATGATTTCTTATATGAAGCGAATGCCGATTTTCGTACTCGTTTGGATAAACTCGGTTTGAAGTATGAATTTCTAGAGACGGAAGGCGGTCATGTGTGGACGTGCTGGCGGACATATCTTTCCGTTTTTGTTCCTAAATTATTTAAGGAATAAAGAAGGGTAAATCCGTAACGTCTGGAGAAACTCGCGGCAACGAATAGATATTTCCATAAATTTTATTATACAATGAAAATGAAAAAAACGATAAATTTGTTTGTGTGTGCTATATTCTATTTTGCGAATGGATTCACACAAGAAGCCGTATTCGGAGGACGCTCCATTCTTTCTCCTGAAGTGAATATGGATGGATCGGTCATTTTCCGTCTTTACGCACCTAAGGCCATTAAAGTAGAACTGACAGGTGATTTTTTGACGAATGTAAATGTTCAAACACCTATGGGAGAGATGGAGCAAGCCATTTTTGTAGAAATGAAGGAAGATAAAAACGGCATCTGGAGTTATACAACCGAAAAGCTATCTCCCGAACTTTATTCCTATAAGTTTCGAGTCGATGGAATGGATTATTTGGATCCTTCCAATGTATATATGTGCCGCGATATCGCTTCTTACGCGAATATTTTTATTGTAAAGAAAGAATCGGGAGATAAAGGGTACCTTTACAGTGTTAATGAGGTTCCCCACGGCGATGTTAACAAGGTTTGGTATGACAGTCCCACTCTGAAAATGAAACGAAGGATGACGGTGTATACGCCTGCCGGTTATGATAAAGGTACCCCTTATCCGGTATTATATCTGTTACATGGTGCAGGAGGTGACGAAAATGCATGGATTACATTAGGACGAGCTGTCCAGATAATGGACAATTTAATTGCGTCAGGTAAAGTAATACCCATGATTGTTGTTATGCCGAATGGAAATACCAATAGCCAAGCTGCTCCCGGTGAATGGTCTAAAGGCATGTATAGACCTTCTTTTATGGAACATGAAGCTTCTAAAGCAATAGCATCTATGGATGAAAGTTTCCCCGATATTGTAACGTATATTGAAAGTCATTATCATACGTTGAAAGGGAAAGAAAATCGTGCGATTTGCGGACTTTCCATGGGAGGAGGTCATTCATTCGCTACCACCAAGCGTTATCCCGACATGTTCAATTATGTGGGGCTCTTTTCCGCTGCTATTTTTTTAGGAGGCAACGACCCTAAAAAAACAAATATGGAGATGCTGGAAAGTGATCCGATATTGGAGAAAGAAATAGCGGGCTTATTTGAGGCGGCTCCTAAGCTTTATTGGATTGCCATCGGGAAAAAGGATTTCCTTTATAAGTCGAACGAAGATTACCGGAAGTATTTGGATGCCAAAGGATACAATTATGAATATATGGAGACGGACGGAGGACATATTTGGCGTAATTGGCGTATTTATCTTACTTTATTTGCGCAGAAAATATTTCAATAAACAAAAGTTAATTCAATGATGAAAAGAATATCGTTTTATATTTTACTTATCATAAGTACATTAAATGCTTGTAATCACAGTGTCCCCCAGTTAGGCAAAGATTCTATGGATGATGTAATCAAATCCATGACGTTGGAGGAAAAAGTTCATCTGGTAATTGGAACCGGAATGGCGGAGACTTCGGGCGACAGTGCCGTTATCGGCAGCACTCAGAAGCTAGTACCCGGGGCGGCAGGCACTACTTATCCCATTCCGCGTCTGGGAATTCCGGCTATTGTATTGGCGGATGGTCCTGCTGGTTTACGCATCGATTCTATACGTGACGGAGATTCTTCCACCTATTATTGTACACATTTTCCTATCGGTACTTTACTTGCCTCTACTTGGAATCAAGAATTGGTGGAAGAAATTGGTCAATCTATCGGTAATGAGGCTTTGGAATATGGCGTGGATGTATTGTTGGCGCCTGCCTTGAACATCCAGCGAAATCCTTTGTGTGGTCGTAATTTCGAATATTATTCAGAAGATCCGCTCGTATCAGGCAAGATTGCTGCGGCCTATGTCAGAGGTATACAGCGAAATGGAGTCGGAACTTCCCTCAAACATTTTGCAGTCAATAATCAGGAAACCAATCGTATGGAAAATGATGCTCGTGTCACTCCCCGTGCTTTACGGGAAATCTATTTGAAAGGTTTTGAAATCGCTGTAAAGGAATCGTCGCCACGGACTGTAATGTCGTCATATAATTATATAAATGGGGTGTATGCTTCTGAAAACAAGGAGCTTCTTTCAACTTTACTACGAGATGAATGGGGATTTAAAGGAGCGGTGATGACCGACTGGTTTGGAGGGAAAGATGCAATAGCCCAAATGCTGGCGGGTAACGATATACTTCAACCGGGTAAAGTTGAGCAGTACAATATGATTGTGGAAGGAGTAAAATCCGGAAAACTAGACGTGTCGGTACTCGATCGGAATGTAAAACGTATCCTTGAACTAATTATAGAGAGTCCTCGTTTTAAGGAGTACAACTATTCCAATAAGCCCGATTTGAAAACACACTCAATTGTTACCCGCCAGTCGGCTACGGAAGGAATGATCTTGTTGAAGAATGATAACGGAACTCTTCCTTTGGACGAAAATATCAAGAATATAGCCCTTTTCGGCTGTACTTCTTATGATTTTATTGCAGGAGGTACTGGATCGGGGAATGTGAATCGGGCTTATACCGTTTCTTTACTGGACGGCTTGAAAAATGCTGGTTATGAGGTCGACGAGTCCTTGAAAGCTACCTACGAAGAACATATTGCTTCCGAAAATAAGAAGAATGCTCTCGATTCCTCCGGAGCCTTTTCCAGATTCATGCCGGTGCCACGCCCTACGGAACTTGTTCCTTCAGCAGGGGGATTAGCCGGGCAGATGGCCAAATCGGATGTGGCATTGGTTACCTTGGGACGTACTTCCGGTGAATTTGTCGATCGTGAAATTAGTGTTTTTAAGCTGAATAAAGAAGAGTATGAGATGTTACAGTCTGTTTGTAAAACTTTCCATGCAGCCGGAAAGAAAGTGATTGTGATCTTGAATATTGGAGGTGTGATAGAAACCGCTTCTTGGAAGAACTTGCCGGATGCTATCTTAATCGTTTGGCAGCCTGGCCAGGAAGGTGGAAACAGTGTCACAGACGTGTTAAAAGGCAATGTCTCGCCGTCGGGTAAGTTACCGATGACTTTTCCGGATAACTTGACGGATGTCGCTTCTTCTGCTAATTTTCCGATGGATGTAAAAGCGGATATAGATGTGAGAAATAAGGCTGACAAGAGGACTTCGGTAAAGAATGTGGATTATACACAGTATGAAGAAGATATTTTTGTCGGCTATCGCTATTTCGATAGTTTCGGCAAACAGGTTTCATATCCGTTTGGTTATGGGCTTTCTTATACCGCTTTTGAATATACAAATCCCAAATTGAAGATTGATAATGGTGTATATACAATCTCCGTCGATGTAAAAAACACAGGTAAGTTTGTGGGTAAGGAAGTGGTTCAACTTTATGTCTCTGCTCCCAATAACGGCAAGATGGATAAACCCGAAAAAGAATTGAAGGCGTTTGCCAAAACCGGAGAATTGAAACCCAATGAAACTGTTACAGTAACCCTGACCGTGAATGTCGGCGATCTGGCTTCTTATGATGAGGAAGCTTCAGCATGGGTGATAGATCCGGGGAATTATAAATTTTTGATTGGAGCTTCCTCGCGTGATATCAAGAGTGTACTTCATCTGGATGTTGATGCAAAAATCGAGAAAACAAGAGATATTTTAAAATTGAAAACGACAATGGCAACCCTAAAAAAGTAAGAATTATGTTTTGCGATTCAAAAAGAATACACTCTGCGTATGCTGTAGAATATGTTTTATTATTTGTATTTGAAGAATATCTGCTATAAGTTTGTAAATTGCTTTAGAAAGCAAGGGGGGGATATTCACCTGTTTTCCTAGCCGGGTCACGCAAAATTGATATTGAAAAGTTTTAGTAAATTTTTTGCTCGTCCTTGTCCAGGTAAAGTTTTGTGTGGAGCTTATCTGAGAGGTGTGTTTTGATTTCTACCTGATAATCGACTGTTCTTAACTTGTTTACCGGATATACTAAACGGGCGATGACCAAGTGGCGGAATAAACGGTCTTTTATCCGGTTAACCCCGATTTCGTAAAAGATCTTTCCCAACAACAGTTCGGGACCAACCAGGCAAAAAGATTGAAGTGCTGAGAAATATTTTTCAACCACGGCTTGTTCGTCTTCTTCGAATAAGAGGACTTGCTGCCCGGCGTATTGTCGAATAACAACCGCCCTTGTTCAAATAACCTGTCAACTTGGTTGGGATCCGCTGAACTCCCCATGGTTTTAATTAAAACAGATTTTTCGGCTCGCTTCTCGATGATTTGGACACTAATGACCCCGCTCTTATTTTTCTTTTTTCTGACAAACATTCCTACAAACATACGCCGGGTCACCCAATTTTGAAAACCTATAATTGAATTTCAGAGACTTATCTGTAAAAATAGAGATTAATTACAAAAACTGAGGAAAACAGGAATATAATGTGTAAGAAGAATGCAGTCCACTTTTTTTGTGGAATAAAAAAGAATATCTACCTTTGTGACATGTATCCGGAAACGAAATGGAAATAAAGTTTGAAAAGGAGTATTTGCGGGAATTGTACGAAACCGGTAAAACCAAGGATAAAAAACACCGTTTTCAACCCTACGTAGCTATAAAGTATCGCAAGACGGTCGATATACTTGAATCCGTTACCAAAACGGAGGACTTATACCGTTATAATGCATTGCATTACGAGGAATTGAAAGATGATAAAAACGGTTTGGAATCTGTACGTGTGAATGACCAATACCGCATTGAATTCAAAACAACTAAGGTTGTTTCGGAAACAGTTGTTACAATATGCAATATAATGGAGTTGTCGAATCATTATATATAAATAAAAAATTATGTCAGATATTGGATTTGGATTTACGCCTACGCATCCCGGCGAGGTATTGAAAGATGAGATAGAATACCGGGGTATTTCGCAAAAGAAACTGGCAGCCCGGATGGGAATATCCTATAAAATATTGAACGATATATTGAATCAACGGCGTCCGGTAACCGCGACCACCGCGATGCTTTTCGAAGCAGCTTTGGATGTTCCGGCAGATTCCCTGATGCGCCTGCAACTTAAATATAATTTGCAGGTTGCAAGCAAAGATAAAGATTTTTCCCGCCGCCTCGCCAAAATCCGCCAATCGGCGGCGATGTTGTGAGGGGAGTTTTCCTGCGAATGATCCGATAGACGGGCATCCGTAGGGGAATCAACGCATTTACGGCTATTCTCTAACGAACTCCGGTCAAAAGACCGCCCGCTGAAGAATAGCCGTAAAAAATGTTATAACGTATTGTAATATACTCTGAATAAACTCGGGTCTTTTAAAGGCGATTCCCCTTTAACCTCGCCGAAGATTCCGGTGAAAAGCACGCGCAATTCGTGGATATGCTTGCGGTCTCTCATCCATTCGATAAAATCAAGCGGATCGGTATTCTTGTAATTCTCGATAGGTTGCAATCCGCCCAATTCCGTAACGTCGGTACGGGTCGACCAAAATCCTCTGGAGGATTGGAATTCATAGCTGGCCAGATACGCCAGGAACAATCGTGCGGTGGCTTTGCGTTCGGTCAGTTTAAACATAGCAGCTCTTTGCGGCCATGTAATAAAGAATTCATCTTCCGGAATAAACGATTGCGACGGTTGTTGCGGATAGGTGGGATAGCCTACGATGTTTCCCAAAAACCCTTTTTGTCCTACCAATGCGGCCGGAGCGGCTGTTCCCCTTACAAAAGCGGGATTTTGAGCTTTTAACTCGTGCAGAAATTCCACGCCGTATTTTTTGATAATATGGTCAAACACATACAACACGGCATCGTCATCGTGGGGAGGAGTTAAAACCAACTTGTTTTTAAACGCGGGGGCCAAAAAATCTTTGTAGTTCTTGGGCGCGACCTTTACGCCTTCCTTAGCATATTGCGGCAGGAAAGCAAAGATAAATCCGCCGATAAAATGTCCCTCGGGATCGGAATAGCCTTTCCTGATGTGAGGAAAGCCCTGCGATTTGAAAGGCTCGAGAACGCCGAGTTTCTTCCAATCTTCAAAATCGTTCATTGTTTGCAACATCACCACGTCCGGTTCCAAATAGCCGTTGTTCAACTGTTCGTACACCTTTATGTCGTGGTATTTCGACAAATCGACGATAATTTCAATATCAATGCCCGGAAATCTTTTTTTGAATTGGGCATACAACGCGTCCTGCTGGTTGGGGGCATCGCCGCCGGCCCATACCAAGAACGTTTTCTTACTGTGTTTCTGTTCCTCTTTTGCCGATGCATAAAGGGAATCCAATTCTGCTGTTTCGTTTTGATAACTCATTATACTACTATTTAAAATGAATATCGCAAAGTTATGGAACCCTGAAATGCCGGAAAAGGTAATTATGATACTTTAGATGATACTTTTAGGCTGAAGGAAACCTTTCCCTGAACTCGCAGGGGGTAGCGCGGCAATGCTTTTTGAAGAATTTAATGAAATTAGTAGGTTCGTTACATCCCAGCCCGTAAGCGATCTCCTTGATATTCCGGTTGGAAAAAACCAATTGCCTTTTGGATTCCAGTATAATTCGATTGATGATGATATCTTTTGGCGATTTGCCTATGATTTTGGTTGTCGCCTGATTGAGTCTCTTAACGGTTATTCCTATTTCTCCGGCGTAAAAACGGACTGTCCTTTGCGTATGAAAATGTTTTTCAAGCAAATCACTGAACAGATGCACATATTCCACCTCTTTGCTTTTGTACTGTTCAATGTCCTGTCGGGTATGCATTTCACGTTCCACGATCAACAAAATGCAATGCAAATAATGCCGGAGGATTTCGGAATGGAAAAAGCTGTTTTCCTGTTTCGATTCATTTATCATGAGGTCTATGATATCGGAAAACGTGCTCTTTTGGCGGCACAGGCTAATGTATGAAACCGAAAATAGATTCTGAAACAGAAAGTTGCTTTGTAGAAACCGGGCATCATCTTGCGATCTGGAAAAAAAATTATCCGTAAACAGGATTACCTTTCCTTCCGCATCGCCTTCTTGTGCAAACCGGTGGATGGTATGCTGATTAAGAAATAATACGGTGTCCGGTTCAATTTCTATTTCCTCGAAATCTACCATGTGGCGTGTTTTTCCTTTTTGAAACCAAATGATATGGTAAAATTCGGAACGATGTATTTTGGTTATCACGCGGCTGCTGTTCCGATAGAGTTGTTTCAGCTCGAGAATTTGAAATTCCTGAGGCAAAGATTTTTTGAATGAATAGTTCGAGATAGATACTTTTTGCATTTTTTCTGCCGTTTTTCCGGATCGGTTTATATGCTGTATTTCGCCTTTCCGCGTTTTGTATTGTTTCGGAACCGTCAGGAAATAAAGTTTTCAGAACAGCTTCTAAATGTAACGCTTATTTCTTGATGGTTCCTTCGGTTTGGACTTAAGCCGAAATTTAGATTATACGTTTTCAAAATTACATGAAAATTAGGGTATTTCCAAGCGCGTGAAATAAAAATCAAGGC
>ENA-UOOK01000985-UOOK01000985.1-fermentation-metagenome-genome-assembly--contig:-NODE-985-length-38335-cov-6.562696_pt1 | contig 38335 bp, 38 predicted proteins | sample MGYA00245777_ERZ724023 | MGnify/ENA primary metagenome ERZ724023 (study PRJEB28704, sample SAMN03018312) | fermentation metagenome | biome: anthropogenic terrestrial biome; feature: soil; material...
CGCATATACATATGCCACAGGATCCGCTCCCATCGTTCTTAAATTTTATAACGCCTCTATGATACGCCCGCAGCCCCGGTGCTGTCAAGAGAACAAAAATGCAGGAGGCGCCCTGAGCGCCTCCTGCAAGCGGACCGGTTTCCCGGTCAGCCGAGAACATAAACATTCATTGTGCGCGTCCCAATCCGCATGCACTGCTGATAGGAACTGTAATACAGATCGGCGATGATGACGCCGTGCATGGCTGCTCCGCCTGTATCAGCCGCCGTGGCATAGCCGTAAACCAGCTTTCCGTCCGGTGAACAGATATACAGCCGTGTTCCATATGGGATAACATGCGGATTGACTGCCACTCTGCCGTAAGCCGGAGGAACACCTGTTGAGGTCATGGTCCCGGTGCAGTAGCAGGAACAGCGCCCCTGAAGGAGTTTTTTGTAATGAACGGTCTGGCCGCTCTGGTCAATGAGGGTTCCGTCCGAAAAGACCTTTGCACTGCCGGATTTTGATCCGCTGGAACTGCGCTTGGTGCCGACAAGAACAACCTGGTCAACGGGCTTGGTGACTACGGTGGAACGGATGGCTGTGGTTTCCACCACTTTCCCGTCCTGGAATTTTTGGCGCTCGACTACGCTTTTCACCCCGGCGCGGCCTGCGGTCTCCACTTTTTTCTTACCCGAAGCCAGCGAGGAATCTTTTTTCGTAACGGTCTTGAACGGGATGGCTTCAGAAACGGTCTTTTCCTGGCACGATACGCGGGACACCGCGATTTGCATCCCTTCCGCAACGCTGGAGCCGAGCGCACGGCTCACCAGATCCTGCTGCCCCAGCGAAACGCCTGCCTGCGAAAGCGCCTGCGTGACCGTTCCTTCGTGAACCAGCACGTCTTTGCTGCTGCCGTCGGCGGCGATACTGACGCGGTACATTCGCGTGACCTCAATTTCATCCCCATCCTGTACGGAAACGGAAACCTGCTTTGAAATCTTATCCTCGGCGTTCAGCGTAACGCCCGCTTTTTTCAGCGCGTCGGCAACCTTGTCACCGTAATGGAGCAGGACACTGTTCTTTTTGCCGTCTGCCGCAACGGAAACCCGGCGGCCTGTTTTCACCGTGATGGCAATATCACCGGTTTTCAGATCCTGCCTCTGCACGAGATCATCCTGCCCGGCGGATACCCCGGCCCGCGCCAGAATATCCGAAGTTGCATCGGAAGTGATTTCAACCGACGTTTTCTCTTTCCCGTCCACAACAACGGAAGCCCACCGCGTCGCCGCCATAACCGTGGCAACGGACGCGGCCGTCACCCCAACCATCACCGCAAGGACCGCGGCCCGGCGGATCATCTGGCTGCGCTGCCTTTTCCCGGCGGAACGCAGGCGCGCGGACGCTTTGCCCGCCGCACGAATCCCCGCGCGGATATAAACGCGCGCCGTTTGTTTTCCTCTGATAAAAATTCTTTTCGCTTTTGAAAAGAACCCTTTCCAGTTTAAAAACTGCAAATGCTGCAATATTTTCACCCTTTTCCATGGACGAATGGGCCGCTCTCCAAAGGGAATTGACAACCGCCAACGTCCGGTAAGTAGGAACTGTTTCTCGACGCAAGTTATTATATTCACTTAATGTCCAGTTGTCAAATCAATTTTGCGATCATAATTGTTGAATATGCACAACAGGTGGAAATATTATGTTCCAATATCGTATTAATTATCTCGGTTTTCGCCGTTTTTCGCTCTCTGTGGAGTTTGTTCAAAAAGCGTTTTTTGTGGAAACTGCAACAAAATGGTGGTTACAAACTTGTTACAAGTATTACACCGCTGTTTTTATTGCGGCGCAGGATTTTAGGCAAGCTCTTTTACCGGAACCCGGCAGGGGGTTCCGCGGCACCAGCACTGCATTTTCGGGAGCAGCGCCGCTGGACCGCAGCCCAGCAGGCATACCTAACATCTTCCAATAAAATGCAGTGATGGATTCTTCCATAAAAAAATTAAGCAGCTTCCCTCAGGAAGCTGCCAAATCCGGAATCCAACGGGTTCCATGCGAAATTATCTCTTGGAAAACTGGGGTGCACGGCGGGCTGCTTTCAAGCCGTACTTCTTGCGTTCCTTCATTCTTGGGTCACGGGTCAGCAGGCCCGTTTTTTTCAGCGTCTGGCGCAGGTTTTCAGAATCATACTGGAGCAAAGCCCTGGCGATCCCGTGGCGGACGGCGCCGGCCTGACCGGTGAAACCGCCCCCTGTAACGGTGCAGACAACGTCAAACCTCTCATCAGTGCCGGTCAGAACGAGCGGCTGGCGAACAATTGCTTTCAGCGTATCAAGACCAAAGTAATCATCAATGCTGCGGCCGTTAACAGTAACTTTACCGGAACCCTGGTAAAGCCTTACACGGGCAACACTGCTTTTTCTTCTGCCTGTCCCATAAAAAAATGGTTCTTTTTCGTACATCGTTATCCTCCCTTACAGTTCCCAGACCTGCGGCTTCTGCGCAGCGTGGGTGTGCTCAGCGCCTTCAAACAGGTGCAGCCTGGTCATGGCGGCGCGGCCGATCGTAGTGTCGGGAATCATGCCCTTAATGGCAAGTTCCATTGCCTTGCAGGGTTTTTCCGCCATCATAGTGCTGCAGGCGACCTTTTTCATGTGGCCGATGTACAGCGTCGGGTGGTAATAAATTTTCTTTTCCAGCTTTTTGCCGGTAAAAACCGCATCCCTGCAGTTGATGACCACGACGTAATCGCCGCAGTCCGCATGAGGTGCAAATGTGGTTTTATGCTTTCCGCGAAGCAGAACGGCAGCCTGCGCAGCAACACGGCCCAGCGGCTTGCCCGCGGCGTCGATGACATACCATTTGCGCTGGATGTCGCCGGCTTTTGGCATATAGGTTGACATAAATTTCCCTCCTGAATCATATTGGCTTAAGGCGCACCGTACTCTGGCGCGCAAAATCGCAACTCCCATCCTAGCACAGCACCTGCCGGGTGTCAAGAGGGAATCACCGTCTTTTTAATTTATATCCCATAATCTCACGATTTCGCCGGATTATGGCGCAAGGCTTTCAAAACCTCGCTGTTCATTTCATAATTTGTACTACCGCCTCCTTCTGCGCTGAAATGAACGCGGAAGCGCTCTAATTGTAAACATAATAAAATATTGTGGTTGACATTTGACCGAATTCCATACTATAGTGGAATATGGGTCGAATGAAATCGACCAGAAAAGAGGAATCTTATGAATTTTACCAACGAACTAAAAAACCGTGTTTTGAAAGGGTACCGGCCCGGCGAAGAAGAGGCCCTGCGCCTTGCAGAGGAAGACCCTGAAATTCTCGCGCAGGCCGCGGTGGAAATCCGGGAACATTTCTGCGGCAGCCGGTTCCACCTGTGCGCCATTGTCAGCGCCAAAAGCGGGGAATGCGGAGAAAACTGCAAATTCTGCGCCCAATCCTGCCGCTGCAACGGAAGGGCTGAACAGTACGGCATGCTGCCGCCTGATAAAATGGCAGAAAACGCACTGACCGGCGCAAAAGCCGGAATTGAGCGATTTGCGTTCGTCACCTCCGGGCGCACCCTGACCGACGCGGAAGTGGACCGGCTCTGCGATACCTGCCGACGGATTCGGGAACAAAGCGGAATCGGCCTGTGCTCTTCCAACGGTCTGCTGAACCGAAAACAGCTGGAACGCCTGCACAAGGCCGGAATCTCACGCTACCACTGCAACCTGGAAACTTCCCGGAGCTTTTTTCCAAAAATCTGCACTTCCCATACTTACGACGAAAAAATCCAGACGCTGAAAAACGCCGCGCAGGCCGGTATGCAACTTTGCAGCGGAGGGATCATTGGGATGGGCGAAACCATGCGCGACCGGATTGAAATGGCGCTTACCCTGCGAGATCTGGGTGTTGCGTCCGTCCCTGTCAATGTGCTGAACCCCATTCCAGGCACCCCGCTGGAAAAACAGCCGCGGCTGCCGTACACTCAAATTCAGCAGACAATTTCCGTCTTCCGGTTTCTGCTGCCTTCTGCCGAAATTCGTTTTGCCGGCGGAAGAATTCTTCTGCCGGACAAAGGCCGTCAGGCCATCTGCTCCGGCCTGAATGCGGTCATCTCCGGGGATATGCTGACAACCCGCGGAATTGGAGCAAAGGACGACGCCGACATGGCGAAAAGCCTTGGATTTGCCGTCTGAGTTTTTTCAGCAGACAGGACCGCCGCCCGCGCTGCTTTTTTGGGCAGTGCGGGCGGCGGTCCGTCATACGGCTGTTCAGGAGTTTGCCGGAAGCATCCTTGCCTTTTGCAGGGCCTTGGCAAGCGCCAGGGAAAGCGGAATACAGAAAACGATCTTGATAAGGTCGAACGGCACGAACGGCAGAACGGTCAGCGCAATGGACTTTGCCCACGTGACCCGCGCAACCACACAGTACCACAGCGACCCGCCCAGGTAGCAGACCGCTATGGCGCACAGCATCCCGATGGCAAGAGAAAGCACCGACCGCTTATGGAACAGGTGGATAAACAGAGCCACAAGGAATGCCATGATGGGGTATGTAAGGATATACCCTCCCGTCGGCCCAAGGATGACGCCAATGCCTCCGGAAAAGTGCCCGAAAACAGGGAGTCCCACGGCCCCGAGCAGAATATATACCAGCAGCGCATAAATCGAATTGCTCATCGGCAGAAGGGCCCCAGTGAGGAATACGGCAAAGACCCCCATTGAAAACGGAATCGGAGTAAACGGCAGCGGAATGACCAGCTGGGCAAGAACCGCCGTTAGGGCAGCAAAGATTGCCGTTGCGGCAAGATTTTTGGTTTTCATGTTTTTCATCCTTCCATTGTAAACATAAAAATTAAATATAGTTTACATTTAGTTTAAAAACCGTCTTTCGGACGGTAATTTATCAGGAAATTATTTACATTCTGTACTGATCCATGAGTTTTAAACATTTTCGACTGAGTTTTCAACATCTTGTTGTTGACAAAGGGAATTCCACAAACAGTCGGAACAGATCCGATTGCGAACCCCCGGGCGGCCGAGAATCCGCTCCCGGACACGGCGGTTTGCTTCTTCCCACGGGAGCAGTTGCTCCGGGGAAAAATCGCAGGCCCTGCGGCATTTTTCATCATACCGATCCACTTTTTGCTGTGTTCTGCACCGGCCGCTGCGATTGTTGGGGCAGGCGGCACAAATATCGTCGGCCCCACTGTGCAGAAGGATGATCCTTTTCGGTTTTTCAACCAGCATCTGCCGAATGTGGAACATGTTTTGCACAAATTCACCGCTGTATCCTCTGCCAGCGAAAAACTGGAGGCAAAGAGTATGATGGGGCCGTAAAATCAATCTTCCCGATTTTTCAGGCATAGCTTTCTTCCCTTCCTATACTATATATATAATGTATGCTGTAGCTATCAGTATAGCGGTTTAAAATCTTATTGTCAACTAATTATAAATTTTAGTTTACAATAAGAGAAAAGGGACCTTTTCCCTCCACACTCAAAGGAACGGTCCGTAAGCAAAAAAAGTGCCCCCGGTGCGGTCTTTGCACCGGGGGCACTGAACATTCCTTTATGACTGGAACATTGATGGGTCGTAAGAATTCATAGCGGATTCGTTCAAATTAACTCCCGAAAGGGAACTGGCCTGCTTATCCAAAGAATCTGTAAAGTCGCTCCACTTATAAGTAATCAAAAGCGTTTTCCGGCTGTCTTCATTCTGAATCTTTTCTTCAACGGTTTTGCTGATATCGTCTTTATAAAGAAGGAAATAGGCTTTCTGCGCGGTAACTTCCAGCGTTTTGACTTCTCCGGTCTTCATGGATTTGAGGGCTTTCTTTATTTCGTCCGGGTACTGGGTGTCTGTGGAAAGGTTGGCCATTTTCGACATCAGGGGATCCGTTGTAGCATTGCTGGACTTTTTATATGCGTCTGCCGCCTGACGCACTGTCTGTTTGCCCGCTTTGATCTGGTCGGCATAACCATCAAAAAGCTGCTTGGCCTTCTTTTTCTGATCGGCGGAAAATTCTTTGGCTGCTCCGCTGGAATCCATTGTATATAAAGGATAGGCAAGAAGTGAAAAACTGGTGTCATTCTTTACAAAATAATTCTTGAGATCTTCGTCAGAAACCGCCTTTGAACCGTTCTTGCCGTAAACGGCCTCAAAAATCTTATCCTTTCCATATTCGGAATTAACGACCGCCTGAAAGGACGTTTTGGCAATCCCGTATTTTTCAAGCGTTTTGGAATATTGGTTCCACGTAGAATCGGTCACGCTTTCCGCCTGCTTTTTTTCATCATCTGACAGAGAAAGCTTTTTGCTATTCATTTCCCGGCTGACCAAAATCTGCTCTTTTGTGCTGATCATGGCCTTCTCCCGGATCCAGGCGGAAGCGTCCTTGCCGTCGATCTTCTGCTCCAGAACTTTTTTGGAGGAATCGGACACTTTGGACTGCGCCGACGAGTAAGCCGTATACAAATAATAGATATAGCTCCCGATTGTCACGGTGGTAGAACTGTCTTTTGCCGCCCAGCTTTTGTCACCGGAACAGCCCGCTGCCGAAACCACCAGAAGAGCCGCTAAGATCAGGGAAACCGCTCTTTTTGTTTTTTTCATTTTCCACACTCCGATTTTTAACCGTCCGGCCGGAAAAAGGCCAGCGGTTGATTCCTGAATCACGTATATTGCTTATTATACACTTTTTGGCCGGGGCTGTCTATGGTGTCAGCTCTCTTTGCCCAGTACTCCAAGCGTTTCTTCCAAGACCGAAACCGGCGTGGTTCCCTGCGGGATCTGCACGCTGACATACGGCTTTGCCCCCGCGTTGAGCATAACGCGGCCATGCATCGCAGAAATAAGGGAGCCGACACGCTTCATGTCAAATTTGCTGCGGAACAGAAGGAGTTTATTCCCCTGCTGTTTGATTTCCCGGATGCCGAGGTGTGAAGCTCGATTGCGCAGCAGGGCGATCCGGATAAGACCGTTTACGCTTTCCGGCGGATCGCCGAAACGGTCAATCAGCTCGTCGGTCACGTCCATGGCATCTTCCTGAGTGCGGATATCGGCAATGCGGCGGTAAATATCCAGCCGCTGGCTGAGGTCGGCAATGTACTCTTCCGGGATATGCGCCGGAACCTGCAAGTCTACAAGGCATTCCTCACCGTATTCCTGAACATCTTCGCCTTTCGCGCGTTCCACGGCCTCCGAAAGCAGGTGCAGGTACATGTCGTAGCCCACGGCTTCCATGTGGCCGTGCTGTTCGCCGCCCAAAATATTGCCTGCGCCGCGGATCTCCATATCACGCATGGCAATTTTGAAGCCGGAGCCGAATTCGGTGAACTGCCGGATGGCTGAAAGGCGTTTCTGCGCAACTTCGCTGAGGACCTTGTTGCGCCGGAACGTCAGGTAGGCATAAGCCCGGCGGCTGGAACGCCCCACTCGGCCGCGGATTTGATGGAGCTGCGCCAAACCCATGCAGTCGGCGTTTTCAATGACAAGAGTATTCACGTTCGGCACATCAACGCCTGTTTCAATAATCGTGGTGCAGACCAGAACGTCGATTTCCTGCTCAATCAGGCGGCGCCAAACCTCGGAAAGCTCCTGCTCGTTCATTTTGCCGTGCCCGAAGCCAACCTTGGCTTCGGGCACCTCTTTTTGGATGCGGGCCGCCGTGCGCTCAATGCTTGCGACGTCGTTGTGCAGGTAGTAAACCTGCCCGCCGCGACGCAGCTCGCGCCGAATGGCTTCGGCAATGATGCCGTCGTCGTGCTCCAGCACGTAGGTCTGAACCGGGTGGCGGTCGCGGGGGGCTTCTTCGATTACGCTCATGTCGCGGATGCCGGAAAGCGCCATGTTCAGCGTGCGCGGAATCGGCGTAGCCGAAAGCGTAAGAACATCCACATTTTTATATCTTGACTTGAGCTTTTCTTTCTGGGCAACGCCGAACCGCTGTTCCTCATCCACAATGATCAGGCCAAGGTCACGGAATTCCACATCCTGCGAGATCAGGCGGTGTGTCCCCACAATCATGTCAATTTCGCCGCGCTGGAGCTTGCGGATAATTGCTTCCTGCTCCTTCGGCGTGCGAAAACGAGAAAGCAGCTCCACACGGATGGGAAAGCCTTCCATCCGGCGGGTAATGGTCTGGTAGTGCTGCCATGCAAGGATCGTCGTGGGAACCATCATAGCGCACTGCTTTCCGTCCGTCACGCACTTGAACGCGGCGCGCAGGGCAACTTCCGTTTTTCCGAAGCCGACGTCGCCGCACAGCAGCCGATCCATAGGGACACTGCGCTCCATATCCGCTTTGATCTCGTCGATACAGCGGAGCTGATCGTCGGTTTCATCAAACTCGAAGTGCGCCTCAAAATCGCGCTGCCACTCGTTATCCGGCGGAAAAGCGTACCCTTTTGCCTGCATCCGCTCGGCGTAAAGGCGGATAAGGTCCTGGGCGATATCCTTAACGGCGCTGCGCACCTTTGCCTTGGCCTTCTGCCAGTCGTTTCCGCCCAGCCGGCTCAGGCGGACGGCCGTGTCCTCCCGCGGGCCGATATATTTAGAAACCATGTCGAGCTGCGTAACGGGGATATAGAGCGTATCGCCCTTTGCATAGCGGACTTTGATGTAATCCTTCGGAACGCCCTGCATGCTGAGCTTCCGGATTCCCTCAAAAACGCCGATACCGTGCGTGGCGTGGACAATGTAATCCCCGGGCGTCAGATCGGAGATATCGGTGATCGCCTGCCCTTTGCGGACTTTGGGAGGCTTTCTGCGGCGGGCCGACGCAACGTGTCCGCGCGTAATCAGCCCGAAAAAAGCAGAGGGATACTCAAAACCGCCGGAAAGCGACCCGGCCGTTACAGCCACCTCGCCGCGGGCGATTTTTTCCGGCTGCTCCACATAGGAGGCGTCGATTCCCTGCGCCTGAAGATCCGAAGCGACGGTTTCCGCCGCGCGCCTGCTGCCTGCAAGCACGGCGCAAGCCCATTTATTTTCGAGCATTGCATGCAGATCTTCGGTTAAAAGCTGCATGCTGCCGCCCCATACGGAAAGCTGGCGCGCCGTTATGTTCAGCTGGGTTCGGACGGGCGTATCATATCCGCCGTGGACAAACGAATCAAGGTAAACGGCGTCCGCCTTTTCAAATTGATCCAGGGCATATGCCCAGTCGCGCCCATAGGTATCCAGCGTACGGCAGAGCGTGCCGTCCGCAAGATAATCCTTCAAATCTTCGCTCCACTGCCACTGAACGCTGCGCATCCGTTCACGCTGAGTGACCGGTTCACAGACGAAAAGGACCGTCCCGGAATCCAGATAATCAAACAGCGTAGCTGTTTTACCGCCGTACAGCATAGGCAGATATTTGTCGGCGCAGCCGACAGGGAGGCCGTTTTCCAGCTTTTCGGCTTCGCGCCGGAGGGCGGTGCGGGCCGCCGGCGCGGTCTTTCCGCGCAGCTCGGAGGCCAGTTTTTGGAGCTGCCGGGCAAGGCCGGCCGGATCGGAAATCAGTGCCTCCACGGCAGGGCAGATGGTGACGGCTCCGGCTCTCTCGGTGCGCCTCTGCGTAGCCGGGTCATACAGGGAAAGCGTGTCGATCTCGTCGCCGAAAAATTCGGCCCGCACGGGCGCCGGAAGGCCGGGGGGGTAAAAATCCAATATTCCGCCGCGCCGGGAGTACTGCCCCGGCCCATCGGTCTGGGGGGCCTGCTCATATCCGCAGGCAGCAAGAACGGCCAGCACTTTTTCCATGGGGATTTCCATGCCTGCTTTCAGGGTGACAATCCGGCGCTTGAGTTCCTCCGGCGGAACCGTGTCCTGCAGGGCTGCGTCAATGCAGCAGACTACGGCGCAGGGATCGCCGTTTAAAAGGGCTGTAAGCGCCCGGATACGCTCGTGTTCGTATTCGTGGGAACTTCCCTCGGTATCGCGGAACGAAAAATCCCTGAGCGGATAAAAAAGGGTGGGAAGACCCATAGATGAAAGGTCCGCGCAAAGACGGTTTGCTTCCGGTTCGTCCCCGGCGACAACGAAAGCCCTGCGCCCAAGATGGGAGCAGAGCGAATAGATGATATTGGCTTTGTGGACTTCGGTGACACCGGTAACCGCGGCAGGCAGATTTCGGCTGCGCACAGCCGATTCCAGTTCTCTGAATTCCTTCAGCCCGCTGATTGCGTTTGTTAGAAATTCCATTTAGGTCTCCTTACTGTAACGATAAAAGCGCGGCTCCCACGAACCTGAACGCCCCCGCGCGGGCGTGGAATATGGCAGGACGCTGGCTAACCGTTGTAGCGGTTCATCGCTTCGGCAGCACATCCCTGCACCATCAGTTCCAACGCAGAATTTGCGTGATCGACTGCTTCGTAAAACCGCCTGCGGTCATCTTCTGAAAAGCGGGAAAGGACCCAGTCGGCCAGATCCCACCGGCTGTCCGGCCGGTCGCCCGTACCGAGCTTAATGCGGGGAAACGTGTCCTTCCCCGCCAGATAAATAATATTTTTCATTCCGTTGTGGCCGCCGTCGCTGCCTTTCAGACGGATGCGGAGTTTTCCCGGCGGGAACGAGATATCGTCGTACAAAATAATGACGTTTTCCGGGGGAAGTCTGTAAAACCTCATGGCTTCGGTTACACTCTGCCCGCTCAGGTTCATATATGTGGACGGCTTTAAAAGAAGAACTTTTCTGCCGCCGACCACAGCGTTCCCGCACAGCCCTTTAAACTTTAGGCGGTCAATCCTGACACCCGCCTTTTCTGCCACATAATCCAGCGCCATAAAACCCGCGTTGTGGCGGGTTCCGTCGTATTTTTCGCCGGGATTTCCAAGCCCCACAATCAGGTATTCCACAGGACCGGGCAGTCCTTCTTTTTTTTGAAAAAGTTGCAGCATGATTCCTCCGATCTCTTCAGCGCGCATGCCGAACGGCGGGATGCCGTTTTCATCCCGCCGCTATATTCTCTTTAATTCTGCCGAGCCGAAAGGCGCTGCGTGTCTAACGGAACAGCGGCGATACAGGCTTGTCTTCGTAAATGCGCTCAATAGCTTCGGCAAACAGCGGCGCAACCGAAAGGACCGTCATGTTGGGCAGCAGTTTTTCCTGAGGGATCGGGATCGTATCCAGCAGAACCAGTTCTTTGATGGGGCTGTCCTTAATACGCGAAATGGCTGGACCGGAAAGGACGGCGTGCGTGGCGCAGGCATTCACCTGCGAAGCGCCGTTTTCCATCAGGGCGGCCGCAGCATTGCAGAGCGTCCCGGCTGTGTCAACCACATCGTCAACCAGAAGGACCTTCTTGCCTTTCACCCGGCCGATAATATTCATGACTTCACAGACATTTGCTTTCTTCCGCCTCTTATCCACAATGGCAAGCGGGCAGCCAATGCGTTCGGCAAAATTGCGCGCACGCGTTACGGAACCGAGGTCAGGGGATACCACAACATACTCATCGGTGTGCCCGCTGATGCGCTCTTTTATGTGCGAGGCCAGCAGGGGCACCCCCAGCAGATGATCCACCGGAATGTTAAAAAAGCCCTGGATCTGCGAAGCGTGCAGATCCATCGTCAGGATCCGGTTTGCGCCCGCCGTCGTAAGAAGGTCGGCGACCAGCTTCGCCGTAATGGGATCGTGCGCTTTGGCCTTGCGGTCCTGCCGGGCATAGCCAAAATACGGCATAACGGCGGTGATCCGCGCGGCAGAAGCGCGCTTCATCGCATCCATCATGATCAGAAGCTCCATCAGATTATTGTTGACGGGCGCACAGGTAGACTGGACAATAAAGCAGTCCGATCCGCGGACGGAATCCAGAAGCGAAACGGAAATTTCCCCGTCACTGAATGTGCCGACCTCGCTTTTCCCCATTGGAAGGTCCAAACACTGGGCGATCTGTTCCGCCGTCCGGCGGCTTGCGCTCGCGGCAAAAATTTTGATGTCTTTTCCGTGAAAACTCATTTCCTTTATATCCCCCTAATCAACTCGCTCACCCCGCCGGAAAACGCTCCGGCGGAAAGAGCGTCAGCCCAGCACGGTAAACGGTCGGACAGCCCGCCCCGGCTCTATGGTACACTTTTTTCCGCGCACAGAATCCAGCACAGCTCCGCCGCCCACGGTGCAGTCTTCCAGGACAGTGCCCGGTCCGAGGATGCAGCCGTCCCCGATGACGGTTTTTCCGCGGAGAATGGTGCCCGGCAGAATGGTGCAGCTTCGCCCCACGGTCACGTCGGGGCCGATTACCACGCCGTCCGTGCATGGGATATCGACGCCGGCGCTCATAAGGGCGGATAAAACCGCTTTTCTTGCGACGGTGTTCAGTTCATGAAGCTGGAGGCAATCGTTGGCGCCCAGAACAACACCGGGAGTTTCAGCAGGATATGCTCCGGCCCCCCTGCCCTGCCCAATTAAAATCTGCACGGCATCGGTCAGATAATATTCCCCCTGCGAGTTCTCATTCCGGATCAGCGGCAGAGCTTCCAGCAGATCTTCCGTCCGGAACCAAAAGGCTCCGGAATTGACTTCTTTCACAGTCTTTTCCCGCACAGACGCGTCCTTTTGTTCCACAATCGCCTTCAGCCCGCCGGACGCGCCTCGGATAATGCGCCCGTAGCCGCCGGGATTGTCCAGAACTGCCGAAACGACCGTAACGGCATTTCCTTCTTTGCAATGGCACCGCAGTGCATTCTGGATTGTTGCGCCGTCCAAGAAAGGGGCGTCTCCGTTCAGGACAAGAACATTTCCCCGCGGTGCGCGGGAACGCAGGAAACCGGCCGCCATCATCACCGCGTGCCCGGTGCCTTTGCGTTCCGGCTGAAAGACCGGAACGGCACCCGGGTCGTTCTGCGACAGGTACTCTTCCAGCTTTTCATGCTGGAAACCCGTTACAACGCACACCTCCGGGATCAGGGCCCGGCGGACGGCGTCCAGCACCCATTGCAGCATCGGCTTGAACAAAACCGGAGAAAGGGATTTAGGACGATCCCACTTCATCCGCTTTCCTTCACCGCCGGCGAGAACGACCGCGCAGTTTTGCTCTGGCATTCTGTTTCCTCCAGTTTGTGAAATACGAAACAACAGCTACCTTTACTATTATCGCATATAAATCCGATTTTTCAAGCGAAATATTAAATTTACAGTCGTTTTAGTTTAAGATCCCAAATTTTGTATAAAAATTATCATTAAAATTTTCATTCCGGCCCCTATAAGTTTTCAGAAATTATATGGTATTTGCAGCGGCGATTTGTTATAATACTTTGTGAGCGTTAATGATGGACTTTATTCTGTCCGGCTGTTGCTCGCCCGAAACTGCCCTAAACTAAAAATCTTTCAGGAGGTATTGTTTATGAGTCACAAATACGTCTACCTATTCTCTGAAGGAAACGCTGGCATGCGCAACCTTCTCGGAGGAAAAGGCGCCGGCCTTGCCGAAATGACGAACCTGGGCCTGCCTGTTTCCCACGGATTTACCATAACGACCGAAGCCTGCACAAAATATTATGATGACGGACGCAAAATCAACAGTGAAATTCAGGCGGAAATTTTCGACTACCTGAAGAAAATGGAGGATGCGACCGGCAAAAAGCTGGGTGACGCTTCCAATCCGCTGCTTGTTTCTGTCCGTTCCGGCGCAAGAGTTTCCATGCCGGGCATGATGGACACTATCCTGAACCTCGGTCTGAACGACACTGTGGTGGAGGGCCTTGCAAAATTCACCAACAATCCGCGTTTTGCTTATGACTCCTACCGCCGGTTCGTCCAGATGTTCTCCGACGTCGTCATGGAACTGCCCAAATCCGATTTTGAAAAAATCATTGACGAGCAAAAGGCCAAAAAAGGCGTTAAGCAGGACATAGAGCTGGACGAAAACGATATGAAGGAACTCGTCCGGAAATTCAAGGCGTTCTATAAAGAAAAGAAAGGCGAAGACTTCCCGACTGACCCGAAGATACAGCTGATGGAAGCCGTCAAGGCTGTTTTCCGTTCATGGGACAACCCCCGTGCAGAAGTTTACCGCCGCATGAACGAGATCCCCTATTCGTGGGGCACTGCAGTCAACGTGCAGGAAATGGTATTCGGCAACTCCGGCGACAAGTCCGGCACAGGCGTGGCCTTTACCCGCAACCCGGCAACCGGAGAGAAGAAACTGTTCGGTGAATACCTGATCAACGCACAGGGCGAAGATGTCGTGGCCGGCATCCGCACGCCGCAGCCGATCAATCAGCTGAAAACCGATATGCCCGACGTGTACAAGCAGTTCGTACAGGTTGCCGACACATTGGAAAAGCATTACCGCGATATGCAGGACATGGAATTCACCATTGAAAACGGCAAGCTTTTCATGCTGCAGACCCGCAACGGCAAACGCACGGCAAACGCTGCCCTGAAGATCGCCGTCGACATGGTTGACGAAGGCATGATTGACAAGGAAGAGGCTATTTTGCGCGTGGAGCCAAAGCAGTTGGATTCGCTTCTGCATCCGCAGTTTGATGCCGAAGCCCTGAAGAAAGCCAAGGCAATTGGGCACGGGCTGGCCGCTTCGCCGGGCGCTGCCTGCGGCAAGGTTGTGTTCTCTGCCGACGACGCCAAGACATGGAAAAATCGCGGCGAAAAAGTTGTCCTTGTCCGTCTGGAAACTTCACCGGAAGACATTGAAGGCATGGCGTCTGCCGAAGGCATTCTGACCGTGCGCGGCGGCATGACCTCCCACGCGGCTGTCGTGGCCCGCGGCATGGGCACCTGCTGCGTTTCCGGCTGCGGTGAAATTGTTGTGGACTACGGCAAGAAACAGTTCACCCTCGGCGGCAAGACCATCAAGGAAGGCGACTATATTTCCATTGACGGTTCTACCGGCAACATTTATGCCGAAGCGATCCCGACCGTACCGGCTACCATTACCGGCAATTTCGGGCGCTTTATGGAATGGGCGGACAAGGCCCGCCGGCTGCAGGTCTACACGAACGCCGACACACCGAAAGATGCCGTTCAGGCCCGCAAATTTGGGGCGGAAGGCATCGGCCTGACCCGCACCGAGCACATGTTCTTTGAAGGCACCCGTATTAAGGCCATGCGCGAAATGATCGTCGCGACGAACACGGAAGACCGCAAGAAAGCCCTTGCCAAGATTATGCCTTACCAGCAGGGTGACTTTGAAGGCCTGTATACCGCCATGGAAGGCCGCCCGGTCATCATCCGCTTCCTTGATCCGCCCCTTCATGAATTCCTGCCTACAAAAGAATCCGACATTCAGGAAATCGCCGGTGAACTGAACATCACGGTCGAGCACCTGAAGAACGTCATTTCCAGCCTGCACGAGTTCAACCCGATGATGGGCCACCGCGGCTGCCGCCTGGCCGTCACTTATCCGGAAATTGCCGAAATGCAGACCACAGCCGTCATCAATGCGGCTATCAACGTCAACAAAGCACATCCGGAATACAACGTGGAACCGCGCATTATGATCCCGCTGGTCGGTGAAGTGAAAGAACTGAAATACGTCAAAGACGTTGTTACCAAAACGGCCGACAAAATCATTAAAGATGCCGGCGTGAAGATGAAGTACCAGGTCGGCACCATGATTGAAATTCCGCGTGCTGCCCTGACTGCCGGTGAGATTGCCAAAGAAGCCGAGTTCTTCAGCTTTGGCACAAATGACCTGACGCAGATGACCTTCGGTTTCAGCCGTGACGACGCCGGCAAGTTCCTCGATTCCTATTATGAGAAAAAGATCTACGAATCCGATCCGTTCGCCCATCTGGATCAGGTTGGCGTCGGCAAACTGATTAAAATGGCCGTTAAAGACGGCCGCGCCACAAGGCCGGATCTGCACCTCGGCATCTGCGGTGAACACGGCGGCGATCCGTCTTCTGTGGAATTCTGCCACTTTGCAGGACTCGACTATGTTTCCTGCTCGCCGTACCGCGTCCCGATTGCGCGTCTTGCAGCAGCCCATGCAGCCATTAAAGAGAAAAGGGCAAAAGCAGGAAAGTAATTTTTTGCTCTGTTAATAAGCCGTTTTAAAAACGGCAAACCAACAAATTCCCCCGCGGTTTCCAGCGGGGGAATTTGTTTCTTAATGATCCCGGGGATCCTTTTCCAGTTTGACCCCCGTTCCGGAGGTTTTTCCTGCTATGACACAAAAACAGATTAAAACCATGACCTTGATCCTTCAGGCCGCGCTGATTGGGCTGATGTTTCTGCCCGCGGGCAGAAGCACAGCCTCCAGCGCAGGGCTTATGGATACCTTTTCTATTACGCGCAGCTATGCCGGCACCGGATACCCGCTGGACGCCACCGTCTATCTTATCATTGCCATCGGCGTTCCCGCAGCGACTGTTCTTTGCCTGTATCTGCTGCGATTTAATCTCAATTTTGGCTCCAGCGCATGCCTGCAGGCATTCGGAGCCTTTATCACCGGATGTTTTTTCAGTTCGGCTAAATCAAAGCTGGCAGGAACTGTCACATCAACCGGTATGCACTATTTAATTATTTTTTTGTATCTTGTTGGCATGGTCCTCAATATTTACGGCTACCTGTTTACCGGGGATGATTCTCAGCCGTCTTCAGGAAAGGGATAATCTCCCGTGAAGCTCACTGCTGTACACGAAAGCCCGCATAAAAAAAGATTTTTCCGCACAGCGAGCAGATGCGTGGGTCTTAAGCCCGCTTTACGGCAGCATCCGGTTAAAGCAAAATGATGAACGGAGAATACAAAGAGTTGCCGCCCGTTTTTGGAAATCCATCCAAAAAGGCGGCAACTCTTTAAAAAATGCACCAGAACGGATTTAACATGCCGGCCGGCCTCCGCCTCCTAATTCTGACTGACTGCCATGTTTTTATCCGCCGTTAGCTGCTCCGGTTCATGGAGACGCTGCAGCATCAAAACGCAGGAAACCAACATGCAGATGCTGCCAAGCAGATCGAGCAGGATGTAGGGATAAAAGCCGTCAGGGATCATCTGGTTGGCAAAATCCCGCAGATCTGCCTGAAACATTTTTACAATAATCAGCAGAATCGAAAAGCAGGAAAATACAGCCCAGACAATGGGAAAAGCAAACCCTCGTTTCGGTTTATCGGCTCCCTGCAAAAGCAGGACCAGAAAGATGCCCGGATAAATAATATAATTGACAATGATCCCAACAACATTCTGCGCCGGATTCAGATCGTAGATAATGCCTTTGGGGGATAGTTTTTCTCTGGCATATGCGATGGATACACCGGAACTCAGAATTCGATAAATCAGAATTAAGACCGCCGAAGCAATACCGAAATACAAGGGTGACCCTTCCGTTCTTCTCAAGTTTTTGCGTTCCATGTGAATCCTCCCTCACCTTGTAAAATTTTGCCATGAATAGATGGCCTTGTGTAAATATATTCCTTTCTGAATATATTATATCCGCGTTTTTTAACTTTGTCAATATAATTAATCAACATTCTTGTATAAATCAGGTCAGTATAACAGTATGCAGTCGGCAGATCTTCTGTGAAACAAATGCACAGATTTATACTTCTACCCGATCTGGTGCATCTTTTACGATGCCCGAAATGATTCTGTATATGTGTATCCATTGGCATATAAAACAAAAAAGTCCGGGGTTTGATGAAGCCGCCGGACTTTTAAATATGCCATTTTAAGCAATACAGAATTCTTTATTGATTCTGGCTGGCCTCATTGCTCACTTCCTGCAATTTTTCAGGCGTATGAAGCCGTTTCAACATCAGGATGCAGGAAACCAGCATGCAGATATAACCCAAAAGGCCAATAATCATATAAGGATAAAAACCGCCGGGAACCATCTGATTGGAAAGATCGCGCAGACTAGCATTAAATAAGGTTGTGACGTTAGATATAATGGAAAGGGCGGAGAAAATAAGCCATACAATGGAGAATGCACTGCCGCGTTTTGGCTTGTTTGCTCCCAATAAAAGCAAAATCAGAAAGATGCCCGGATAAATGATGTAACCGATAATCATTTGCACGGCGTTCAAAACCGGGGATATGTTATAAGTGTACCCCATTTGAGAAAGTTTTACTTTTGTGTACGCCACGGACACTCCGGAATACAGGATTTGATAAATTAGGATTAAAACCGCCGAAGCGATTCCGAAATACAGAGGAAGGCCCTCTGTTTTTCTAAGATTTTTGTGTTCCACAATAATTCTCTCCTTTTATATAAAAATTCGAAACAGCTATGCACAAAGCTGAATCCATTTCCCTTAATATGGAATATTATATCAGTGATCCCGCGCTTTGTCAAATAGAATAATCCAAGGTTTTCTTCACTTCCCGCGAAAAATCCACCTTGATTCCAGGGCAGTATAATGGTAAACTATTAGCATCCTGTCAAACGGCGGCGATCATGTGAAACTTTCAAATTTCATTCAAAGAGCCTGGCGCTATTTTACAACGCCTGAAATGATTCTTTACATCATCTTCGGCGTGCTGACCACGGTGATCAACGTTGTTGTGTGCGGTGTTTTCTACTATAATCTGCACTGGAATATCCTTGCCGCCAATGCCTTCGCATGGATTTTGTCCGTTGCATTCGCATTCATCACCAACAAGCTGTATGTCTTCCGGAGCAAGAGTTTCGCGGCAGAGATCTTTGTGCGCGAGCTTGTGGAATTCGTCGCGGCGCGGCTTTTATCACTCGGTGTGGATGAAGCCGGGATGTGGCTTCTGGTAACCGTTTTTGTCTGGAATGCATGGGCCGCAAAGATCCTTGTGAACGTCGCCGTTGTCATTATCAATTACGTATTAAGCAAACTTGTAATTTTCAAGAAAAAATAAAAGAAGCGGAACGCAGCCAGCGTTCCCAGCAGGAGGAACAGTAAATATGCAGGCAACCGAAAAAACTATGGACCAAATTGTCGCACTGTGCAAGAACCGCGGGTTTGTTTATTCCGGTTCGGAGATATACGGCGGGCTGGCCAATACGTGGGACTACGGGCCGCTGGGCGTAGAATTTAAAAACAATGTAAAACGCGCGTGGTGGAAGAAATTTGTGCAGGAAAGCCCTTATAATGTGGGGCTGGATGCCGCCATTCTGATGAACCCGCAGGTGTGGGTCGCTTCGGGGCACGTGGGAGGATTTTCCGATCCGCTGATGGACTGCCGGGACTGCAAAACCCGCCACCGCGCCGACGATCTGATTGAAGCCGCGGGCGGGGATCCGAACGGCATGACGTTTGAGCAGATGAGTGCCTATATTAAGGAACATAACATCAAATGCCCGGTTTGCGGTTCCGCCAATTTTACCGATATCCGCAAGTTTAACCTGATGTTCAAAACCTTTCAGGGCGTGACGGAGGACGCTAAGAATGAGATTTATCTCCGCCCGGAAACTGCGCAGGGAATTTTCGTCAACTTTGCCAACGTGCAGCGCACCACCCGCCGGAAAATCCCGTTCGGCATCGGCCAGATCGGCAAAAGTTTCCGCAATGAAATCACCCCGGGTAATTTCACGTTCCGCACACGCGAATTTGAACAGATGGAATTGGAATTCTTCTGTAAGCCGGGCACCGATTTGGACTGGTTCAGCTACTGGAAAGATTTCTGCAAACAGTTTTTAATGAGCCTCGGCCTGACAGAGGAAAACATCCGCCTGCGCGATCATGAAAAAAAAGAGCTTTCTTTCTATTCCCGCGCGACTACAGACATTGAGTACCGGTTCCCGTTCGGCTGGGGCGAACTGTGGGGAATTGCAGACAGGACGGATTACGACCTTTCGCAGCATCAGGAACACTCCGGCAAAAGCCTTGAATATTTTGATCCGGAGACTAAAGAGCGCTACCTCCCTTATGTCATTGAGCCTTCCCTCGGTGCAGACCGTGTTGCACTGGCGTTCCTCGTGGATGCTTACGACGAAGAAAAGCTGGATGAAAAGGATACCCGCACTGTGCTGCGGCTGCATCCGGCACTGGCTCCGTTTAAATGCGCCGTCCTGCCGCTCAGCAAGAAACTGAACGACCGTGCACAGGAATTGCACACCCGCCTTGCGAAACATTTTTCCGCCGACTACGACGACACGGGTTCTATTGGAAAGCGTTACCGCCGTCAGGATGAAATCGGCACACCGTTCTGCGTAACCTACGATTTTCAGAGCAAGGAGGACGGCTGCGTTACCGTGCGCGACCGCGATTCTATGAAACAGGTGCGCATCCCCGCCGACAAAACTGTAGAATATATTGAAGAGAGAATCCAGTTCTAATAGAAGACACAGCAAAAGGCCTGCCGCTCAGATTGGCTCTGCGGCAGGCCTTTTTACGGATTACCGCGGGCTATGCAGTGTCTGGCGGCCCTGCGGGCATTTTTTTCACACGTTCAAACAGTTCTGTTCCTGTACTGTTTCCACCCAGCGTATGATACGGCAGATATAAGAACTCCAAATTTTTAATATCGTCCACGGTGGCATATCCTTTTTGTTCACATTCGGCGTAGCCGCGGTAAATTTCAGAATGCAGAAGGGCAAGTATCCCGTCTTTTACAGCCGCCTGTTCGGTCGCCTGCGTTTTTTGCCGCCGCTTCAGACGGTTGAACGCCCATCCCATTACTCCGGTTAAGATTCCGAATAAAACACCCATCCAGTACTGTATCAGCCAGTCCTGCACGGTACATTTCCCTTCCTTCCCTATTTTTCTGCTGCGTGGTCATGCTGTGCCCCCTGCTCTTAGTATACCAGCGGACAGACCTGTTTGTGACTGGGAAAGGATCCGGCAGCCGTTAAAATGAAAGCGAAACAGTTGTTTTTCCGGTTCTTGTGAGATTTTCAGCGGAATCTCTTGATTTTAAACGCAATTTACTATATAATAGTTTTTACTGCCGATAAACGCCGGTGTGTTGGAATTGGCAGACGAGACGGACTCAAAATCCGTTGGTGGCAACACCATGTGGGTTCGACCCCCACCACCGGTACCATAATGCGGCCTGTATTTTGATACAAATACAGACCGCATTTTTATGCCTTGATTGATGATAAATAGATGTAACTGACCTGTCCCCCAAAAAGCCGTTCAATTAGTAATCTGGTAATCGCCTGAGATTTTCAAGATATATTTCTGCATGGTCAATTATCCAGCAGACTGTACTGGCGAAGGCAGTTATATTCATTTTGCTGGTTTTCAATAATTTCTTTGGCTTCATAGAAATTCTTAAATGAGAAGAGTGTGGCGTATGGCAATTAGCCATGCGCCACACTACATCAGGAATATTAGTCGATAATAACAACCGGCTTAATTAAATCAGCAGGCTTGTCTTTCATCAGGAAAAGAGCTTTTTCGAGGTTGTCCCATCCATGGAATACATGGGTAACCAGCGGCGAAACATCTAGTCTGCCAGCTGAGATCAGAGAACCAAGCTTCTCCATACGCAGGCGTCCTCCTGGCATCAGTCCGCCAATAATCTCTTTGTGCCCCATGCCAAAGCCCCACTCAGCGCGGGGAATTTTAATATAGTCGCCGCTGCCAAGATAATTAACATTTCCAATTTTACCGCCCGGCTTTACGGATTTTACAGCTTCTGCAAACGTATCGCAATTTCCGCCTGCGATACAGACCCTGTCAACGCCTTTGCCGTCTGTTATTTTAAGAACCTGATCGGAAATTGGGCCATCTTTATAGCTGATAAAATCAGAAGCACCATATCTCTTTGCAGCCTCTCTGCAAACTTTGCGTGTACCAACGGCAATAATCCTGGAAGCACCCCGTAGCGCCGCACCAGCAACTGACATCAACCCAACAGGGCCGATGCCAATAACGAGAACAGTATCACCGAACTGAATGTCAGCAAGCTCAACAGCATGGAATCCGGTCGGAACCATATCGGAAAGCATACATGCATTGCTAACGCTGATATTTTCCGGGAGATGTGCAAGGTTGCCATCAGCATCATTTACATGAAAATACTCTGCAAAAACACCGTCTTTGAAATTTGAGAACTTCCATCCGGCAAGCATACCACCGGAATGCATGGCATATCCACCCTGCGCTTCAAGAGAGTTCCAGTCTGGGGTAATTGCCGGGACAATAACTTTATCCCCTGGCTTAAAGTCTTTAACAAGGGAGCCTACCTCAACGACTTCAGCACAGCACTCATGGCCAAGGATGAGGTCATGCCTGTCCCCCATGGCACCTTCCCAGACGGTGTGAACATCCGAAGTGCAGATTGCCACGGCAAGGGGCCTGCAGATTGCATCCAGCGGCCCGCAGGAAGGTCTTTCCTTCTCAATCCAACCAGATTTTCCGATTCCAAGCATTGCATAACCTTTCATACATATACCTCCTAATAGGCAAATCGTTAAATTTTCTACTTTACATATGTTATCAAATTCATATATATTATGTCAATCATTTTGAATGTAAAAGTTGATATTATTTTAGTGAATTTTTCAAAACAAAATATTAAAGTGCAGGTTAGTGCTTTTCTGGGACGAAAAGTGGCAATATCAGAGTAGGCCGGTAAGGCCTAGAATTTCAGCAGTTTTTACACCAAATGAGCAAAACTCAAAAAATGATGAAAATTAGGTAAAAAAAGTTTGACAACCAGCCAATCAAATGTTAACATGAAATAAGTTAAAAATAAACTACCTTTTACTCATCCATATAAGTTCGCCGATATGGGGCGGAAGTCTCTACGTGGCAGCCATAAATTGCCTACACTATGGATGTTCAAACCGAAAGCTACCAGCTCCTGGGCATTGTCCTTTGCAGTAGGAGCCGGTTGTTTGTGCGGTCGGAACATGCTGTTCCGGCCGTATTTTTTTTCGGCAGCCAGATAGCTGTACAACAAATTAGGAGGAAAGATCAAGAAATTATGGAAAAGTTTTTCCATCTCAAAGAGCACAATACTACCGTTAAGACCGAAACTCTAGCTGGTCTTACAACTTTCATGGCAATGGCTTACATCCTAATGGTAAACTCCGGAATGCTTGGCAATAACATTCTTGCAAAAGATGGGTCGGTGCTTTATCAAGGTCCCGGTTTCAATGCCATTTATATCGCCACTGCTATTTCCGCCATCATTGGCACTGTCCTGACAGGCCTAATGTCCAATCTGCCGCTGGCTCAGGCCAGCGGCATGGGACTGAATGCTTTCTTCACCTATACAATCTGTGTCGGGTTGCATTTCACTTACGCTAATGCTTTGGTCCTGGTTCTGATCGACGGCATTGTCTTTGTCATACTTACTGGCACAGGTCTTCGGAAACAGCTTTTTGAAGCTATTCCAAAGCCTGTCCGCATTGCAATTCCTGCCGGTATTGGCCTTTTTATTGCTTTTATCGGGTTACAGGATGCCAAAATAGTCGTTAGTAACGAATCAACCCTTGTTACCCTTGCTTCCTTCAATATTTTGAAGGGAACTACATGGGCAACGTTTATGCCCATCCTGATTACTCTCCTTACCATATTCGGCATTGCCACTATGGCCCAGAAAAAAATAAAAGGCTCTGTTCTTTGGGGCATTCTAGGCGGCGGCATTCTCTATTATATCTTTGGTGCTACCGTACCAGGATTCTACGCAAACCTTTCTGTCAATACTATGAATCCAATCACAGCATTCTCTGATTTCGGCACAAAATCTTTCGGCAAGGTCTTCACAGAAGGCTTTGATTTCAGCCATTTCCTCGCTGCCAACAAATGCGGTACGGGAAGCTTGGTGCTTGCTGTCCTTACTTCTTCACTTGCTTTCTGTATGGTTGACATGTTTGATACAATGGGAACACTGTATGGTGCCTGTGCACGCGGTGACATGCTGACGAAAGACGGCAATGTTCCCAACATGAATAAAGCCATGATGGCAGATGCAATTGCGACTGTCACGGGTTCTGTCTGCGGCACCAGCACCGTCACTACTTTCGTAGAGTCATCTGCTGGCGTTGCAGAAGGCGGACGCACCGGCCTTACCTCATTAGTGACTGCCGGCATGTTCCTGATTGCAATGTTTCTCTCCCCGGTTGCAGCGTTGATTCCTGGCTGTGCGACTGCTGCCGCCCTGATTTATGTTGGTGTTTTGATGATGAACTGCGTTAAAAACATCGACTGGCTTTCCCCCATTTCTGCCGTACCCGCTTTTCTGACGATTGCCATTATGGCTTTCACCTATAATATTTCATATGGCATTGCATTTGGCCTGGTTTCCTATTTGGTCATCAGCATCCTTGTCGGAAAAATCAAGGAAACAAAGCCGGTTACGTGGATTATTGCTATTCTGTTCATCGTAATGTTTGCTTTGTCTCATTGAAATTTCATTCAGAAATTTGCATTTTAAGAGAAGCTCTGCTTGGTAGCAAACCAGCAGAGCTTCTCTTTTTAGACAGTTATAATTTCTCTCTACACAGCAGACACAGATGTTTGCTGCAATGTTTCATTCCTTTCGGGAATTTTCACATCCATGATCTCCGCAGGAATGTCCTTCGTCACCATGCTCACGGTCATGGTGTTCACAGTGAACATCAGGGTCATAGCTGAGTTTTCCGGCAAGCAGATTGGTTACAGCCTCATCTGCGCTCCCGGAAACACCTCCAAATAACCGGATTCCTGCTTCAGACAGCTTTTGCTGCGCGCCACCACCGATTCCGCCGCAGATCAGGGTATCAACCTTATGCGAAGACAGAAACCCCGCCAGCGCACCATGGCTGTTCCCCATTGTGCCGATAATTTCTGAATGGGCAATTTTTCCATCTTTTATTTCATAGATTTTAAACTGCTCCGTACGTCCAAAGTGCTGAAAAATGTTACCGTTTTCATAAGCTACTGCAATATTCATGTTTGTTCCTCCTGGCTGTTGTTTGCGGCAGGAACGTTTGCTGCATTGCTTCAGGAACCCCCTGCCACATTGCTCCCCGCAGCACTTGCAAGTTGCATAATCACCGCCGGAAATAATCAGTTTTTTCCCATTGACCAGCGCATCTGCAATTTTCCACCTTGCACAGCTATATATGCCTTGCACCGTTGTTCGTGAAACACGCATCTGAGCTGCACATTCCTCCTGAGTACAATTTTCCAGGTCAATCAGGCGGACTGCCTCATACTCGTCGACTGTCAGCATGACCGGCTGGCCATGGGGACAAGAACCTGGTGAAAAACTGTCATTGCGGGGCTGGCAGCAAACAAACCGTTCCTTTTGCGGACGTGGCATAAAATCATCTCATTTCCGGCATATGTTTTAAATAATTATAACTTAGTTTCCGGCATATGTCAATAAAAAATTTATAAGAAAAGCTGCCTATCTTCTCTAACAGAAAAGGCAGCCTTATTGAGCGAAAATAAAGTTATGTGATTGGAAATTGCATGAGAATGCTGTAAAATATCTTTTAAATATTTCACTTAGCCATAAGACCATACGGCCAGCCAATAATCACACCAACGCTGCTCTCATCAGTTATAGACCATTGAAACCAGTTTTGCGGCCGCATTGTCTGCCCGATATCCGCTCTGGCAGTAGAATAAAATCTTATGGTCCATATCCGGAAGTCCGGATGCAGCGTGCTTTGTAATTTCATCAACCGGAATTAACTTTGCATCCCCCATATGGCTCTTCTGCCGTGCAGACATCCAAAATCACACAATCTTTTTCAGTATTCATAATTTCTTTTGCCTGCTTTGCAGAAATTGTCCGAAAATGATCCTGCTTCCCCGCACCGGTCATATCATTTATATTCCGTGCAAACATATTCAGGCACCGTCTTTTCATGGATGGCAGATTCATAGAGCCGCCAGCCACCTGCAAGATTATAGCAGTCATAACCATATCCTGCAAGAATACGGCAGGCAATATAGCTGCGCAGACCACTGTGGCAATGGAGGTAGACTGGCTTGTCTTTGGGGATTTCATCCAAATGTTCCCGCAGGCTGTCCAGTGGGATATTCCGGAAGCCGCTGATTTTGCCGCGCGCAACCTCGGTCTTTGTCCTCACATCCAGCAATGTCACACTGCCATCACGTGGAAGAGAATCTACATCGTCCCAGAAAAACTGCTTGACTTTCCCCGTAATAATATTTTCGGCAACAAACCCCAACATATTGACCGGATCCTTGGCACTGCTGAACGGCGGGGCATAGCAAAGTTCCAGTCCGGCAAGGTCGGTTACTTTTGCACCAAAGCGGATAGCCGCTGCCAGTACGTCAATGCGCTTATCAACGCCGTCAAAGCCGACAATCTGCGCACCAAGCAACTGAAATGTTTTTTTATCCCAAAGCGCCTTGATGGACATATTAGATGCACCAGGATAATAGGACGCATGGGAAGGCAGATACAAATAGGCTTTATCATAATTGATGCCGGCCGCTTCAGCCGACTTCTCATTCAGCCCCGTGGAAGCAACCGTCATTTCAAATGCCTTGATAACAGATGAGCCCTGCGTACCGGAGTACTCGCTTTCAAAGCCGCAGATATGATTGGCGGCAATCCTTCCCTGTTTGTTGGCAGGGCCAGCTAAAGGGACATACGTCGGATTTCCGGTAATAAAATTCACCGTTTCGACTGCATCCCCTACGGCATAAATATCATGGACACTGGTCTGCATGTGGGCATCCGTAAGGATTGCTCCCCGTGAATTCACTCTCATACCGCATTTTTCTGCCAAATCTGTATCCGGACGGACACCAACCGACATTAGGAGCATATCTGAACAGACAGAACCATTTTTTAGTGTAACTCTTAAATGGTCGTCTTCCTTATCAATGGCTTTGACGCCATTTCTGAGAATTAGCCGGATTCCTTTTGACCTAAGATACTGCTGCACATCGGCAGCCATATCAAAATCCAGGGAAGCAATCAAATGGTCCGTCATTTCGATAATGATAACGTCCAGTCCCGCTTTTTTGAGATTTTCTGCCATCTCAATTCCGATTGCACCGCCGCCGACTATAACGGCTGACTTTGGTTTTTTCTCTTCGAGGAACGTCTTAATTTTCAGGGTATCCGGAATATTCCTTAGGGTAAACACCCGCTCGGAGTCAGCGCCCGGAATGGGAGGAGTTACCGGTTTAGCTCCAGGAGAGAGAATCAGTTTGTCATAGCTCTCCAGGTAAGTCTCTCCGGTTTTAAGGTCCCGTACCGTAATAGTATTGGACTTTGGATCGATTTCCGTAACTTCGTTGTTTACCCGCACGTCAATCTGAAAACGCGCTTTTAAGCTTTCCGGCGTCTGAATGGTAAGATTTTCTTTCTTGGGAATTATGCTGCTGATATAATAAGGGAGACCACAGTTAGCAAAAGAAACGTATCCCCCACGCTCCAGAATAATGATTTCTGCTTTTTCATTGAGTCTGCGGAGCCTTGCCGCAGCGGAAGCACCGCCTGCAACGCCGCCAACAATAACAATTTTCATTTTAATTTCCTCTTTGCTGTCACACTGGCTTAGATTCTTCAGCCTTATCATCTTTTGAAAGGAGATTGACTTAATGCCGTTACAGGAATGTGAAAAGTTATACTCAAAGATATTCCCTTTTTGGGATAAATTAAACCGGGAAGATCAAGAGCTTCTTTGCCTTCATACTTCCGACGCCAAATATGCAAAAGGGGAAAATATTCATGGAAGTAACCGCGAATGCACCGGAGGAATCCTTGTTCGGAAAGGTTCCATCCGTATCTATCTGTTGTCTGAGGAAGGCAAAGAAGTTACGATTTCGCGCCTTTACTCCGGGGACACATGTATGCTTGGTGCTTCCTGCGTATTGAAGTCTATTACATTTGATGTATTCATGGACGCAACCGAAGACACCGAGTGCTACATTATCGACGGGCCCGCTCTTGCGGCGGTCAATAAACACAGCGTCTACGCGGAGAATTACGCGTTGAATATTGTTGTCAGCCGGTTTTCCGATGTCATGTGGATTATGCAGCAAATCCTGTTTTTAAGTTTTGACCGGCGCCTTGCCATTTTCCTACACGATGAAATGAGCAGGACTGGAAGCACCACCATTCATATGACTCATGATCAGATTGCAAAATATATGGGCTCTGCCCGTGAGGTAGTCTCCCGGATGCTAAAATACTTTGCGGCAGAAGGAATCGTTGAGCACTCCCGCGGCGGCATCAAAATCATTGACAAGAAAAGATTGCAGGCATTAGCCCTGAATCAGTGACAGGATTGCAGTCTTAGGCCTTGCGCCGACAGCCTGGCGGACAACTTTTCCATTTTTCATCACGACGAGGGTTGGGATACTCATGACTTGGAATGCCTGCGCAAGCCCTGGTTCTTCATCTACATTGACCTTGCCGACCTGAATTGATGGATTCTCTTCGGCAATCTCCTCGACAACTGGAGACACCATGCGGCACGGTCCACACCAGCTTGCCCAGAAGTCCAAAAGGACAGTCTTATCAGACTTAATAATTTCGGATTCAAAATTGTTTTTATTGACTTTCAGAATAGACATTTTAATCACTCCTTATTGATTTTGCATTTCTATCATACACGGCATCTTTATTTTTTCCAGTGACTAAGTCACAGAATTCGACAGAAGATTTTTTTATAATGAATTTAGTCAAAAGAAAAATAAAAAAGGAGCTTGATTTACGATGACAGAACAAAAATTCTACCTCTGCCGCCACTGCGGCAACCTCATTGCTTTTATTCACAGCTCTGGTGCCCCGGTTGTCTGCTGCGGTGAAAAGATGCAGCTGCTCACCCCAAACTCTACAGACGCAGCAAAAGAAAAGCATGTACCGGTCATTGAAGAAAACGGAAACACCGTCACGGTAAAGGTTGGCAGCACTGCTCACCCGATGGTACCGGAACATTATATCCAGTGGATCTATCTCCAGAGTGCTGAAGGCATCGAACCGAAAGCCGTCTTTGCCCTGAGTAAAGGGGATAAAGCAATAGCGGCCTATGCTTACTGCAATCTGCACGGACTCTGGAAAAAAGAACTGTAACAAAAAAACGAAATATTTTGTCAAAATCCAAGTTTATATTGCTGGATTCTGCTTAAAAAGGCAAAACCGAAAAAACCGGCTGTTCCCGAAAGGGCTCAGCCGGTTTTGCTTGTCATAAGTATGAAATTTTATCTTGCTATTCTACTATTTTAGGATAACATGGTACAAATATTCACCAATTACCATCTTTTTCCCGCTACTGCTGTAAGCAAGATAAAGGAATCGGTAGGTGCCGGATTGTTCCGGCAGTTTATTATAAACGCCAAGGCTCACATTATAGACCATAAAAGAATCGAAACCCAGTGCCTTATCCGTCTGTGCTGAGTACAACTCTGGAATAACAGCGGAAAGAGGCGTTGGAATAGTAGAAACCCAAAGGCTACTACTGTGCAATGATGTTTCAAAATCTGAAATCTGCTTGCTGTCGGTAAATTCAATGTTGCTAAGAGAAATATAGTCTGTATCGTCAGTCTTGGAAGAAGCTTGTGAACCCGATTCAACCGAGCCGCTGTATGCAGAATAGTTCTGGGTGGTAACCTTTCCTTTACTAGGCAAATCAAAATGGATTTCCAGCGCAACAGTATCAAGGTAAGACATGCTATGAGAAATCGTCCCGTTCTGGTCAAGGAGGGAAAAAGAGCCAAATACACAGAGAAGAATGGTAAAAATAATGCCTGCTACAATGTTTTTTGTCGTCTTCATTCCCTTATGTTTATAAAAGATCCCAAGGATCAGGCTGGCAAGTGGAAGTGGAAGAAATAATAAAAATTTCCAGTTATTTTCCGTCGGTGATGCACTGAACGAGTTGCTGGAACTGACCAGAGCAAGCCCAAAAAAGAGGCTCAAAAAGGAAAGGACAAACAGCAGAATCATTATAACGTATACAACAGGATGGGGTTTGGCTACAGCCACAGAAGCAAAAGGGGCCCGGTATTCCGACCCGGCAGCATAGGCCTGCATAGGCGGCTCCGGCGGATTCTTCCCCTCACCGGCAGGCAATGTTGTATCTTTTCCCGTTTCAAGACCAATCTGTGGGGATGGCACGGCCGGCACATCTATTTTCCTATCTTCACTTAGCTTTGTAGACTCCGGTGGAAAAGCAATTCTTTCCCTGCCGATTTTCAGTCGGAATTTATATTTTACACCCGGGCAGGATTCCCGGATAAAGTATCGGAAATTTTCCAGATTTCCAACAGTAAAACCGTCTTTATCTAGGAGGAGATTCACTTTCCTGTTTATTTTTAGAATCAGCAGGTTCTTCGTTTCACAAATCTGTGTAACCTGGGAATAGGCAAAGTTATGCTCCGCTTTATTGGAAGAGACCATATCAATTCTGTCAGAAAAGCGGGTCATTTTCTCCAGCTCTTTCCCCCCGTTCAGAAGTTTCTGCTGCTCATAAGCTTTTTTAACAGGGACTCTCGCAAGAATCACCGGGTAAAAAAGCAACGCGACACCGAACGGAAACAGAAAAGCAGAGCTGTCAAAGTCCATATTGTAAAATTCAATTATGGAAACAAGCAGGAAGAAGGCAGCCAAAGGGAACGCAATATGTTCGGTTTTTTTCTGTATGACTCCTTTCGCATATTCAGAAAAAACATCTTTTGTAAAAATGATTCTGTTTTCAAATTTGAAATTCATTCCCGCCTATCCGTCCTTTTCCTGACAAAATGTAAAACTTTTTAAAGGCAAGGCCTGGAGCCAATTTTACTACAGCCCTACGGAAACCGCAACTAGAAAGTCTACAATTCCCCAACCCGTAGAGCAAATTCCAACGATACGTAGAAGCAAAGGCAAGAATTAGAACACCTCGAGAGGGAAAAAGCAGGGAAAGGAATTGGTTCCAACGGGTATCTTGGCAGGGATATTTCGCCATTATAGACCATGGAACGGCGTATACCAGCCCGCGCGTACCGCCTCCCTTTCATATTAGTCCCGCAGACATAGTGACATTTCTCCAATTCCTTTATCATTCTGATTGAATATGGCATAATGATTATTAGAGAAAATAACAGGCAAAGCAAGATATCTTCTAATCCTGCTGCTTCCCACTTTTCCCCTGCATCTGGCGTTCAATCCATGCCATCAGCAGATTCACAATCTGCTCCTGCTGGCGCTCAGTCAGTGCTACACCCTTTGGGACTCGGTACCACTTGTTAAGGCAGCCACGGCAACAGCAGGCACAGGCATGCTGTGCAATGAATACTGGATGACCATGCATCGGTGTCTGCTTTCCGTCGTTGGAAATCACGGCCGGTGCAAGCCGCTTGCGGATAAAATCACAGGCATGGCGCCGAATTACATCCATACCTTTTTCTCGGACGTAAACTTTGTCCTTTTCCTTCAGCGTAAAGCTGGAACGGAATTTTGAAGTCTTGAGCTTTGCAAGGGCTTCCTCTATTGTCTGCAAACTGTGTCCACTCTTTTCTTCGTAAAGCAGAGACGGATCCCTGTAAAAATTCATATGTACTTTCGACTTTTTCGCCTGTTTTCATCATAGCCAACTGCCCCTTGTCCGTCAAGCTACAGTTTGGTTATAGAATTTCTCCGCTTAGGCACTCGACTGCCGGCATACAAATTGAGAGGGGATCAATATGGATTTGCTTCACTCAATGAGCCCATGTGAGACAATCACACTGGGCATTTTGATAGCTCTGTCTTTATGCAAGGATCTAAACGTCAATGAACTGAATGTCCTGGGGAACTTATTCTCCGCCGTCGGAGGTATCGTCTCCACATGGGCAGCACAGAAACAGCTTTTGGAAGCCGCCTGCAACGACACAGCATCATTTGGTAACATTGAACAGCAAATTCAAAAGTTGCAAAAAGAATATGAAAATTGCTCTAAAATAATTATGGCCACCCGTAAAATGAAGTGATTAAACTGGCCAACAGAAAGTAGGCAAAAAGACAAAATCTTTTATGTGTCCCTGCCCAAACGGAACTGGACAGGGAATTTGTAATTCGATTTAGATACAGGCCTTTGAAAATTGAAATAAGCTACAGCTTGTTTGATAACCAAGAAAATATCCCATGATTGTTTGAAATATCTTTTTGCCCTTCCTCTTTAACCTATCCTTTTTCATATTCCCAATGAAAAGTATAACCTCTAAGTAAACAGCGGTTTTCCTGTCTACTTAAAGGCTAGTACTTTACCATACCGGTGGTCATGACTTATATATAGATTATTCTTCCGGAGCAATCACAAACTTATATATTGTCGTTTTATGATAGGGACTTTCAGGAGTACAGTATGAGAACGGGAATTCAGGATGGTTTACAGAATCCGGGAAATACTGTGTTTCCAGGCAAACAGCATTGTGCTTCCTAAGCATTACTCCGCCGCACGCTTTCCAACCATCCGGATAGGAATTTGCCGTATAAATTTGAACACCGGGAAGATCTGTGAAAACAAGCATTCGGCGTCCACTTGCTGCGTCAAACAATTCGGCAGCTTTTTGGACTCCGGTTGGCGAGGCAAGAACAAAATTATGGTCAAATCCTCCGCGGGCTTTGATAGTTGGTTCTTGCGAGCGGATATCTTGTCCAATTATCTTTGGTCTGCGAAAATCAAATGGCGTTCCCTCAACTTGAAGGAGTTTACCAGTTGGAATCAACGCAGAATCTGTTTCTGTAATTTTATTGGCACTAATTTGTAATTCATGGGAAAGAATGTTTTTTGCAGGATCCCCAGTTAAATTAAAAAATGTATGATTCGTCAGGTTCAGCGGAGTAATATGATCAGTTTTTGCACAGTAATCAAGGATCAAGGCATTATCCGTTGTAAGGGTATCGGTTACTTCTACATCAATATTTCCAGGGAAACCACATTCACCGTCTGGGCTATGATAGGAAAAGGTAACAGAAGGTGCATCATCATTATTATTACAGCATTTTATCCGCCAAATGCGGTTCTGAAACCCACCGGGAGCACTGTGAAGACTGTTTTCTCCTTCATTTTTTGCTAGATGAAATACATTATTTCCAATCGAAAACTGTGCCCTATGAATACGGTTCGCAAAGCGGCCCACTACCGAGCCAAATACATCACCCGACGCTTCATACTCTGCCAAAGTATCATGGCCAATTACCACATTCCCGGTTCTTCCATTCCGGTCAGGAACCCAAAGTTTAGCAATCCGGCAGCCATAAGTAAGAATTTCAGCGCTCATGCCATTCCTGTTTTTCAGGGTAAACTTCTTAATTGGCTGCCCGTTGGAAAGGCATCCGAAATTTTTTTCTTCAATACTCATGCTTGTATTTTCCTCCAATTATTCGCCGAGCAGTGCTGCACCAAAAATCCCAGCGTCATTGCCTAGTTGTGCACGGCAAATGACAGTTTGCTTGCTGGAGTTGATAGAATAAATTTCATGGCTGACTAACTTCTTTAGTGGAATCATCAACGTGTCACCTTCATTGCTGATTCCGCCTCCAATGCAAAGAATATCCGGTTGGAAAATATTAATGCAGTTTGCAATCCCACAGGCCAGATAGAAAATAAAATCATTTACAACACCTTTGGCTATTGCATCGCCTTCACGCATCGCACGAAATGCAGTTTGCCCGTCCACCTTATCAAGGCTGCCAGCAATCTCCCACAGCTTTGAAGAAGGATGCTTTTCCATTGCCTCGCGGGTAGAGAGTGCCAGACCCGATGCAGAAGCATAGGCTTCCCAGCATCCACGACGCCCACAGGTGCACTGTCGTCCATTCGCAACAATGACTGTGTGCCCCATTTCACCGCCTGCAAAATTGCTTCCGGAGAAAATCTTTCCATCAATAATAATACCGCTGCCAATTCCAGTCCCCAGAGTAATGGCAATAGCAATTTTCGCCCCACGAAGAGCTCCGGCTTTGAATTCTCCATGCGCTGCCGCGTTAGCGTCATTTTCCAAAATGACTTTCTTGCCAAGCTTATTTTCCAGGAGTTTTTGCAAAGGAAAGTTGTTTAAATGCAAATTGTTGGCAAATTCAATAATACCAGTTTTACGGTTTACTGTGCCTGGACAGCCAATACCGATATAAGGAATATCATGAAGAGACAGACCTGCTTTTTTAAGAGTTTCCATTGCAGCAGCAGCAAACTGATCCCGCATTTCTTCGTCTGAGCATGGGACGTGCGTTTTCCGGCTCGTTTTGAAAAGCAACTTGTGATCTGCAGTTACAATACCGGAAGCGATGTTAGTTCCGCCGACATCAATCCCGAGAAAATACATAAAACTGACCTCCATTGTTCCCCGTCTTCTATTATTAAAGGTAGTATACCATTGCCCTATGGAGGTGTAAATATTGAGAGTGCATCTTGCGTGAAAAGGTTAAATTTATGATATAATAAGTAAAATGTTAGAGTGTTCTCAGCAGGAATCGGGGAATGTGAATGACTTATGACCAGCTTCCGAAAAATATGAAGAATCCCATAACCAGGGTATACTGGGACATACTTGCCAAAAAGCGCGGTACTATGGCGGGAAAACGTGCCTTTGATGTTATTTGTTCCGTGCTGCTCCTGCTGCTTCTTTCACCTTTCATGCTGATCCTCGCTGCCGCCATTAAATTTGATTCACCGGGACCGGTTTTCTACCGCCAGATGCGGGTTGGAAAATATGGTCATGATTTTAAGATCTATAAATTCCGCACAATGGTACAGAATGCAGAAAAAATTGGTCCGCCTCTGACAACTGGAAAAGACCCGCGCATTACACGCATTGGTTTACTAATCCGCCGATTGCGGCTGGACGAATTTTCTCAACTTCTGAATGTCCTTAACGGCAGTATGAGCCTTGTAGGTCCACGCCCTGAAGTCCGCCGCTATGTTAAACAATATTCACCGGAATATATGGCAACTCTTTTAGTTCGACCAGGCATAACAGCACCTGCAAGCATTGCTTTTAGGGATGAGGCCAAAATTCTGAAAGCAGGCGAAAATCCGGAGAAGACTTATGTGGCGAAAATTCTTCCGCCCAAAATGGCTATGGATTTAGACTATATCAAGCATATTTCTGTTTGGAATGATGTCAGGATAATCTTCCGGACAGTCATAACTGTATTTTAAAATATTTCTCTCTTGTAGTTCATAAGTATATGTGTGTGGAACTGCGGGGGATGAAGATTGGCGAAAAAAAATTCTTGGTTGAAAATGGTATTTCCGCTTCTGACATTTACAGTGGTTTGGCTGGCAGCCTTTCTCCTGACTGATGGAAAGGCGATACCAGTGGTCCATACAGAAGAAACTGGGACGGCATCTTCAGCGTCTTCTTCGGAGAAAAAATTTATCCGCTATGTTGAATTCAATGTTCCTTATTCTGCACTGAAAAAGTCAATGAATCTTGATATTGCATCCCATAATGATGGAGGAAAACTTAGTTGGGTAGATCTGCTTGCCTGCCTTGCTTCAAAATATGGCGGAGAGTGGAACCGTTATAAGAGTACTGATATGGATGAATTTGCAAAAAGGATTCCGGCGGAAGGCGTCAATGCAGTAACAAAAAGCATGAAATACTTTTCCTATTACCAGGAGGCTTATAAGGCGGTACTAGGAGGCCTACTTGGTAAATATCAAAAAGACGGTAAGGTTCAATATGGCCTTACGGCCTTTTCTCCAATTGCAAAAAGTTATCCCTATTCTGGCTGTGATGATTTTGGTGTGCAGCGCACTTACGGCTACACACGCCCTCACCTTGGCCACGACATGATGGCAGCGACAGGTACGCCGGTAATTGCGGTGGAATCCGGGGTTGTTGAAGCGCTTGGCTGGAACCAATACGGAGGCTGGCGCATTGGGATTCGCAGCTTTGATTCCAAGCGATACTATTACTATGCTCATCTTCGCCAGAATCGACCATATGCAGCAGATCTCTGCCTCGGCAAAACGGTACAGGCAGGTGATGTTATTGGGTATGTAGGTCGGACGGGTTATAGTACTAAAGAGAATGTTAATAATATTCAGGTGAGCCATTTACATTTTGGACTTGAGCTGGTTTTTGATGAAAGCCAGAAGGAGTGCAACAACGAGATATGGATAAACGCTTACCCGCTGACGCAGCTTCTGCGACAGAATCAATCCGAAGTAGTGCGTAACAATGAAACAAAGGAATATACACGCGCCGGAAATATTGAAATTGAACTGCCCGACGAGCCTTCACAATAAGCAGGCATTAAACATTAGGCAAAATGGCTGAAAACGGCTGGATTTGTATAAGCGCTGTTTTGAGTATAAACTTTATTGAATGGGAAAAATAACTGCAGCCTTGCGGAAAGGAAATCCTGACAGCATGAAAATAAAAATGCTTTGTATCCTGATTGGCTACTTATGCGGTTGCTTCCTTACTGCCGACGTTGTAGCGCGCCGCAAAACAGGCAAAAGTATTTTTGAGATGGGAACAAAGAACCCCGGCACGGCAAACGTGACAAACTCTCTTGGAGTAAAATGCGGCGCTATCACCCTGCTTGGAGACGCCGGAAAGACCGTACTGGCATGCGTGCTTTGCCGGCACATTTTATTTCCTTCCCTTGGAAAAGTGGCTGTCTTATATGCAGGTGTAGGCGCAGCGCTCGGCCATGGATTCCCGTTCTGGCATAAATTTCGCGGAGGAAGAAGCGTCGCCGTAACGTGCTCATATATTATATTTTTTCTGCCGCTTTGGGGCATAGCTGTAAATTTAGCAGGCCTTGTAATACGCATAGCAACAAAATATCCGGCTTCTGGGGCTCTCGCGATCCCAAGCCTTTTCATTCTTCCCGTTTTCCTTACTGCAGGGACAGAAGCCGGCTTCGTCATGGTTGTAGGCACTGCCGTGACCTTTATCCTGCACCGCGACTCTCTGTTTAGAATGGCTCATGGCACGGAACCCAAAAGCAACCTCATAGAAGAATGGAAGCAAAAACTCTGACATTAGAAAAAAAGCGCCCCGCTTTCGGATGGCGCTTCTTTTTAATCCTCGATAAACTGAAAGTCTATCGTAAGCAGGAACTGGATGCTGCCGCCTCATCAGGCTTAGTCCTCTGGACAGTGCCAAACGGGTGTTCCGGCGGTGAATAGATTGTATACAGCTTAAGCGGCACACTACCGGTGTTTACAAGATTATGCCAGGTTCCGGCAGGCACAAAAATGGCATTGCCTGCCGAAACCTGCCTCTGGAAAGTAAGGCTGTCCCTGCTGCTACCCATTTTCACTATTCCGCATCCCTGCTCAATGCGCAGGAACTGGTCTGTATCAGAGTGAACTTCAAGGCCAATGTCACTTCCTGGGGCTATACTCATCAGTGTGAGCTGAAGATGCTGCCCAGTCCACAGCGCTGTGCGGTAATTGGAATTCTGTAAAGTAGCGCGGTTGATATTTATTACAAACGGATTCGGCCCATAATCTTTTAAGCCGCCGCCTCGGCATTGGCACCTGTTATACATCATAACTATATGGCTCCCTTTCATATTCATGATATGACATTCTATGAAAAGGGCCTTGAAAATGCATCTTTTTTATATTTTTCACTGTCTGTGTATCAACCTTACGGCGTCGTGAATATTGCTGATTTCCGCCGTCTGGGGATTGCCTGCATATTCGCCGTCAAGCGTCCAGTCTGTCGGCTGGTCAAACTCAAGGCGTATCCTGTCTGTGTGGAAAAACACAATATGTTTATTCTGGAAATTATGGTGATAAAGGTCGTGGAGAATAGCCTGAAATTCGATAAAATTCTTAGGCTCCCTTATAAGCAGCACTTCAAATTTACCGTCATTAAGGCTTACGTCTGAGCTTTTAAGCTCAAGCACGCCACCAATAGAACGTGAATTGGAAATGCTTCCAAAGATAAAATTCCCCGTCCACACAGAATCGCGGCTTTCAGCTTTTAAATGGTAAGGCCTTATTTCGCCGACACTGCGTATTCCGTCAAGCACGTAGGCAAGATGCCCGAGGCGGTTTTTAAGCCACTGCGGAGTTGAATAAGATACTTTTGTAAACGCCCCGAACGACGCAATATAAGTAAAATACTTTGTCTTATTAAATGCGCCGACATCCTGAAAAATCGGTTTTTCGCTCAGCACGGCATGTGCAGCTTTGCGGATATTGGTCGGAAGGTGAAGCGTCTTCGCCATATCGTTAGTCGTACCGGCTGGCAGATAGCCTATCGGTTTTCGCTCAGCAAGCTTCATTGAGCCCGTGATTACTTCATTTAAAGTGCCATCGCCGCCGCAGCATACGATAATATCATTTTCCGATGCATATTGCTCTACAAATTTAGCTGCATCCCCGCTTTTCGTTGTTGAAAATACCGATACACTGCAGCCTTTTCTGCGAAACCAATCTGCTACCTGGAAAACATATGATTTTCTTTTTGACCGCCCTGCAGCAGGGTTAATAATAAGGAGCAGGTTTATCATAACAGGTTTCACCTCAAAATTGCCTGATTTAGGCAGAAGCCTTTAACTTTAAATTGTTCGACTAAAAACACACGGCTGCCAAAACAGCGTATAAAATAAGCCCGAAAGGAGCTTCTTAATC